>ERZ1034928.584-NODE-584-length-15927-cov-14.845955_pt1 | contig 15927 bp, 24 predicted proteins | sample MGYA00520627_ERZ1034928 | MGnify/ENA primary metagenome ERZ1034928 (study PRJEB33766, sample SAMN09781755) | gut metagenome | biome: gut microbiome | host: Homo sapiens | place: Madagascar | study: EMG produced TPA metagenomics assembly of the PRJNA485056 data... | reverse complement strand
CTCCATTGCGGCAAATGCGGCGAGCAGAAAGAATGCGCCATTGACGTTGGAGGAAAAGAGATCATCGTCCGCTGCCTCTGCCGGTGCGGAGCGGAGGCACGGAAACAGACCGCCGAGGACGCTTTCCGGAAGCTCAACGAGGAACGCCGGGCAGATTGGCTGCGAGGATACGAGAGCATGACCTTCGACAACTCCACGGGCAACCCGTCCATGTTCTTCGCCGAGAAGTTCATCCACCGCTGGACGGACATTCTGGAAAACGGCCTGTCATTCACGCTCTCCGGCGCTGTCGGCTGCGGCAAGACATACGCGGCGGCGAGCATCGCCAACGAGCTTTTAGACCGGGGCTATCGCGTCTGGATGGTCTCAACGGTAAATTTGCTCGACCGGATGTTTGACGAGGCCGACATCATCCGCAACCGGCTTGCGACGTTTGAGCTCGTGGTGCTGGACGATTTCGGAGCAGAACGAAACACAGAGTACGCCTCCGAAAAGATGTTTCAGATCATCGATGACCGCATGAGATCGCGCCTGCCGACGATCATCACGACGAACATCGACATTACCCAGCCGACGGACAATCTGACATACCAGCGCATTTTCTCCCGCCTGAACGGGGAAGCGCCGCAGTTCCGCTGCAAGGGCGGCGATCTGCGAGCTGATCGGGGCAAAGAAAAACGGCAGCTTGCCAATGAAATTTTGAAATCCTAAAAATTTTTTGAAAGAAGGAAAACAACATGAAAGAAGCCAACATCGGAAAATATGTCATCGTCCGCGGAGACCGCTCCGGCGTGTTCGCGGGAAACCTCGCCGCCAGAGATGGGCGGGAAGTTCAGCTTACTAACTGTCGTCGAATTTGGTATTGGGACGGCGCTGCGAGTATTTCCCAGCTTGCCATTGACGGAACGAGCAAGCCGGGCGCTTGCAAGTTCCCGGCGCCGGTGTCGGAGATCACGATCCTCGACGCTATTGAGATCATCCACTGCACGGAGAAGGCCGAAGCGAGCATTAAGGCGGTACACACATGGAAGTGCTGACGCGGGAGGTATTCCTCCATACGGATTTTACCGGCGACGGCTCCGGCTCCGGCTACGGCGACGGCTACGGCTCCGGCTCCGGCTACGGCTACGGCTACGGCGACGGCGACGGCTCCGGCTACGGCGACGGCTCCGGCTACGGCTCCGGCTACGGCTTAAAATCCTTTAACGGTCAGCCGGTCGATGTGATCGACGACGTACCGACAATACTCACGCGCATCATCGGCAACGTTGCCAAAGGCTTTATCGTCTGCGCTGATTTCTCGCTTGCCCCGACCTTTGTGTGTAAGCAGGGAAACACGTTCGCCCACGGCGAGACACTGCACAAGGCGCGGGAGGCGCTGCTGGAAAAGCTGTTTGACGATATGCCGACGGAGGAGCGTATCGCAGCGTTCTGCAAAGAGTTCAAGTCCGGCGTAAAGCGCCCGGCCATGGACTTTTTCTCGTGGCATCACCGGCTTACCGGGAGCTGTGAGCAGGGACGGCGCGAGTTCGCCCGTCAGCATGATGTTGACATTGACAACGATGTGTTGACGCCAGAAGAGTTTTTCGCGCTGACGCGCGATTCCTACGGCGGCAGCATCATCCGACAGACGGAAAAGGCATTTGCCGCCAGTAATGGCGAGATCGTAGAGGCGGAAAGATGAAAGTCCTGATTGCCTGTGAAGAATCGCAGCGGGTGTGCATCGCTTTCCGCAAGCGCGGCCATGAGGCTTATAGCTGCGACATCCAGGAGCCGTCCGGCGGTCATCCGGAATGGCACATTCTCGGCGACGCACTAAAGGCCATAGAGGGGGGGCAAGTGACTACCATGGACGGGAAAACGCATGATATAGGCCGATGGGATTTGTTAATCGCACATCCGCCTTGCACTTATTTAACAGTCTCCGGCAATCGCTATTTTAACGTGGACAAATATGAAAACAAGGCAAGAGAACGGTTGCTTGCGCGCCTGGACGCGGCGCGTTTTTTCCTGGCATTTGCTCTGTCTGATATACCGAAAATTGCGGTTGAAAATCCGGTGGGGGTGATGTCGACGCTTTTTCGCAAGCCCGATCAAATCATCCAGCCATATTTTTTTGGCGACAATGCCAGAAAAACAACTTGCTTATGGCTTAAAGGCTTACGTCAGCTCGAACCGACAAATATCGTTGAGCCGGGGAAGATCCTCAACGGCGGATACAGCGTGAACGCAAGTGCGAATTACGCAACCGACGAAAATGGAAAAATTCTGCGATGGTCAGACCCGAGAACGGCGAAAGAGCGCAGCAAGACATTTCCCGGCATTGCGGACGCGATGGCCGAACAATGGGGAGGTAATATCCGATGACTTACATCGGAATATAGACCCCGGCAAGAACGGCGCGCTCGCCATTCTGAACGGGGAGGAAGTCCAGACGTTTCGGTACGACCGCAACACCTACCGCTGCGTCCTCTCCGATCTGCGCGGCGAAAAGGCGGTGTGCTGCTTGGAGCACGTCGGCGTGATGCCGAAGAACGGAAGCGTGTCCATGTTCCACTTCGGGGAAAACTTCGGCTGGCTACAGGGGACATTGGAGGCGTTCGGCGTCCCTTACGAGCTGGTAAAACCGCAGAAGTGGAAGAAGGAATTTTCCGTCACCGCCGACAAAAACACGTCCATAGAGGTCTGCAAGCGGCTCTTCCCCGGCGTGAATTTGATCCCGCCGGGCTGCCGCAAGGAGCATGACGGCTGTGCCGAGGCGCTTTTGATGGCTTTATATGCCAAGCGGAGGCTGCGATGAAACGAATTGACCTGACCGGGCAGCGCTTCGGGCGCCTGACGGTCATCCGATACGACCACTCCGAGCACTCCGGCGCGCGCTGGCTCTGCAAATGCGATTGCGGCAACGAGAAAGTAATTGCCAGTTATTCTTTACGGAGCGGAAAAACAAGATCCTGCGGCTGCCTGAACTCCGACGCTTCGCGGGCAAAGCTCGAAAAGGCAAGGGAGGCTCTGAAAGCACGACCGAGAAAAGACCTGACAGGTCAGCGGTTCGGGCGGCTCGTCGTCCTCGGCCTTGCCGATGTGCCGGACAGAAAGGGCTTCATTTTCTGGCGCGTCAAATGCGACTGCGGAACGGAAAAAGTCATCATGCAGAACAATTTCATTTACGGGAAAACGCGATCCTGCGGCTGTCTCGCAAACGAAATGAGAGCGGCCGGAGCCGAACACATGAGGCAGGGCAGAAAGCCGAAAAAAGAACCTGTGAAAGTCAAGAAGCCAAAAACCGAGAAACCCACCGCCCGCAAAGCTTACCCGGCAAGGACAGCCGCAGAGTTTTTCCGCTTCTCCAAAGCGCACGGATGCAGCGTGTGCGCGGACAGGAAGGACTGCGACATGACGTTCTGCAAATACGAAAAGGAGCTGATAAAGTGACCTACAAAGAAGCAAAAGACATTCTCCGCGTCGCCGCTGCCGAAGTTGAATGGAACTGCCCGCTGGACTATGCGGTTGCCTTTCGGATGGCGGAAGAGGCATTGGATAAGCAGATACCCCGGAAACCGGTAGGCAAATATACGGACTACCGCTGCGGTGTGTGCGGAACAAGGGTAAGAAGCGGGAAAGGCTCATCGAGTTTTACGAAAGACACCGTATGCCGTAAATGCTTTACGGTGATTGATTGGAGTGATGGCAATGGAGAAGCTTAAACCTTGCCCGTTTTGCGGCGGAGAAGCCGCAATGTTGAAAATGGGCGGTATCAAAGGGATTTTCTTCAATCCTACCGTGAAGCGCCCTACTTGCACGAAATGTTACGCAACAATGTTTGTCTGGTTCGATGAGTATACTGCCATAAGAGCATGGAACAGGAGGGCTGACAATGGCTGAATACATAGACCGCGAAGCGGCGATCAAAGCAATCTATGATAGCGATCCTAACGGCATTCGCCGAACGCTCGGGTTTAATGTTGGACAAATCGAAGAAGCGCTGCGGGCTGTCCCAGCTGTCTCCGTCCCGCAATGGATCAGCATCAAGGATGGGTTGCCGGATGTAAACCGCACCGCAGCCGGATATGAAGAAATTACCGTCATTGCAACGGACGGGAGAAACGTGCGCCCGATGATCTACGAGCGAGCTTGCATCCGCGGCAAAGCGAAATACCGCTGGAAATTGATGTGGGACAGAATTTATGACGGCAAGCCCATTGTTGCATGGATGCCGCTTCCCGAACCGCCGAAAGGAGATGCGGATAATGGATGAATACATTTCGCGGCACGAAGCAATAAGAGCGGTGCAGCTTTCTTACGGCAACTATGAAGCGACACGAAAAGCAATCTTTGAACTACCCGCCGCAGACGTTGCGCCTGTACGGCGTGGGCGGTGGACAATGAGCAGCGATAGACCCGACACGATAATCTGCTCCTGCTGTGACAACGCCTTTGATGTTTGGAAAGCGGACATAAGACGGCATCACTACTGCCCTAACTGCGGCGCAAGAATGGACGGTGCGGAAAATGAATGATATTCACCAGATAATCAATGCAGGAGAAGAAAGCATCTGCCCGGATTGTGACCATTATCCCGTTTGCCGCGCCGTTGATAATCAGCCTTGTATCAAGTGCAATCATTACACGCTTGTTACTCGTGGACGGTGGAACAAGGCATACAGAAGTGGCGTAACCGTTGCAGAAGGGTTTGTTTCGAGCTGTTGCGATATGTGGAACGATCGTGCGGCGGAGTACTGCCCCCATTGCGGCGCTCGAATGGACGGTGCTGAATGAGCATTCTGTATTTGATATCGCTACTGTTTACGCCGTGGTATGAGAAAACCGTTCATCACAACATAGCCCACGCGCTGTTCTGCATAGCCGATGCGTTATGGCTCGCGGTAATAAGCAAGATTTTGGGATGGTGGTGAATATGAACGACTGCGAATCCTGCATCCACTACCCGCCGAGTGCTGCGGACGGAAAGCCCTGCTGCTTCTGCGGTTCGACAGACCAGCCGCTGAATTGCTATCAGAGAAAGGATGAACACAATGACGAACCGTGAGAAAATCGTGTGCGACTTGTTAGTCTATATTGCGCAGACGGAAGAATGCGTTTTCCCGGATAAGCTCAACTGCGCCGTCTGCCCATTTTCCAACCTTTGCATGTTCGCAGAGTTTCCCGAGGAGGACATAAGAAAATGGCTCGAAAGCGAGGTAGAAGCTGATGCATAAACCCTGCTACGGCAAATGTCCCCGCTGTGTGTGGCAGTGGAACGGAGGGTGTTCGGAATGGCAAGACTGATTGACGCCGACGCGCTGCTTGCTGAATACGACCGGCAGCACGAAGGAGAGCCGGGGAAAGCCCGAAAACTGATAGAGGATGCGCCCACCGTTGCCGCTGTTCCTGCGTCCAAAATCCTCGCCTTGCGCGACGCTCTCTACGAAGCCGAGGCTGTCACAATGCGAGGACTGCGCAATCTCAATGTGCTGATCGCCAAATACGAAGGAGGGGAAGACCATGCGCTTGATTGACGCTGAAAGCCCGCAGAACGGAATATACGTTTCCGATCTGGTAATCGAGGAAATGAAAAAGATTCCGACGGTCGAGATTGACCGCCCCACCCGCAGCCAGTTTAAGCGCATGGCGGTGCAGCTGGGGTATGAAAAGGTTGTGCATTGCAAGGACTGCCGACTTGGAGACCCGGACTTGTCTCTCAATGGCAGCGAACAAGAAGTATTTTGCAACTATTACGATTATCCTAAGCCCGCAGACGGATTTTGCGAGAAAGGAAAAAGGAAAAACGATTTTGTTGACGATAACAAAATCGGAGAAAGGAGCGCCGGATGAGCAGTAAATCCAAGCGCAAGCCGAAAGACGTATCTATGCACAAGGCCGTGTCCATCGCCATGACGATCTTCGTCTGGCATGGATGGAGTGCTTCCACCCGTCGCAGGAGGACGTGAACCGCATGTCGGACGAGGTGCGCAACATCCGCGAGAGCGTGAACAGCAAGAACCTCAACATCTGGGAAGTCAGAGACGCCATAAAGGACGAGTTCGGGTGGTCGATATGACGCAGCGAAAAATGAACGACGAGATCGTCTGCCCGATGTGCGGCAAATCCTTCCCGCTGGACCGCTCGAACCGGATATACTGTTCGATTGAGTGCAAGAGGGCGTCCAAGCGTCTGGCGGAAGCGGCGCGGGTGCGTCGGATGCGGGAACGGGCGGAACATAAAGCGACCGTCCCGTCCCCTCTCTCGGTGATCGCGCGGGAGGCGAACGAAGCCGGAATGACGTATGGCCGCTACGTCTCGTGGAAAGCCGCCTGCGCGTCCTCCGAAAACGGGAAAGGGAAACATACGCCCGCTTTCGGAAAACGCGGCACAGAGTGTTAAACAAAGAACACGGCCCGACATAAACGGGCCGTGTTCTCTTCATGCCGCCAAATGCGAGACAAACAGGTAAATGATCTTCAGCTCCTCTTCCGTTGCCTCCTCCAGAATGTGAAGGATCGCCTCTTTGAGTATGTCCACCTCGTCCCTCCTTATCATTGTGTTAAATTCCAACTTTCGTTGTATATTCCGACAAACGTGATTTTTCGAGCTACGCCGCGCGGAAGATGTGGTATATTAACGGTGAAAGCGTCCGGAGCCGCCGTGCCACAGGCAGCCCCGGACCGCAGCCGCCGAGCGCTACCGCTCTTTGTCTGCGCCATTATCGTAGCATACGCCGTCGGAAACGTATATCCGACGGAGGCCAACCGATGGAGCGGAACGCCGTTCGTCCGAGCCGGTGTTCCAATCCGTGGGAATCGTATCCAAAAAAGGGAAGGGAAGGGGTTTCTTTGGCAGAAGATAAATACTATGAACGATTGCAGGAGGCATGGAGAGCCGGTCGCGGTGACCGCTCCAATCAGGAGATCGCCGACGCCGCCGGGCTTGCGAAAAGCACGGTGGATTATCTTTTCTCCGTGAAATCCTCCGATCCGAAGCTGTCCACGGCTGCCGCCATGTCGCGGGAGCTGTGCACCTCCATGGACCGGGCGTTCAACGTCGTTTCCGCGGAGGAAAAGCGGGAGGAAACGGAGATCGTTCTTGAAACAAAACTGCGCGCCGCCGAGCGTGAAGCGGAACGGATAGGGAATACCAATATATTCCTTTGCGTTCTCGTCCTCGCCATGGCGGCGCGTATCATATTGTTTGACCTCTCCTGCACGGACATCGGATCGTTTCGCGGCGAGTGGACATTCGGCGCCGTGCTCGCCATGGTCTGCTTTTCCGCCGCCGCCGTTTTCGCCGTGTGTCTCGCGGCGCATACGGCCATGCGGCGCTGGAAGAAATAGCGGCGTTATTTCATGCCGCTGTACATGTTGAGCTTCACGCGGATCTCCGCGTCACGCTCCATGATCTTGTCGTGCTCATATTCCCATACGGCGCGCATCGCCTCGTTCGGCGCTTCGCCGTGCTCGCGGATGAGCCGGACGGCCTGCGCGTGGAACATCTCGCAGTGGTCGAGCTCCTGCCGCGCGACGCGCTCGTAAACGTCGCCGAGCTCCTTGTCCTCGTCCTTGTTTCGCAGGGCGTGCTTTGCGTAGTGCTCGGCAGCCTCCAGCTCGTAGCACATATCCTTGATTAGGCGCTGGATCTTCTTCATCTCACAATTCTCCTTTCAGATAGCGGTGCAGCTTCTCAAAGTCGCTCCGGTCCAGCCGGAAGTCCCCGACGACAGGAAGCGAGAGCGTCACCGGCTCATTGATGTACGGGCTTACAGCGGAAAAGAGCGCGTCCACGTCCACGCCCTCTGCGCTCACCGCGCCGGTCATCGCAACGAGCGGCTTGTCCTTTGCGCTCTGCAGCATACCGGCAGCGTTCTTCGTGGCCAGCGCCGCGTATCCGCCGAGCAGGATCCTCTTCCCGCCGGTCATGTGCGGCAGCATCTCCGCATCGACAAACCGCGCAAGGCGCGTCTGAAGCTCTGTATATGAAATCATGTTGAATCCTCCTTATAGATCAGGCAGGGGAGGGAATGTCACCTCCCCCGCCCGGCGATGGGTCAAACGGTCGCGGTCGCAGCCGCCGGTTTGACGGCCACTTCGCCCCAGCCCGGGCAGCAGGAGCTGTTCGGGACAATGAGCTTCGTGAGGCTCTGGAGCTGCGCGATCTGCCCCTGGATGCAGCCGACGGCGGCGGTGTTCGTGCCGTTGTAGACGGCCTGCTGCAGATTCAGAGCGGCCTGCTCTTCCTTGTTCGCGCGCACCTCGCCGGCAAGGCCGAGAATGCGGCTCTCGAGCTTGGTGTAGGCGTCCGAGATCTTGCGGTTCGTCTCGTCCTGTCCTCGCCAGTAGGCGATCTCCATGTCCTTCTGCGCGATGGTCTGGGTCTGGTTGAGCTCGTAGCGGGAAACGTTGGCGTCGTCGCCGCACTTATGGCTCGCCATGCCCGCGGCAAGACCGGCGACGGCGGGAGCTACCACGCCGTTACCGCCGAGACCGCCGAAGAGATTGCCGAGACCGCCGTTGAGCAGCCAGCCGGCCGTGCCGGCGATGCCGAGACCGAGGGCGGTTCCGCCCGTGGCTTTGGATGCGTATTCCATGATGATTCCTCCTTAAAAATTTTCCACCGTAGCGCTCCGGTGTCTAAGACAATCATCGCAGAAAAAACGAGGGTCAACCTATCGATTGACCCTCGAAAAACGCTCACAAAACCTTCACGATCTTGTGTTTGATTTTTTGTATCTCCCGCCCCGCCGTGGCCTCGGAGATGTGGAGAATGTCGCATACCTCGATGATCGAATGATCGCTCACGCGAAGATCGAAGATCGCTCTCTGCTGCCGGGTAAAGTTGCATTGCTCCCGGAAGTATTCAACCTCCGGCGCGGTGAAGTCTGTCCTTATGTTCATGGATGCCCCTTACTATGAGCGTCCCTGCGGTGGCACACGCGAAAAGCGTCACAAGGTACAGCGTTCGTATTTTTTTCTTCTGCGCGGTGATGATCTCGCTCGCGAGCGTCATTTCGTTTTGTTGTACTCCGCGGTGGAAATGCCGAGCAGCGCGCCGCAGAGCGTGCACACCGCCATGACCGTCTTGCTGACCTCCTCGGCGTAGGGGAAGCCCCAGACGCCGGCGAGCGCAACATACGCCGTGCCGAGCGCGGGGAGACAGATAAGCGTGAGCCACTTGAGGATGTCGTAGATCTTGTCGTTCAGTTTCATGTTGATACTCCTTTCAGATTAAAAAATCGTTGTTTCGGATGTGGTCCTTGTAGACCTTCTTCAAATGCGAGATGGTAGCGGCGGCGCGGTTGTTCTCGTAATTCGGGTGCGTGGCGCAGAAGTCCTCGTACTGGTCGATCTCCCGGAGAATGTTGTCCCACGCCTCCTTTGTGTGCTGGACGTGCCGGCGGACTTCGTCTCCGAAAGCCAGTGCGCGGCTTCGCGCGTTGTCCGCCCAGCGGTACGTGTCCTCCTCGATGTGCTTTCCCAGCTTTTCGGAAAGCTCGTCGAGTTTCCTTACGATCTCCTTGTCCATTTCGTCTCTCTCCTTCTTTCTTGCCCGGCGGGCAGCAATCAGAGTGAAAAAACCCGTGAAGATTGCACCGCCGCAGGCGGAGATAAAGACCTTTAAAAGCTCCATGATACCCTCCTTTATTTATTTGACGCGAACAGCTTGTACAGCCATTCGGCGCTGGATTTGCTCGCGCCCTGCTCCATCATGGCGGCGATGAACGCCGCCTTCTTCGTGCCGGAATCGTTCCTGCCGTCGCCGTTCTTATCCACGCCCTTGGAGAGCTGGTATGTCTGATACGCCACGGCAACGGAATGCGGGGAGTATCCGGCCTCGCGCGCCGCGGTGTATTTGTCCTTTGAGCTGCCCTCGAAATAGTTCATGACAAAGTAGTCCTTCTCCGCGTCGGGGGTGTTCATGGAGCATACCGCGTCGATCTTCTGCCATGTGGCGACGCCGGTATACCCCTCTGCCGGTGTGAGAGATTTCACCGTGTCGTACACGTTGAAGTACTGCCGGGCGTTATAGCCGTTCTCCCTGGCGTCGAGCAGCTTGGCAAGCCCGGCGTTCCCCTCGGTAACGGCGTCCCGCACGTCCGACGGCAGACGGCTGAACGATGCCGTGAGAGAATCGAGCTCCCCGTAGTTCCGGTTCTCGCTGTCCTTGGACGCGGTGTTGAACGAGGCGTTCGCCGCGTAGTACGCCGCGGGGTTGGACAGCTTGGAAACGTCGGTCTTTTCGCCGTACTTCGCGCTCGGCTCCACGGCCATAGCCGCCATTCGCTTGGCATAGCCGTAGATCTCCGAAATGGCCGATGCCTTCGCCTCGTCGCTCATGCCCTTGTATACCGGGGATCTCATAAGGTCTTTGACGAGCTCCAAAGAGGTCTGCCCCATGACCTTCTGATACTGTACGTATTCGTCCTTGGTAAGGCGGCGCTCCTCGGTCTTTCGCCCGTCGCTCCGGTATACTCCCACGGTATCCGTCATGGAAATGCGGGACGGAAAAACGTTCGTCTGCCCGGCGTCATAGAGCCGCTGCAGCTCGTTATCTACCTCCGTGCTGCGGTTCTTCCCGATGTAGCCGGGGGATAGGAGGTTGGAAAACGCCCGCTCCGCAGCGCTGCCGTTGCTCTGCGTCCGTCCCCACGCGTCCACATACTCCACCTGGTTGTACTCAAGACCGGGGATCTTATTCAGAACTTTGCCGAGCGTTCTTTCCGCCATCCGGCCCTCCGTCGTGTCGGATGCCGTGTAGGTCGTTTCCCGGTTCTTCTCCGTGATCCGCTCGATCTGCCCGTACAGACTGTTCCCGATGGCCTGCGATACATAGTTGACCATTTGGTTCATGGCAAAGTTGACAAGCGAGTCGTCGGCGTACCGGATCTGGTCCAGCGCGTCGTTCACGCCCTGCAGCATGGACATCTCGATCATCGGATCGGTAAGCGTGCCGATCGCCTTGAGAAATTCGCCGACGGTGATATCCCCGTCCGACAGCGCGTCCGAAAAGACAACGCCCATGAAGAACGGCACGGAAGCCGGGGAGAGCCAGTCGATGGTGTAGCTCGACCCGTCCGGCAGAACGATGGAAAAGTCCTGCTTGCCCTGCATCTTGTCGAACGCCGCCTGTTCCTCGTCGTCCTCCTTGCCGCGGGCAAGCCCGGCCTTTGCAAGCAGCGCGCCGAGCGCGAAGAGAGAAGTACCGGTGGCAGTCTTGGAAAACGAGTTGATAACGTCCGCCGCCGTTTTCCCGTTCAGCCCCTTTGCCGCCTGATACGCGTTCACCGCCGTGTTGACAACGCCGAGCGGAGAATATTCCTCTGCGCGCACAAGGACGTTGGCGGGGGTCTTTCGGAACGGGAGAATGCCCTCGATAATCGCGCGGACGGGAGCGGGCCAGCCCTTGCCTACCTTTGAAACAGCCTTGGATATTTCATTGCTGTCGTGGAACGTAGCCTCCTGCGCTTCCCGCGCGGCGTATTCCGTGGCATTGTGGATCAGATTCTGCTGTTCCGTCGTGGCCTGTATGTCGCCGTTTACGATCTGCGTAAACGTGTTCGCGTCCATGCCCCGCGCCTTGAGATACCCGGAGAGAGACCGCGCGAACTGCGGACGGATGAACAGCACGTCGCCCTGCGTCATCGCCCATTGGGTAGCCTTGCGGTACGCCTCCAGCGGCTTGAAGCCGAAGATCTTTCTTGCGTCCTGTATGCCGCGGCTGAACGAATCGTTCATGTTTGATTCCATGTATTTGGAATCGCCGTTTACGAAATCGTCCACGGTCTTGTAATACTTCTTGGCCGCGTCCATATAGTCCCGCACGCCGAACGCCGTGCTGCGCTCATACTTCCCGCCGGAGAGCTTGTTCACAAGATATTCAATTCCGGTGAGCGTCGTGTTTTTCGCGCCGGTCAGCACCATCATGGCCGTATTGCCGAGAAGGTTTCGCGCCTGCGTTTTCACGTTGCCGAGCATATTCAGATACCGGAGAGCGCGCCACTTCTCCGCGAAGGACGCGGGGATCTGCGACGCGATGTCCTGCTGAATGGCGGTAACGGCGGCGTCTCTGGCCGCGGCGTCCTTGGCGTTGATAAAGGCGTCCGCAAGCTCCGGGTCGATCTTATACCCCTCGGGGCGCTTGCGCTTTGCCGTCTCGCTGCGGCTGTCGTTCAGCTTTTTCACGTCCTTCTGCATGATATAAAGCTGACCGTCCGGGGTGAGGTTCTTGATGATGCTTGCCGCCTGCAGACCCTGCGCGGTGTTCGTGCCGAGTATCTGATAGTCGGAAAGGATATCCAGCGCGAGCTTCGTGTTGCCGCTCCGGATCGCCTCGTTGTAGAGGACAGCGCCCGTAGCCGAAAGGTCGTTGCTGGTCTTTCCTCGATTGACCTTTGCCGTCCACTCCCGCAGCACGGAATCGAATCCTTTGCTGCTTATCTCCGAGTGCGCAGAAGCCACAGCGTCGGCGTTGGATTCCGGGATATACCGATACCCTCCGTTTTCGATATTCTCGTTTATGGACTGTTTAACAGCGTCCGGCGTAACGGCAGCGTCGCGCACCGTCTCGACGGTCTGCGAAAGCCGCGTTTCTACGCCTTCCGGGTTGACATTCGCCGCAGCCTGTGATACATTTTGATTACCAACAGGGGTTGCCGTTGACGTTTCGGGCGTACTCGCCGGGGCTTGTACATTGGCGGACTGCAAACCTGTTGCAGGGAGATCCCGGCCAAACTGAGCCGGTTGGTCAGTCCCTGTGGCGGCTACGGGTTCGGTCGTTTTGGACGTAAAGGTGTTGGCCGATGCATCGGCATTCACCCCCGAAGAGGTAGCCGCTTTTTTTGCATATATGGTCTTACCTTCAATCGTCCCGCGCCCGCTGTTGTCAAACTGAATATACACAATGGTGCCGTTCGGGAATGCTTTCTGGAAAACGATACCGCTTCTGTCCCCGCGGGATTCCTGATGACCGAGATCAATGCTGTCCGGGTTCGCAAGAACTTCGGGCAGTTTTTCTATAATGTCATCGGTAAGCGGAATGTTTCCGCGCGCGGTTTCTTTCCCGGCGTCGCCGTGTTGATCGTAGACATGTTTTACGCCGTCGCTGGTTATGATGTAGTTCTCCGACGTAACATCATACCCGAGCAGATTGCTGATCCTCTGCCGCGCGGCGTCTGTTACCTTTCCGAGATAGAGCTTTTCCAGCTTCTCGCCGAGATGCGATTTTCTTCCGTTTCTCCAGCGGGAGAAAAAGTCCTTGACGGACGTATCAATACCGGCAACGACATTGCGGAACGTTTTCGCGTCTTTCCGTATCGCAGCACCGTCCGCGGCGGTATACATGGAGGAATAATCCCCGGAGGAATACGGGTTCTCCACATAGGTGTTCTTCCCGGTCAGCACGTCCGCCATCGTCCGCGCCGCCGGGGAAATGTCCGTCTGTGCTGGGGCGCTCTCCTGCACGGCGTTTTGTGTCGCCGCTCTCGCCATGGTCTGCGCCGCCGGAGAAACCGTGCCGGCCTGTACGTCCGAAACGGGCGCGGCTTCCGCTCTCTGGTCGAGAACGGTTTGCGCGATAGGCGTAAGCTCTGCGTTGTTGCGGGAATAATCCATTACGGCTTTTGCCGCCTCGGACTTTACTGCCGGAAGCTTTTCACCGGTGTAGGATTCATACTGCGACCGGAGGTTCGCGTCATTTATGATCCGGTTTGCCTGTGCCCGATTAACGGGTGCGGACAGAATATCCGCCATAACCGATGCAGCACTTGAAACAGCCTCTCCTTTGTCTGCGGCGGGCGGCTGCGTCATTGCGGCGGAAGTCTCGTCTTTCGAGAATTGACCGCCCATTTTGGCGCGAAGGTCTTCGACGCTCGAAGCGTCGTACATCTCCGCTGCGCCGTACACAGCCGCGGGATCGTCCGTTTTCATTTCCTGCATGATCCGCACGACGTTCTGCGGCGTGGTTTGCAGTCTCTCCGCCGTCCGGTTGATGTTCGTGCGGTTCGTGCTATATTGTACTCCGCTGGACCCGATGGTGGACAGCGATCCGCCGAGGAACGAAAGCCCCTCTTGTCCAAGAATCTCTACCACCGTAGCAAGCTCCGGATGGGCTTTCTGCCATTCCGTGCCGTTCTCCCGGTAGTAATTCAGAAGCTTTGGGATTCCACTCTCCTCCGTACCGAACAGACCGTCCACTACGAGGTTGACAGCTCCGTTCATCGCGTCGGACATGACCTCTTCCGTCCCCTCCGGGATCATGTTCAGCACCATGGTTTTTGCGAAATTCAGCGGGTCTGCCTTGATGTTCCGTATTACCCATTCTCCGCCGGCGGCCTCGGATGCATATTCGATCGCGCCGCGCGTCAAACCGAGTGCAAGCGCCCCGGCGTTGGAATATCCCTTTTCCTTCCCGTCGGCGACGGCCTGCGATGCAGCCTCCGAACTCATCAGCGCCGAGCCGAGGATGTTTGTCAATCGCATAAGGCCGTCTCCGGTAAGTCCGGCAGCTGTTCCAAGTCCTTTGGAAACGAGCATATTTACGGCGCTGTCCGCAGCGCTCATCGCGGTGTTATACAGAAAGCTTCCGGCCTTCCCTCCGAAGCCCGGGTTCGTCTCCTCAATGTGCTGGGAGGTATCGGCGCGGAGATCCTGCGTGATGTTGCTAGCCTGCCGCCATTGGGAATACGGGTTGATCTCCTGCCCCTTTGCCATGCGGATAGCATCGTCGACCCCGCCAACGATACTTGACATAGTTCGCACGGGCTGCATTGCTACCGTGGCTGCGCTGGCGAGTGCCCGTGTTCCGGCATTTTCCCCGAGGGCTTCTGTTGTGTTCTGGTTTTGCGCGGTGAACCATTGCTTGTCGAGTTCCGGCGACAAATCGCTTAAAAAAGCGTTCGCTGCCTTTTTGCCCTTCGTGGCGTATAGGTAGTTATAAACACCGACTTCATCATCGGTCATAAGGGCGTACTTGCCGTAGTCACTGCCCCTGCCCTGCGCCTGCGCCACATCGGCCTGTTTGCGGAAATCGCCGATGTTGTTGATGTAATCATACTGCGCGTCGCCAAAAAGATGCCGCTTGCTGTCTCCGCTCTTCGAAAGTTCGGCGTAATCTCCCGCCTTGAGAATATCGGCGTACTTGCCGGAGGACATCGAGCTTTCCCGGCTTTCCGCTTTGCTGTATATCGGAGCAAGTGGGGACCCTTGTGCGTTGTCAAGCACCGGCGTTTCCACGGCTGTGCCGCCTCGCTGCGTATTGTTGTTATACGCTTCGGCCAGACGTTCAACGGTGGTCGCGGGCTTTTTGTTCGCTTTTTCTACAGCGTTTTGAAAAAAGCTGCTGTTTGCCATAAAGCCCCTCCGTCAACTGTTGTTGTACTTCCAGATCTGCCAGTTGAGATTCGCCTGGTTGATCGCCGTGGAAACGAGCGATTCGTCCACGCGCTTTGCCTCCTCATAGAGCGCCTGCGCCTTCTGCAGCTCGTTCTTGGCGATAGCCTCGCGGATCGCGTTCTGGTATTCCAGTGTGAGCTGGCTTCTCTGATAGTCAAGATCGGCCTGCGCGTCGGCCTGCGCCTTGCGGATGGAGGAGATGTTCGCCGCCTCCGCGTTCCGCATGGAAAGCTCGGCCTGACTTCCGGCGCCGGTATTCAGCCCGGCGGCGTTCGCGCTCTCGTTGAAATTCGCCCGCTGTATCGCCGCCTGCGCTCCGGCGTTGTTCGCCGCCGCGTCATACGTCGGGGCGATCTTACCCTGCTGATAGTCCAGCGCGCCGGTGTTCTTCTCATACGACGCCCGGAGCGCGTCCTCCTGCGCCTTCTGGCTCGCGTCGTACATCGCCTTGATGTAGTCCGCCTGTGACGACGCGGAGGGGAGCGTCGGAGCTTCATACTGGGCTTTCGGCGCGGTGTAATAATACTTGCCGCCGCCTCCTCCTCCG
>ERZ1034928.582-NODE-582-length-15957-cov-7.157213_pt1 | contig 15957 bp, 12 predicted proteins | sample MGYA00520627_ERZ1034928 | MGnify/ENA primary metagenome ERZ1034928 (study PRJEB33766, sample SAMN09781755) | gut metagenome | biome: gut microbiome | host: Homo sapiens | place: Madagascar | study: EMG produced TPA metagenomics assembly of the PRJNA485056 data set... | reverse complement strand
CACAAAGAATTGTCAAAAAAAGACTACGAGCTTCGAATTGCCAATGTTCGGAGATTTGAACGACAGCTGACCGATAACGGCTATCTGGTTGTCAAATTCTTCCTGAACATCTCGAAAAAAGAACAGAAGAAACGAATCCGGACGCTTGCCGATGATCCTGCAACCAAATGGAGAGTGACCGATACTGACCTAGCACAGAACAAACATTATGACAAATACATGGACATCTTTGACAAATTCTTAGATGCTACCGATTCTTCCCGCGCGCCATGGTATATCATCGATGGCTGCTCCAAGAAATGGGCGGAGCTTCAGGTTCTGGAAATCCTGACCGAGGGAATCGATGTTGCCCTACAGAATCATTCACTGGCAGTTCCGATCCCGCAGAATGTATTCCCTCTTATGGACATGCCGAAGCTGTCAGATATCTCTTTACAGGACAAGACGATATCTGATGAAGAATATTCCAAACGTCTGAAAGAATTACAGGGAAAACTTCGAGAGCTGCACAACAGCATTTACCACAAAAAGATTCCTGTCATCATTGCATACGAAGGTTGGGATGCTGCCGGAAAAGGCGGCAATATCAAGCGTGTAACGGAAGCATTAGATCCTCGCGGTTACGAAGTATTTCCGATCGCAAGTCCTCTTCCGTATGAAAAATCCCGACATTTTCTCTGGCGTTTCTTCACCAGGCTTCCACGCTCCGGTCATGTAGCTATCTTCGACCGAACATGGTATGGCAGAGTCATGGTAGAACGGATCGAAGGATTTTGCAGTGAAAATGACTGGAAACGTGCTTACAACGAAATCAACGAATTTGAAAAAGAACTGTATGACTGGGGTGCTGTGATCATCAAATTCTGGATACAGATTGATAAAGACACCCAGCTTGAACGATTCACGCTGCGTCAGAATACACCGGAAAAACAATGGAAGATCACAGATGAGGACTGGCGAAACCGTGAAAAATGGGATCAATACGAAACAGCCGTCAATGAAATGCTGCAAAAAACAAGCACCACCTATGCTCCATGGCACATCATCGAATCAGTCGATAAAAAATATGCCCGGTTAAAAACCCTGGAGATCATAGTTGATGCTATAGAAAAAGCTATATATTAATGAATCTTTGTCTTCTGGTAGTCGATCATGACATCATAGATCCGTTCACAGTTGTCATGGTCGTCAAACCGGAAGAAATCATCGGCACGTCTGCGGTACTCCGGTTTCATCTCGCAGTTATTCTGCATATAAGAGATCAGAACATCGATCAATTTGTCGTTGTCCTCGCAGATCTCGCCAAATCCCATCGTATCATAGTGGAAGGTTCCTTCCTCATAATGCTTCGGTATATCGTGATGGTGCAGGTAGACCACCGGCTTACGCATATAAGCGAAATCAAACTGAACGCCGGAGAAATCCGAAACCATCAGACTGGATTCCCGGAACACCTTCTCATAATTGACACCGGAATGTCCATGAACGGCAACCGCCGGAATAATCTCTACCGAAGGATTCTTATCAAAATCATCGATCTGCGGGCTGACGATCGGATGAAGTACATAGACGATCTTATAATTATATTTCTTTGCCGCAGCGATCAGACGCTCATCATTAATAAGGCTGTTATATACCTGATAATAGGTTGTCTCCTTAAAAAGTGGATTGTAGTCACGGCTCACACCCTCATTCTTTGTAACCGGAACTGCTGCCTGCATCCGCCAGGTCGGAGATAACAGGATCTGCCGTTTATCTTCATTTATGAGTCCATCATAACGCGGTACTCCGGTCAGCTTCAATGCATCATAACCCTCATAGCCGTAGATCGGCTTCGACAGATTTTCAATCTCATATTTGGATGCACAGAAATACAACCGTGTATTATCTCTCAACCGGTTCTGCGCAACTGCGATCTTCTGGATAGACATACCATGCTGGACACAGGCTACATGGAAGTTCATCAGATCACGGATCAGTGCCGAATTGATCGTACCAAAATCATTAAATGCGTAGACGGTAGAGTTTGACACGATCACCATATCCGCATACAAAAATGCATACCGGTGCTTGATGCTTCTCCGTTTGACCGGCTTCATACCTTCGCGTTCCAGACGTGCATAATCTTCCGATGCCCCATCTGCCAGATAATAGCATTTGATGCCATCCTTCTTGCTTCTTGCATATTTGTACATGTATTCTGCGGAGTCCCCCGCCTTATATATCTTATCAAAAAAGAGCCAGATCGGACGATGCTTTAAAACCGGCTTTGCCTTTAAGAACGCCCGGACAATGATAAACTTAATAACCTTCTTCTGTCCGGTTGCAAACATATCCCGCCATAACGTCAGTTCTCTGCCTGCGATCTTCCCATACTTTACCGGATCAACCTTCATGATATTGGCTTCTGTCTTATACATATACAGCTTCTTATTGATCTTCCAATAGCTATGACGAAAACGGTCGCACAAACGGCTGAAATGAGAATCGAATTCCAGAGTGACCGGAAGATCCTCTACCGACATTCCCATCGTTTCACCATTTTCAAAGACATCCGCCCGGACTCTTGTTACATAAGCCAGTTCTGTTTCCTGTCCATATGGAAGCTCCACCCGGATCGTAAATGCCCGAAGCTTGAAGATCGACATGCCAAATGCTTTTGTATGTGCATACCGCTCATTATATTCTGCCGGATAGAAGCGGTCACCGACCAGAACACCAAACTCTGCTCCATTCATCAAAAGAATAGGCGATAACCGTCCTTCGATCGTAAGCTCTGTGTGATCCTCCATATCTTTATTGTCCATAAACTGAATGTCCGCCGTCGGCTTCGTAAGCTCTCCAATCTGGATATCATTATAGCTGTAGCAACCATCTGTAAAATCAAATTCCAGACCGGTGTCCTTATACTTTAAGATCAGCAATACCCATACCAGGCAGTCTTCATTCTTCATATCCACATGGTATCCCTGATTCTCACAAATGATCGAATCATCTATATAAGAGAGCACTTCCCCAAGCCTCCACAAAAAAGCCTCGCCGTCGGTCTCTTCAAATAAATGCTTGTTCAGGTTATCGAGATTTGCCTGGATCATATATTTTACAATGAACAGTGCATGCTGCATAACAAGCATCTGCAGGGTTTCCTGATGGATGGACATTTCCTTTAACCATTCGATCAGCTGATCAACGGTATCCTTATACCATGCCCGGTCATAGATCCCTTCAAAAAAGGTCTTATCCCCTTCAAAGCTGTTTTTCAAAGTATAGCCAACACCATCGATATAATAGAGTTTCTCATCCAGACAGGCTCTTGCCTGAACCGCAAGCAGCCATTTTAATACCGGAAATGATCCCTTTACCAGAACGTCCTCCAATGTATGCGCAGGGCTTCCGAATGTCACATTTGCATCCTGTCCGGCATTCTGTATTCCGGCAGAACTACCCTGTATTCCGGCATCTGCGATCTCCATTAACTGATTTAACAGGCTTCCCTTAAACACCATACCGAATGGTGTAAATCCGTGCAGGAATCTTAAAATCTCTGTAGAGATCACCCCATTTGTAAGCTGCTCATAGACACCATGAAATTCCTGATCTCTGTCCAGCTTCTGTGCAAGCCAAGGCGCATGCTTTCCTTTCTCGCGATATGCGGAAAACGGTGCATACATGATTCCCTTCTTGCTGTTCCTGCTCGGTCCGTATTTCTTCGGCAACAGAAAGATATCTCCGTTCCTGTGGTCATCAACAAAGGTCACGATACGCGCAAAATCCTCATCTGAAAGGATATCGCCCTCTTCCATCAAAAGGAACATCCCCTGCTCATCAAATTTTCCATGTATACTGAAGCTGTCCGCTCCGACTACGATCCTGTTTACCAACTGCCACGTCCTCCTGTTTTCTTTATCCCAGACTTTCCTGTAATGCAAATAACTGCTGCTACCATAGAACAGATCGTCCCCTGCAGCAGCAGTTTCTGCTTATTTCTTCCAAGCTTTATCTTGTATACTCCATGCTCTTCATCATGCGGGTATACATTTCCTCCAGACCGATCACCGGCTTCCAGCCAAGTGCCTGAAGTTTATCTGAATTCAAGCGCATATTTACATCCGGTGCATAGCCAAATGTCATGGCGCTTTCCGGTATGTCAAATACAACCTTGATCTCATTATTTGCCAGTTTCTCTGCAACCATCTTTGCCATATCTCCGATCGTGATATGTGCTTCCGGATGCGCTACGGTATAGGCTTCACCGTCATTTCCCTTTACAAGAAGGAGCAGAATACCCATAACGGCATCTCTGGTGTAGCAGTAATTACCAACGGATTTTCCGGCTGTGTGCAGAACAATATCCGTCTTATTCATAGCAGCCTTTGCGAACTGTGCAAATACACGATTCTCTTCATAGCTGATACCTGCGCCAAATGTCTGTGACAGTCTTGCAATACGAACCGGCAGCTTATACTCACTTGCGTAAGAAGAACACATACATTCGCAGAGACGTTTGCCCTCCGGATAACAGCTTCTTGGATTGTGGATATCAATGTATCCCAGATCATCTTCTTTTACATATGGCTTTTCAGGATCCGGTGCACCAAATGCTTCCATTGATGATATATATACAACACCCTCGGACTGCTTCTCCTTACCAAGGTCTAACATATTCTTTGTACCATTTACCGCAGTCATGATCGTCTCCACCGGATAGTCCACAAAGAACTTGGATGCTGTAGGGCTTGCTGCATGTATGATGTAGTTGATCTGTACTTCTGAGATCTTCTTGCCATTTGACAGGGTTACAGTCTCATCGGTAACCGGATTTCCAACATCGCCGATCACATACACCAGCTTATCCTTTGCAAATTCATCATAGATCTTGTCTGCCTTTTCTGCATTTCTGACAAATGCATAGATCGTGATATCAGCATTCTTTACTTCGTTCATCTTAAGCAGTGCCTTTACGATCTGTGAACCAACCAGTCCGGTTGCTCCTGTGATCAGGATGGATTTACCGTATAATTTCTCATAATCTCCACCTGCATTTGCAATATACAACAGGTCCTCTTCTAAAATCTTATCTTTCATTTTTATTTCCTCCTGAATGATTTTTATTTATTTTCGTCTTGATATGGAAAACACTTGTACTATTCATGTTGTCCACCGTTTACTCTGTTCCTTATACAAATATCTATATGCTTACTCTACCTGATACATTTTGATAATGTGAGCTTTCCGGTCTTCTTCTGGCGGAAGCTTCATATAGTCGCCGTAAAGGGATGTCAGGTAATAGTCTGTACAACCCGGTGCGATCAGCTCTCTGCCGCCAAATGTCACCTTCACAGGCTTCACATATTCTTCTCTCGGCATCTTCTCCTGCGGACCATAGCCACAGGCAATGCCTCCTACATATTTGCACGATTCAAAATCATACTGCGTACATAGCCGTATCAGCTTCTTCACGGTCCGCTTCTTGCCCCAGATCAGATGTGCAAATGGCTTTAAGACCGGCTTCACGATCTTCTTGACCAGATTGCCACCCCGGCCGGTCTTCATCTTCAGATACTGTATGATCCTACGGTACCAGAGTGCTTTTTTATAGATTTTCTCAATCTCTGCATCATCATCTGGCAGTCCATCCATCGGGAAAATATCCATCCATAAATAGATGTCATATTTGTCCTTCGTATAATATTTGTCCAGTCTTGTCCTCGTATCCGCAAGCTTCGTATATGGCTCATCCAGATTGCCAAGGCTTGCTGACAGGAACTTATGCTCCGGCAGAAATGGCTGCTCTTTGATCACTTCCTGCAATCTCTCATAATCCGGTCGTGGCATCAGAATGTCGATATCATCATCCCACGGAATAAAATCCTGATGTCTGACTGCTCCAAGCAGCGTGCCGCCGCACAGATAATACCGCAGTCCATGCTTCTCACACAGATCATGGAACATGAACACCATTGTTTTCTCACGCTCATGGATATCCTCAAGCGTCAATAATTTTCTCACGTTTTCGTCTCCTCTTTTATGGTATGTGCCTGCATTTGCCTTCTACATACCCTTAATATCCTTATGAATACCCATTAAAAGTCTTCTTATAATATCAAAAGGGCTTCTGTCTGATCTCTCTTACAATGTCAGGAGCTCCTCCGGGCTGCTGATGATATATTCCGCACCAGCTTTTTCAAATTCCTCACGGTTTCCATATCCATACAGAACACCGACCGTATCAATTCCGCAGGCATGTCCGCCATCAATGTCAAACATCCGGTCACCGATCATAACGGCATCCTTTTCATGTATCTGTGTCTTAACCTCTGGCTTGGAATCGTCCATCATGACTGCCTCTTCCCAGTCTGCCTGTGGCATATCCGTACCTTCCGCATCGGCTTCCTTCAACCGCTTCAGGCACTCCGCGATCAGCACCTGTTTGTCCGATCCGGTTCCATCCGGATTGCTTCCTACAACGACATCAAAGTACTGTGCCAGATCGAATTTCGCCAGTATCTTCTTCGTTGGTTCTGTCGGTTTGGAGGTCGCCACTCCGATCTTCGCACCTTTTTCTTTTAAATCCTTGAGTGTCTGTGGAATGCCATCATAGATAGATGTCTCATACAGACCTGTCACATTGTATCGTTCTCTGTACTTCGCTACCAGCCAGAGTGCCTGATCGTGGTCAACATGACATTTGGATGTAAAGGAATCGTACAACGATGGTCCGATAAATGTCTTTAACACTTTCTCCGATGGCTCCGGCAGTCCGGCTGCATCCAGAGCATAGCGGATGCAGTTGAGAATGCCCGGCTCGGACTGGCTTATTGTGCCGTCCAGGTCAAATAAATAGTATTTATACATAGTGTTGCCTTTCTGTCCGTTCAAAATTCACGCCACCATTGTAGCATAGATTGTTTTTTCCCTCAACAACATTGATGTAATCTTGGGTTATGGGGGGATGAGCATCAAAAACTACCAAAAGTTACATTGAGACATGCTTTTTATTACATCAACGGTTTTTTCACTCTTTTTCTGTTATGCTTTTTCCGTCGACAAAACAGGCGCCGGAAAATAACGAGGAATGAAACTTATGTATAACAAAAACAATGATAACCACCTTAACAAACAATCGGTATCCAATGAAAGGAACACCACTAAACCGGTAGACATCCACCAGCTCTTTCCTTCCCGCACGAAGCAGGAATGTCTCGCGGAGCTTCGGAAGCATCCGCGAAGTTACTTTGCTTATCAGAACATGACACAGGAATGGAAGAATCGCTTTCTTGGATTTATGGAGGGTACAAAAACTCTGCCTTTAACTTATGATCCATTTTTCAAAAAGCTGTTCAACCCGGACATCTATCCGGAACGGCTATCCAGTCTGATCAGCAGTATCATCGGCACAAAGGTAACAGTTCAGTGCATTCTGTCAAATGAAGACAGCATGCTGCCGTCCACCTCGCTCCTGCTTCTGGATATCCTTGTCCAGTTGGAAGATGGCTCGATCGCAAATGTCGAGATCCAGAAGATCCCATACGCTTTCCCGGGAGAACGCATGTCCTGCTACTCCTCCGATCTCATGCTGCGTCAGTATACAAGAGTGAAAAGCCTGAAAGGCAATTCCTTCACCTACAAGGATCTAAAAACCGTTTACACAATCGTGATATATGAAAAAAGTCCGGATGCATGTCTGACTGATGCATTATCCGATATCTACCTGCACCACGGCAGAACTGTTTTTGATACCGGAATCGAACTGAAGCTTTTACAGGAATTCTATGTGGTTGCCCTTGACGTATTTAAAGAAAGTAAGTATGCTAAAGATATCAATGAACTAAATGCATGGCTGTCATTACTGACTGCTCAGTCGGTTGACGACCTTGCTGCACTGGTATCTGACTATCCATGGATGGAAGCTATCTGCAAGGATATGTCGGAATATATGTATGATCCGGAGGAGGTGATCACCATGTTTTCAGAAGCACTTCGAATGTTAGATGAGAATACGGTTCACTATATGATCGATGAACTACAGAAGGAACGGGATGAAGCAGTAGCTGCTCTGTCTGAAAAAGATGCCGCTCTATCCGAAAAAGACGCTGAAATTGCGGCTGTTCTCTCTGAGAAGAACGCAATGCTTTCTGAGATCGCAGCTTTAAAAGCACAGCTTGCCGCCCTCAATAAATAAACTATTTTATAACAATAACACATAAAGTAAAAACGCCTGTCGGCTGTATCCATGGAATATCCGATACGATATTTCCGGATACAACCGGCAGGCGTTATTCTTTAAGCACATCCCACCTGTATCCATCTCTATGGCTAGTGGCAGGTGAATTGAAACATTAGTGGAACTTTCGTTATGAGGTTTGCACTACCTGTCAGCACCAAGCCCTTGTCTGAGTCCGTAAGGACGAGTTTGGGCGACTGCTGACAAATCAGCGTGCGAACCGAATAGAAAGTGGAACGCGTTTCAAACCACCTGCCAGTAGCCATAGAGCTGGATACAGATGTAGTTTCCTTCTATTTTATTATTTCAGCTTCCATGTCTTGACATATCTGATGAAGCTCTTTTTTCAGATTTTTTGTGTATGTTTCTGCCAGACTCTGTACATACTAGTGGCATAAAACTATGATTTGAGGGTTGTATATGAAACAATTTAAACCATATATTCCGGCAGACCGGGTGATGCCGGAGCTTACGCCGACGTCTGTGATCCTTGGGATCATTCTGGCAGTTGTGTTTGGTGGTGCAAATGCATATCTTGGCTTAAGAGTCGGCATGACTGTATCCGCCTCGATTCCTGCTGCCGTTCTTTCTATGGGTATTGTGCGCATGATCATGCGCCGCGATTCAATTCTTGAAAATAATATGGTTCAGACGATCGGCTCTGCCGGAGAATCTCTGGCTGCCGGAGCTATCTTTACGCTGCCGACCCTGTTCATGTGGGCAGATGAAAATCCCGATATAAAACCTCCATCTTTTCTGATGATTGCATTTGTCGCCATCTGTGGCGGACTGATCGGTGTTCTGTTCATGATCCCACTTCGTACCGCTCTGATCGTAGAAGAACATGGTACACTTCCATTTCCGGAAGGAACTGCCTGCGCTGAAGTACTGCTCGCCGGAGAAACCGGCGGTCACAAATCCATGCAGGTATTTTCCGGGCTTGGCATCTCTGCTGTCTATAAATTTATCGCTGATGGTCTGCATTTGTTTCCAAGTGAGATCACATGGACGATTTCCTCTTATAAAGGATCGGGCTTCGGTATGGATATCCTCCCTGCGCTGGTCGGTGTCGGCTATATTTGTGGTGCAAAAGTTGCTTCATATCTGTTAAGCGGTGCTGTGCTTGGATGGTTTGTTATCATGCCTTTGCTCGTTCTTGTTGGAGGTGACAATATCCTGTTCCCCGCTTCCGTTCCGATCCGCGAACTGTCAGTCGATCAGTTATGGGGAAATTATGCGCGGTATATCGGTGCAGGCGCGGTGGCAGCCGGTGGTATCTTCAGCCTGCTAAAATCATTTCCGCTGATCGCATCCACATTTGCCAAAGCCCTGAAAGGCTTTGGACATACAGATGGAAATTCGCGAACATCCAAAGACATTCCGCTTCCTTATGCAATCGGCGGTATCCTGATCGTAGCATTTGGTCTGAGTGCTTTTCCAAATATTCCGATCAATCCGGTCACATCCATTCTGATCATTATTTTCGGATTTTTCTTTGCAACCGTATCTGCAAGAATGGTCGGTGTCGTCGGCTCATCGAATAACCCCGTGTCCGGTATGGCGATCGCAACCCTGCTATTTGCAACGATCCTGTTAAAGCAAGCCGGCATAACAGGATACCAGGGTATGACATCTGTCATCTGCATCGGTACTGTTATCTGCATAATTGCAGCCATGGCAGGAGACACCTCGCAGGATCTGAAAACGGGGTATATCGTCGGTGCAACACCATATCTGCAACAGATCGGCGAACTGATCGGATCGATTGCTTCCGGTCTTGCAATCGGCGGTGTTCTCTATCTGTTGAATGCAGCATGGGGATATGGTTCTACCGAGCTTCCTGCTCCGCAGGCAACCCTTATGAAAATGGTCGTTGAAGGTGTTATGAATGGCAATCTTCCATGGGGACTTGTTATTGTCGGCATTTGCATTGCTGTCGTTGTCGAGATCTTAGGTATCCCGGTTCTGCCATTTGCCATCGGACTGTATCTTCCGATTTACCTGACAGTTCCGATCATGATCGGCGGTCTGATCCGCCTTTTCGTGGAGAAACGCCGCTTGGCCGATGAGGGTTCCCGCGAAACCGTCCGTAATAACGGTATCCTTTTCTCCTCCGGTATGATCGCAGGTGAAGGGCTGGTCGGAATCCTGCTTGCCGTCCTTGCCGTATTCGGCGTAAGTGATCGGATCAATCTGGGACTTATGGGATTCCATCTTGGAAAATGGGGCGGCTGCCTGTTCTTCCTTGCCCTGCTTTTCAGTATGATCTACATGATCCATAAAACGAAGGATAAACAATCATCCAATAACACACTTTAATATCTTCACTCGGAAAGGATTTATTTTCTCATGCAAAAATATAATATACAAAATGTCATTGCAAAACAGAACCATAATCGTAAAGATACCCTCTCGCAATTTTTTATAAAAAGATCAAAATCCGGTTTTCTTTCCAATACTGCAAACTACATGGACAAAATCCCCTGCATCAATCTGAATTATACATGGGAACAGTCGCCCGATGGAATTGTTGTGATCGAGATGCCGCATACCGGTTTTTATCATAAGATCGCCCAGAAATATTTTCACAAACCAAAGAAAAGCCATATCAAACTTGATCGATATGGCAGTACCTTATGGATTCATATAAATGGCGACAACACAGTATTCAATCTGGTATCCATCATGGAAGAACACTTCCCCGAAGAAGCTCCTGATATGTTAAAACGTGTTATTGCCTTCCTTGAAACGCTGGAGAGGGTAAGGTTTATATATTTTTAGTATTATTGTGTGTAGTCTTCCCATACAGCATACTTATAATCAGTCTGAAAACTAACTCTTTTGGAAAGCTCTGCGCCTATCCCTGGAAACATTTGAAGGTTTTCAAATTTGTTATAAATCTCCTGTACTGTCCGTGCTGCATACTCCTTATTATCTTCTGCAATATACTCTCGAATTTCTTTCAAATCCTTAACAACAATCGGATTGATCCGTAATTTTAACATTTCATTCCCCCATTTGTTCTTTTAGTTCTTCCAGGCTAAGCCAGCCTTCACCATCCTTTACCGCTTCTTCTGCTTCCTGAAGTTTCATCAAGAGCTTCTTTTCTGCTCGATCACGTTCATAATCTTCAATATCCATAACCACAAAACGTCCTCTACCATTCTTGGTCAGATACACAGGCTCTCCTTTGTGACAATTTTTCAGAACTTCATTATAATTTCTCAAATCTGAAACTGGTAAAATGTTAGCCATATACTTTCAACTCCTTTCTTTATGTATTGCTCATTTCTACTAATAGTAAATGCAAAAAAAGCTGTAAAATTCAACGTAAATTTTTACAGCTTTCTGCATTTATACAGGTTTCATCGTATCCAAAACATCTTACTATTTACTGTAACCCTGTGCTGAAATATCCTTTTTCCTTATCTACATTATAAATGGCATAGCAGTCAAGGGCATCCGGTATCGGGACATTGTAATAATGAAAGCCCAGCCAGTTCTTCATTCCATCCGGCATATCTGCTGTCGGTGCACCCGGAAGATACACTGTAAATGTCGTTCCACCCGCAATTCCGTAAAGCTCTGTAAATGTGGTTTTGTATCCGTTATCATTTGCAACCACTTTACCGATCTCATCATCATACTTTAAAGTGTCCAGCTCCATTGTGTAAGTATATTTATCAACCTGTTTAATATTCTTAAATGATCCGGAACCGCTGGACGTTGATCTGCCCTCATAATCGCTATCATAATAAGATGCCGTAAAGGTTCCGTCCGGCTTGATATCCATACTGGCTCCCCATGCGCCTACTCCACTCGTCAGAATAAATTCTTCCGGCAGATCCTCAGGCAATGTCACTGCTACCTCTCCGGCATTTCCGGCAGAGATTTCTTTCTTATCGGCAGATTTCTCCTGCTTTTTGTCAGATGCCGTTTTGTCCGTTTTTTTCTGTGTGATCTTTCCCAGATATTCCATAGCTTCATCATAGGTCATGGCGGTATCATCCAGCGTACCAAGAACCTCCTTGGCTTTATCCTTGCCCTGGCCATTATACATTAACAGGGTATCAAAATTCTTCTGTAATTTCTTTACCTGCGTATCATACTTATCCTCTGTGATCTCAGAACCATTCTTTTGACATGTGACAACAGTTGCTGAATAATCGTCATTCGGACCTTTCCTTCTTGTCCAGGTTGTTGACTTCTGAAGCATGCCGGAATCATCTACCGTGAATTTGATATAACTGTCTGTATAACTCTCATCTCCGAACCCACTATATGCATATAAGGTTCCCTTCTTAGTCGTAAACAGATAATAACTGGTTCCGGAAGCAGCATTTATATCCCAGCCACCATATTCTTCCATATCCGTTCCAAAGATTCTCTTTGCTTTTGTTCCGTCAAAGCTATAAATATCCATCTGTGCAATTGAAGCTTCGTTCTGTTCTGATCTTACCAGAATCATCTCAGGCACACCATCACCTGTAACATCGGCAAATACGATCGGCGTCTGTTCTTCTTTTGCAGTCTTTGTGGAATAATCATATTCATACTGCCAGAAATAATTGTCGATCTGTGTCTTATAGGATTCAAGTACCTCTTTGTATGCTGCTTTATAAAGACTTTCATCGATAGCTGGCTCTGTAGTTATCTCCGTTGACGCTTCTGTCGTTATCTCTGTCGTTGAAGCATCTGCTTCACCGGTGGTCGTCTGATCTGATGTATCATCGGTTGCTTCTGTTGCTTCCTTTTTATCGGTAGCTTTTGCCTTATCCTGTGAATACTTATAGGCGATTGTACCGCCTGCGACTCCGCCTACAATCGCGATCGAAGCAGCCGCGATCACGATCTTTCCTGTTACGGTTTTGATAAATGCCGTTTTGCCAACTGTAGCTGCAACCGCCTTTCCACCTTCTACTGCCCCCGCAGCCGATCCGGCAGCTCCTGTCTGTGCTGTTCCTCCGGCTACTTGTCCAGCAGTTCCTCCTGCTATCTGGGATGCTCCTCCGGTCATCTGTCCGGCGGTTCCTCCTGCTATCTGTGCAGCCCCACCTGTAACATTGCCTGCCAGCTGCATAGCACCACCATGAATGATTCCGGCTGCAATATTTCCACCAAGACCTGCCATCTGCTCAAATACATGCGTAACGATCATATTTCCACGTTCTGCCATAAGCAGATACACCAGAAGACACATCGGTGTGTAGCTGTAAAGTTTGTAGCCCTTCTTCTGAAGCTCCTCTGCCTTTGCCTTGATATTCTTACGTCCATAATTCAACCTGGACTTTACGGTATTCTCCGAACAACCCAATATGGTCGCGATATCCCTGATGCTGTAGCCCTCCAGATGGAACATCAGCACACAGACCCTCTGTTCATCCGACAAGGAATCGATCAGCTCATGCACCATATCCTGTGTTTCCTGTACCGTACATGCCATTTCCGGCTGTGTACTCATATTCTCGTCTTCCAGATTATATTCGAAGACATCACCTTCATCATTTTCATTCTGCAGGTCTGAAAACAGAACTGCCTGCTTCTTCTGAAGTGCGTTGAGTGCTGTATGTGCTACGATCGTGCTCATCCAACCCGGAAATGCATTTGCATCCTGTAAGCTGTCAAGCTTGGAAAATGCCTTTATATATGCATCCTGCAGGACATCCATCGCATCCTGTTCATTCTTCATATATTTCATTGCAATGTATAGCTTATTCCTGTATGTGTTCTCATATAAGAATGTAAAGCCTTCTTCCCGTCCTGCCTTCGCCTGCTCCACTGCCTGTGTATAATCGACACAGCTGCCACAAAACGGACAGTTGTATTCATTCCCCTGTAAATCATTTCCACATGTTCTGCACTTCATGTTATCCTGCTCCTCCTGCTTTTTATCTAATCTCTGTAATTATTGATTCTTTTTAACCATTATTTATCTGGACTGCCTGTCGTGCTCGATCCGTTCAAATAATTCTTTCTTTTGCTCTGGATCGTCCGGCAGCTCCTTTCGTTCTTTTCTTAACAATGCAACAAACGCACACACTGCCTTCCACACATCCATAATTTTCACCTCCTGTTTATTGGACAGATCAGGTGGGTAAAAAGTTTTAAGTTTTTGGATATTTTTGCTTTATTATAGCATACCACAAAATCAGGATAACATTATATTCTATTTCTTTATCTTTACAGTCTTATATTTGCTCCATACAGAGTAACATTTCTTCTCGCGGGAACCTGCCTTTACATAAGAACGGACACGAACATAATAAGTCTTGCCTTTTTTCAGATCCCAGAATGTACAGTTATTGTAATTCTTAAATGGCGCATCATATACTTTCTTATTCTTTTTAAATTTCTTATCCGTTGCGATCTGGATCTGATATCCGGTCGCCTTGCTCTTGCACTTCCATGTTACCTTTAACTTTCCGGATGAAAGATTCTTTACCTTGTTTACAGTGGTCTTCGGAACATCTGTAAATGTCGTCTTAAATGTATACATTCCGGCATAATTTGGATCAACACTATATGGCCAGCCTTTGGTCATCGTGATGTAGTAGGTTCCCTTTGGCAGGAAAAATGTGTATTTTCTGGTTCCCGGTGTAACACCCGTCTGAATATAGTGAATGTCACCATTTGTATTCTCGATCACAACATTCATTTCCTTGATCTTGCTGTTGATCTGAATGTTCATGTACCGGTTCTTTGTCATCTTCATCTTATAGATATCTGTTGTCTCGTTAAATGCAAGCTGTCCTTTATAGGTCGTACCTGCCTTATAGGTAAATGACATCGTTTTCTCATCGTTCTGTGACAGCCATGCCTCGGAACGTGTTTCGCCGGATGCCTTATAAGATGCCGTAAATGTGAATTTACAGCCGGTATAAAAACCTGCACACAGTGATAATTTGTAATCCCCTGCTAATAATTCTGCCTTATAGCTGCCTTTTCCTTCTTTGACTGATGCTGTATAGATCTCATTATCATACATATCACTGACTTTTATATAATTAAGCCCGGTATGTGTCTTTCCAATTCCCTCCGTCACAATCGCAAGAGAAAATGTACCGGATTTCTTCATCGTAAATGTATACTCATATGTATTCTGTGCATCCTCCAGCTCACCACTGTAACTCTGACCCCATACGATCTGCTGTGGACTGTTTAACACCTCTGCGGATACCTTTCGTGCAGGACTTACTGCACACATCATCACCATTAAAATTACTGCTAACATGATCTGTTTCATTTTTCTACTCATAATAATCTATCCTCTCTTTCTACCTTCTTTTTATTCAACTGTTTCAGCATCCATCATCTGCTCTTTATATGCCTTACGGATCGGAATGATCGGCAATCCGATAAAGACCATGATCGAGATGAAGAAGGATACCATACCTGTAACGATGTCATATGGAAATGGTACGATGAGCCAGCCCCATTTTGCTATCTTACCTGCCATTCTCACCGCAGTTCCAAACCCTCCGAAGAAGTAGGAAACAATGCCTGCCATAACTCCATACCCCATCATGGACATCGGGATCCTTCCACCAAAAATACCGGAAAGGACAAATCCTAAAACGGTTAAACAGGTTGCTCCCAATGCGATGTACTGTGCGATTTCGATTCTTTTCATTTTCTTCATTTTTTTATTCTCCTTTTCTTTATCTGAGGAACATTTCATCCGGAAATTCATCCATAAAAAATGCAACCTCTGTATCGTTTCACCTATATGACAC
>ERZ1034928.581-NODE-581-length-15968-cov-5.859863_pt1 | contig 15968 bp, 18 predicted proteins | sample MGYA00520627_ERZ1034928 | MGnify/ENA primary metagenome ERZ1034928 (study PRJEB33766, sample SAMN09781755) | gut metagenome | biome: gut microbiome | host: Homo sapiens | place: Madagascar | study: EMG produced TPA metagenomics assembly of the PRJNA485056 data set... | reverse complement strand
GAAATATTCCCCGGTGGGAAAATCGGAAAATGCCGGAGGCCGATAGGCAGAAAGGCAGGAAGGAGGCGGAGCAGTGGGCACGCCGGTAAAGCGAATTGAAAATCAATCGAAACACCTCACGAAGGATGAGATCGCCGCAAGGCAGTCGGCCGAAGCGGGAGTGATTCCGGATCGCGGCCGGGAACCTGATCTTGAAAAGCCGCCTCGTGCGCTGGGCGCGGCAGCGTGCCGATATTGGCGGGAGATCGTCGGGCGCATGGACGGGCTGAGCATTCTGGATGATCTGGATCGGGAAATGCTCGGCGTTTACTGCCAGATGCTGGCGCGGCGCGACAAAATGCATCATGTTCTCGATCGGCTGCTGACGGCGGCGGCCAAGGCGGACCTCAAGGATAAGACGCCGGAGCAGACCGACAAGCTCGATAGCCTCTCCGGGAAGATCGCGGCCCTGGAACGGACGCTCCTGCAGTACGCCGATAAGCTCGGCCTGACGCCGCAGGGCCGTGTGCGGCTTGCGCAGAAGCGCGCCGCCGCCATCCAGAGCGCCGAGCCGGATGCCGATCTCTTCGGCGATGGGTAGACGCCCGAGCGGCCTGCATCATCCCGTTTCCGTATACGCAAAGCAGGTGGTTTCCGGGAAGCTTCACGATATGTGCTGCCCCGCCGAGATCGCCGCTTGCCGACGGCACCTTGACGATCTGCGGCGGCAGGGCACGAAAGATTTCCCGTATGTTTTCGATGAAACGCGCGCCGATCGCCTCTATCGCTGGTTCGCCGCCTGTATTCAGATTCGCGGCGTGTACGCCGGGCAGCCGATCACGCTGCAGCCGTGGCAGCAATTCGATCTCGGATGCCTGTATGGCTGGGTGCATAAGGATTCCGGGGCGCGGCGATTCAACCGCAGCCTAAACAAGCGCGGACGCGGAAACGTGAAATCCACCGAGAATAGCTGCAAGTGCCTGTACCACATGTGCGGCGACGCGATGTACCCGCCGTATCGGCCGGACTTGGCGCGGTATGAGATGGAGCCGGAGGTGGAATGCGCCGCCGTTGATAAAACGCAGGCGAAACGTGTTTTCGGCGATGCAAAAAAAATCGCAACGGCGACGCCCGCGATCGCCAAGCGGCTGCTGATCCCGAAAAGCAATCCCGTCGTCCACCGGTCGCGCGGCGGCTGGATGCGGGCGCTCTCGGGCGATACGCAAAACAAGGATTCCGGCGCACCGAGCTATTTCTGCGTGGATGAGTACGAATCGCACGCAACTTCGGAAATCTACGAGGTAGGCTTCAACGGCTTCGGCAAGCGCCCGCAGGCGCTGCTGGACTGCATCATGACGGCCGGGGACGACGCGGACAACCGCCCGGCGAAGCGCGAGGAAGACTACGCGCGGCGCGTGGTATTCGGCGAGGCCCGCGACGATCGCTACTTCGTGATGCTGCGGGAGCTGCCGCCGGACGCCAATCCGCACGATCGCGCGAACTGGCTGCTAGCCAATCCGGTGCTCCGCTATCCGGATGACTACAGCCGATATCTGCTTGAGCAGATCGAAACGGAATACACAGCCGCCTACGGTTCCGGCGACGCGGACAAAATAAGAAAATTTCTGACGCGCCGCATGTGCCAATGGCAGTCGGCGAGCGTAAACAGCTATCTATCAGAGCCGCAGTTGGAGCTTGCCAAGAAGGCCATGATCCCGCACGACGCCTTCGCGAAGCTGGTGCGCGGCCTGCCTGCGTGGGCAGGCTTCGACCTCGGCAAGCGCATCGACCTTACGGGAACGGCGATGGTGATCCCGTTGCCCGATGATCGCATCGCGCTTACGGTACACGGCTTTATGCCGGAAAACGGAGCGACACGCCACGAGCACACCGATCGCGTGCCCTACCGCGATTGGGCAAAAGACGGCTGGTGCACGCTCACGCCCGGAGACGTAACCGATAACAGCTATGCATACGGCTGGATTCGGAGGACAGAAGCGGCGCACAAGCTCCAGCTCACAGAGGTTGACTACGACGGCCACAACGCAACGGACCTTGCGGTTGAGATCGGCAAAGATCGCGGAAATGAGGATTTTTGCGTAGAGATCCGGCAGACCTGCGCCGGACAGACGCTGGCCGTGAAAACCTTTCGCGAGATGCTTCTGCAGGGGCGAATCGTAATGGAATACAGTCCGCTGCTTCTGTGGTGCCTGAAAAATGCCGTTGTGCACGAAAACTACTACGGCGATATCAAGCTCAGCAAGCAGCACAAGGACGATTCCCAGCGCATCGATCCGCTTGCCGCCGCAATGAACGCAATGTCCCGCGCACTCCTGCGCACGGATAAGGCCGATCTCAGCCAAGCGGCCGCATCGGCAGACTACGAAATGTAATATCCCCAGCGCCCGCGCCAAAGTGCCTGTGCCGAACGACGATCCCCGGAGGAATCGCCGATCGGGACAGGCGCTTTTGTTTTGGTGGCCAAATTGGACACCGGAAAGGAAACTATGACAAATACAAGAAAAGCAGAACCGAACGCCGCTGCCGCGCGGCGTAAAAAACGACTGCGCACGGCGCTCTCCGATCTCCTGATCGTTTCGGGCGGCGCGTGCCTCATCGTCGGCGCGGCGCTGATCTGGATCCCGGCTGCCTGCTTCGTCGCGGGCTTGGAGCTTGCGGCGTTCGGCTGGCTCGTCGGCCTGCGGGGAGGTGATGCCGCATGATCGTAAGCAAGGCGCTCACCCTCCGCAAGAGCGCCGGACGGACGATCCGGGGATCTCCCGGCGACGGAAGCAGCTCCCTCCTGACGGTGGATAACCCGGCCGGGTGGCTGCACGGCGAGGACGCCGAGCTGCTCGGCACGACAGAGGCGCTCAAGCTTTCGGCGGTATACGGCGCGGTGGATTATGTGTGCAACTTCATCTCGGCGCTGCCGGTGTATGTATACGATCGCGATAAACGCGTCCGCGTGCCGACGCATCCGCTGATGCAGGTGCTTGCACTTCGGCCGAACGAGGCCCAGACGCCCGCCGACTACAAGAGGATGATGACGCGGCATCTGGAACTGCGCGGCAATGCCTACGCCTATATCTGCCGCAGCCCGGAAACCGGACGGCCGACGGAGCTGCTGCCGCTGTTACCGGATTACATGCAGATTGGAAGCGTGAGCGGCGAGCTTGCCTATTTTTACACGCATCCGAAAACCGGGACGCTCTACCGCCTGTTCCCCTCGGACGTGCTGCACTACAAAGGGAACAGCAGCGACGGATATCGCGGGGAAAGCGTGCTGAAATATGCGGCGCGAACATTGCGCGTGGCCCGCGCGGCGGCGCAATACGAAGAATCCGTTTATCGGCACGGCGCGCATCCGTCCGGAGTGTTGGAAACTACAGCAAACCTCTCCGGCCCATCGGAAACCCCCGACCCTGAAAACCCGGGCCGTGTGCTCTCCAAAAAGGAAAACGTGCGGCGGGCATGGGAAAACGTGCACGGCGGCGCGGTGAACGCATTCCGAACGGCCGTGCTGGATAACGGCCTGAGCTACAAGCCGATCACCGTAAGCAGCTTCGACGCCTCCTTTATCGCCGCCCGTGACGTGACAGTGGCGGACATTGCGCGCTTCTTCGGCGTGCCGATGCACGCGCTGATGGCCGGAAAGCAGAGCTACCAGAGCAACGAGCAGAACGCCATGGAATTTGTACAGGGCAAGGGCATGGCGATGATCCGCAGCATGGAGGAGGAAGATAGCTACAAGCTGCTCCTCGGCGCGGACCTCGGGAAAAACCTCTGGATCAAGCGCAACTTTGAAGCGCGTCTCCGGGGCGACAGCGCCTCGCGTGCGGCCTTCTACAAATCGCTTTGGGATATGGGCGTGCTCAGCCCGAACGATATCAATCGGCTTGAAGATCGCCCGGACGTGCCGGGCGGAGACGTCCGCATGGCGCGCCTGGACAGCGTACCGCTGGAAAACTTCCGCGAGATATCGCTTGCCAACGCCAGGAACAAAGCCGTTGAAAACGAGATGATCTGAACAACTGCCGCGGGGCGGGGGCCTCTCCTTCCCTCGGACGGGACGGCAGCGGGATTTGAGCGTTGTCCGCTGCCGTCCCCGGCCCGCATAACAAAAACGGAGGCTTTTATGTTTGAAATTCAAAAGGCATCGGCGGCGGAGGCCGCCCAGCCGAACGAGACGACTATGGCCGCGATCAATGCGCTGACGCATCGGCCGCTGACGCCGGAGGAGATTTACACCTTCTCCGTGCGGGCGTGCGACGATCAGCCGGATCGGGACTATGAACGGTTTACGGCGGATTGCCTCAAGGGGCTGCTTTCGCTGTATATCGGAAAACCCGTGATCTTCGATCACAGTTGGAAGGCAGAGAACCAAACCGCCCGCGTTTACGGCGGCGAGATCGCCAAGGACGGCGAGGCAACCTATTTGCGGCTGAGCTGCTACATGCTGCGCAATGAGGCCAACGCGCCGACCATCGCGGCGATCGACGGCGGCATCCTGCGGGAGGTATCCGTCGGCTGCTCGTGCGGGAAGCTGACGTGCAGCGTCTGCGGCGAACCGTACGGCACATGCGATCACCGCAAAGGGCACGAGTACGATGGCAAGCTGTGTATCGGTGAGATATCCGATCCGCACGATGCCTACGAGCTGTCTTTTGTCGCTGTTCCGGCACAGCCGGCAGCAGGCGTGTGTAAATCCGCCGCGAGGCGCGGTATGACAAGCAATGATCTGGATGCGGCAAAGGCCCGCATCCGGCTGGAAAAAAACAGATTTTAAGCGAAAGGAAGGATTTTATGAACTCGAACGATATCCGAAAGAAAATCTTCGGACTGAAGGCAGCGCGTGCACAGCAGCTTGAGGCTGCAGAGGCCGCGACCGCCGCCGGCGACGGCGAGCTTTTTGAAAAGCACATGGCCGACGTTGCCGCCAGCAACAAGCTCATCAAGCAGCAGGAGGATCTGCTGGCCCAGAAGGAGCTGTACGCTGTGCCCGATCCCGCCCTGATGCCGTTGGCCGTACAGAAAAAGCCGCGCGGCATCGATGCAATGATGAAGATGCTGCGTGGGCAGAAGCTCGATGAAGCAGAGCAGCCGCTGATCCACAAGGCGCTGATCTCCGGTGCCGACGCCGTCTCCGGCGAAAACTACCTGATCCCCGAGGACGTGCGCACGGATATCCGCGAGATGCGCAACAGCTATGTATCGGCAAAGGAGCTGGTAAACGTCATTCCCGTCGACACCCTTTCCGGCTCTACGAATTTTGAAACCGGAGCGCCGTCCGGCCTCGTCGCCCTGGATGACGGCGATACGATCGCCACGGAAAGCAATCCCACATTCGTACAGAAGAAGTGGACGATCGGGCTGTATGCCAAGATGATCCCGATCTCCCGCGCACTGAGCAGATTGGCTCCCGGCCTGATGGCCTATCTTAAACGCTGGTTCGTTCGCGCTGCCATGATCGCCGAGAACGCGAAGATCTTCGCGGTGCTGAAGAAGGGCTACAACAACGGCACGCCGAAGGCCGTCGCAGGCTGGGAGGCGCTGAAAAAATCCATCACCGTTGATCTCGATCCCTCCTGCCTGATCGACGGCGTGATCGCCACGAATCAGAGCGGCTTTGCCTGCCTCGATGCGGAAAAGAACGGCGACGGGCATCCCATCCTGCAGCAGAATCCCGCGAACCTCACGCAGAAGCTCTTCCAGGGCCTGCCGATCAAGGTATACCCCGATGCGCAGCTTCCCAACATCGATGCGACGCATTTCCCGATCTTTTACGGCGCTACTTCGGCGGGCGCGGACTTCATGGAGTTCGACGGCCTGCTCTTCGAAACTTCGGAACACTTCCTCTTCGATAAGAATCAAATCTGCCTGCGCGTGATGGAAGGCTTCGATTGCATTTCCACCGATACGAGCGCGTACATCTACGGCAGCTTTACGGCAACTGCGTAAGGGGGGTGGCCTAAATGCCCGGATACAGTACGAAGATCCACCGCACGCACAATAAGCTGATTATCGGCAAGGGCGGCAAGCTGGTGCTCGAAAAGGGCGCCGCCGTTGAGGGCTTTAACGCCGCACAGCAGGGAGCCGCCGTCGCCGACGCCGCCGGCGACGCGCCGACCGCCGCCGAGTTTAACGCGCTGCTGGCCGCGCTGCGGGCTGCCGGCGTGATCGCAACGGCGGCGACAGAATGACGGCGGAGCGGCTGGCGGCGCTCAAAGCATACTGCCATGTTGACCACGACGAAGACGATGTGCTGCTTGCGCGCCTCTATGCCGCCGCGATGGACTACCTTACCGGGGCGGGCGTTGCGCCGTGCCCCGGGAATCCCCTGTATGATCTGGCAACGGATTCGCTGACGCTCCTGTGGTACGATGGAAGCGATAATACCGCCGTCGCCGCCGAACGGCAGAAGATCATTGTGCAGCTTGCGCTGCGCGCGATCGGGCCGGCCGATACGGTGGGCTGACGGCGGAGAAACGGAGGCATTATGCGCAGAACACACATCATCGAGCTGCAGATGTTTTCCGCAGGGCAGGGCTGGGCGCCCGTCGGCCGATACCACGCGGCGGTAAACAAGTCCGGCGGTAAGGAATATCTGCAGGCCGGAGCGGTGCAATCTCAGCTTCAGCTTGTTTTCGATTTGCGATATTGCGAGGCGATCGCAAAGGTTCGGCTGAACACGCAGATTTACCGCGTGATCTATAACGGCGGAACGTACAAGATCGCCGACTATGATGATTTCTGCGAAAAGCATCGGAGCGTTAAACTGCTGGGGGTGAGCTACAATGGCGGATGAGCGATCGCTGGAATACCAGCTCCGCACGGAGCTGGGCATTTATTCGGCGGCCTTGGTCGAACGGATCGACCGCATCGCTGCCGAAACGATGCGCCGCATCGTGGAGCGCACCAGAGCCACCGCACCGCGCGGCGCGAGAACCGTGCGGCGGAAAAAGGACGAAGGCCGCCCACACCTGTATCTCTCGATCGCATCGAAAAAACGGGACGGGCGGCTCGGCGAGAGCGTGTACGTTTGGTATGTGCAAAGCCCCAATTCATGGCTGGCTCATCTGGTAGAAAAAGGGCACCGCTCCCGAAACGGCGGCTTTGTGCAGGGCGCTCACTTTTTACAGCAGGCGCTTGATGCAGAGCTTCCGAGGATGGAGGCGGAGATCAAGGAGGCGGCGGCAAATGCCGATCAATGAAATTTTAGATGAAGCCGGGATCCGGCACGCAGAAACTCTCTTTCTGCAGCCGCCGGATGCCGTCCACGCCGTATGGCATGATGATATTACGGCGGAAGGCTCGGATTTCGGCAACGAAACCTATCGCCACCGGTACACCGTGGAGCTGTGCGAGCCGTATGCGGCGCAATCTCCGGAGGCGCACGAAGCGCTGCGGGACGTGCTGGATGCGAACGGGATCCATTGGGTGAAGAAGCTGCGGATTTTTTACACGGATCTTCAGTATTTCGTCACCGCTTACGAATTTGAAATTTTAGAACGGAGGGGCTGAGAAATGGCCGAAAGAACCAGAAAAACCGTTGCGCTGGGCAGCGGATACACCCACATCCTGGCATACACGGGCACGCTGCCGGGCGTGAAGGAAATCATCACCCAGTGTACCGATGATACGCGCTTCGGCACAACTACCGGCGGCGCGAGCATCACCTACACTGCCGAAACGCACAAGGAGGAGGACGATCTGGGCGAAGTATGCCGGATCATCACCACCAAGGAAGAAGTAAAATACAAAACCGGCATCTTCTCCTGGGCGCCGGGGATGCTCGAAAAGCTTGTAGCCACCTATCGCACCGAAACGAAGGACGGCTACAAGATCAGCAAGATCGGCGGCCTTGCCAACGACGACGGTAAAAAGTACATCGTGGTATTTCACCACATCGATAAATCGGAGGGCGATCTGTGGTGCATCATCGTGGGCACCAATACGGCGGGCTTTGCGCTGGCCTTTGCGAAGGATAACGTTACGAAGCTGGAGCCGGAGTTTACGGCGCTGCCCAGCGACGACGAAGGCACGCTGGTGATTATCGCCGAAAAGGCGGCGACGCCGACAGGAGACCAGACGCAGGACGATCAGACCGACGGCGGCTGATTGCAGATAAAGGGGCGGCAGTTACCGCCCCTTTTGTAAAATCAGGAGCTTTTCGGCGCGGGGCCGCGTATCGAAGGTTCGCGCCGTGCAAAAGGAAGGAGCTACTATGAAAATCGAAATTTTAGCGGTGCTTTGCATCGTATGCATGATGATCTCCGTCGCGGTGCCGCTGCTGCGCGACGGAAGAGCAAAGAAGAAAAACGAAAAATCGAATCCCCGCAAGGCGGCCACAGCGGCCGACGGCACGGATGCCCCGCCGCTGGACCTTTTCGGCCGCCCGCGCCCGACGCTTCCGATCGTGCTGCCGCAGAGCGGCAAGCGGATGCGGATCACAACGCCGACGAAGGCCATCGCGGATATGATCCCGCGCTGGGGCGCGCTGCTGGAAAAAGTCGGCGACGGAACGGCGTCGCGCGAGGAGATCGGCGAGCTGTACGACGGCGTGGCGATGGTACTGCGCGGGAACATCGAGCGGCTCCCGATCGGCGCCGGGGATGTGCGGCGGCTCTTTACGCCGGATGATATCGTGGAGTTTTACGCGGGATATCTGGAATTTCTGACGAAGCTGCTTGAAGCAAAAAACTGAAGCTGCCGTATGCCCCCGTTGAGGATGACGGGGACATGCGGCAGCCATACGAAATCCCCAGCAGCGGGATGCGCCTTGTTGCGGAGTATGCGCGGCTGAGTCTGCCGGAGGTCGGGCGGCTGGACATACTGGACTATCTTGCATTGCGCAGGGACGCCGTTATTTCGTCGCTGGCGCGATCAGCGCGCGGACGGGAGTATTTACAGGCGGCGCATGTTCGCGAACAGACAGAGCCGGACAGGGCCGCTCTGCGGCGGGAGTTTGACGTGCAGCAGTGCTGAGGCGGGCGCCGCGGGAGAGAAAGGATTGATCTATGGCAAATGATTACATCAAGGGGTTGACGATCGAGATCGGCGGCGACACCACCCCGCTGGGCGCGGCGCTCAAGGAGGCCGAGGCCGAATCGCGGGGCGCTTCACGCGAAATCTCGAAGATCAATCAGCTCCTCAAGGCCATGCCGGAGCGCTCGGTGGAACTGCTTACGCAGAAGCAGGCCGTACTGGGCACGCAGATCGAGAGCACAAAAAAGAAGGTTGAGCTGCTGAAGGCGGCAGAGGAAAAAGCGGCCGCCGCCCTGAAAAACGGCGATATCGGCGAGCAGGAATACCGCGCCCTGCAGCGCGAGGTATTCTACGCCGAAAGTGCCCTGAAAAGCCTTGAGAAGAAGGCGGAAGCCAACGCCAAGGCGCTGAAGGAAGCCGGAGAGGCGGGCGATAAGGCCGGTGCCGAGGTAAAGGATGGCATGGAGGATGCCGCAGAGGGCGCCAAAGCCGCCGAAAAGCAGCTCGGGCGCACCAATGATGAGGTGCGGCAAACCGGCGAAGAATCCGAAAACGCGAAGGGAAAAGTTTCCTCCTTCGCCGACGTGCTGAAGGGCACGCTTGCCGCCAAGGTTATCGAGGCGGGGGCGAAGGCCGTCGTTAACGGCGTTAAAAATATCGCTTCAAGCGTCAAAGAGGAAATGGACGAGTTGGGCGATCTGGACGACAATGCACAGAAGGTGCAGATGTCGGCCGAGGCCCTGCAGGAGTGGCAGTATGTAGCGAAGCTTTCCGGCATGGAATCGCAGACGCTCGTAAAGGCGATGGAAAAGCAGCAAAAGAGCTTCGCCGATGCGAAAACCGGCACGGATTCGCTGATCGCAAGCTACGCGATGCTCGGCATCGATGTTTCACAGCTCCATTCTTCGGAGGATGCCTTTGAGGCGGTGATCCGGGCGCTGGCGAAATGCGAGGACGAAACGACGCGCAACGCCGTGGCAAACGATCTTTTCGGCAAATCCTACGCCGAGCTGGCGCCGTTGCTCAACCTGAGTACAACGCAGATCGCCGATCTGCGCAAGCAGGCCCGCGATCTGGGCCTTGTGCTTTCGGATGATATGGTAACGGCGGGAGCGGAGTTCGGCGACACGCTGGATATCCTGGATACCAAGCTCACCGCAACCAAGCAGAAGATCATAGCCGGCATGATCCCGGGGCTTAAAAAGGCCGGAGAACAGCTTACCAAGGCGCTCGATGAGCGGAGTTTGAAGAAAACCGGAGAGCAGCTCGGCAAGCTGGCCGAGCGCGGCGGCGATCTGGCGGCGAATGCCCTGCCCAAGCTCGTAAACGGGCTTAGCTTTGTAACGCGCAACGGCAAGGAGCTGGCGATCACTGCCGCGGCGCTTGTGGTTGCCTTTCGCGGCTTTTCGATCGTAAACACGGCAACAACGGCCGTCCACGCCTGCCGGGGCGCGGTGACGAAGCTTAACACGGCGATCGCCTCGAACCCCATCGGCGCGGCGCTGACGGCCGTGGCGGCGCTGGTAGCCGGTATTCAGGCGCTCACTGCGGCAGAGCACGATGCCATCAAGCAGCAGGAGGAGGTGGCGCAGAGCTTCCGCGAGGCCGGGGACGCGGCGCTTGCGGCACAGCGTTCGCGGCAGTTGGCAATGCAGGATATCCGCGATGAATACGCGCGGTATCAGGATCTTGCCGACGGCCTGCATCTGATCGCGGACGGCAACGGCAGGATCAAGGAGCAGTACGCGGAGCGCGCGGAGTTTATCACGAACCGCCTTGCTGAGGCAACGGGCGTGGAGATCGAGCTTGTCGACGGCGTGATCCAGAAATACGATGAGCTGAGCGCCGCTATCGGAGATGTGCTGATTAAAAAAGAGGCGGAGGCCATGATGAGCGATCTCAAGGGCGATTATTCCTCGGCCCGGGACGCGATCGCCGATTCCGAAACGGACTCGGACGGGAATTACACCCTCGGCTCACAGGCGGCTGCAGAGCAGGCGCTTGCGAAATATCAGCAATTTCTTGAAGCCCGCGCCGACAACGATGCAGCTCGCGCGGAACTTGAGCGGAAGTACGCAAAAAAAGAAATCAACGACTACGACTATATGCAGGAAGATGAAGCGCTATCAACTGCACGACTTCAGTATATGCTGGATGCCGGCTACACCCGTACCGGGGCGCTTCGCACTTCCGCCGATGCGGCGGAATCCATGCTGAAAGAGAACTATCGGAATGCGCAGACGGCGTACGATTCCAACCGCCGCCTGATGAATCAGTATGAAGCGCTGCAGAGCGCCGTATGGCGTGACGATCCCGAGGCCATGCAGGAAGCGATCGAGAATGCCGCGAACGCCCAGATGACGGCCGAGGAGGCGGCCCTCCTATCCCTGGAACGGCAGCGCGACGATGCCATCGCCGACTATCAGCAATGGGCCGCATGGGCCGAAACCGACGGAACCAGCATCACCGCCGACGAACTGAAGGCGAAGCGGCAGTATGCGGAAACGGCGGCGATCGAGGCATTCAAAAAGCTCGTAGACGAAGGCAGCGCGCACAGCTCCGAGGAGGTAGCGGAGGCCCGCGCCGAGCTTGCCTCCCTTTTGGCCCAGCTCAACGGCGGGCAGGCCGCCGATTACGCGGAGCAGATCGCGCAGATCATCAAGGATGTAACAAATAAACGCCGTTCGGCGCCGTCGCCTGCTTCGGAGGATTCGGAGGGCGGCGGCCCGGGCCGCCCGAGCTTTGCACTGTGGGCGCCGACGACTACCCATGCCGCCGCGCTTGCCGCACAGCAGATCGCGGCGCAGGGCACGCAGACTTCCGTGCAGCCCGGATTCGGCGCACTGCTCGGCGCTTTGAACGGCAGCCCTTCGGGCTTTGATCTGGCGGCATGGGCCGAATCGCTCAGCACCGATTCGAAAACACGCGCCGAAGATATCGATACACAGTTTCGGGCCGTCGGCTGCGTGCTGGATGATATCCTTGCCGCGGTGGAGAAGATCGAGCCGAACCTAGTGCTTGATGGCGATACGCTGGTAGCCAAAACGGCGCAGAAAACGGATGAGGCGCTTTACGTTCTCGGCCACCGCAGCGGAAGGGGGAAAATCGGATGAAAAAAAGAGAACTTCGGCTTGATGGATTTCGAACGGCGCAGGATGGGAATTTTACGCTTTGCTCTCTGGAACTCAGCACGCCGGAATACCGCTCCGTAACGCAGGAGGTGCCGGGCATGGACGGCGCGCTGGATTTTGCGGATGCGCCGGACGGCCGCGTACACTTCAAAACGCGGACGTTAAAGGCCGCGCTGGAGTGCTCGCACGGTTCGCGAGCGGAGCGAAGAATCCTTTTTGATGCGCTGATCCGCAAGCTGAACGGCAGACGTGTCCAAATTGGCCACCCGGATTATTCCGGGCGGCATCTGCTCGGGCGCGTACAGATTACGGAAAAATTTAATCTGATCTCTTACGGGCGGCTGGAGCTTACGGCGGTATGCGAGCCGTGGCTTTACAGCGATGCGCCGACGGCGGTTTCCCTGCCGCTGCTGGGGCGCAGCGAGAACGCGCTGAAGAACGTAACGGCAACGCTGATGGAAGCGCTGAGCGACTGCGATACCACAACATTCAGCAATGCCGCCAGCCTCTCCGCCACGGCGCGCATCCTCACGGGCGCTGCACGCAGCAAAGCGGTATGGCGGCTGGCGCTTTCGGCAAATCACGATTACTATATTGCCGGCCGCATCATGCAAGGCTCCGGAATATGGGGCGCGGCGGTGTCAGCGGATGAGGCCCCAAAGCACGGATATATCCGCACGGGCGCAGACGGCTATCTGTATTTCACAATGCAGATGCTGAGTACCGTCCCGTTGACGATCTCGCCGCTGATCGTAACGGATGCGACAAACGTCCGTTCCGTCGACAACGGCGCAGCTCCGGCCGTGGCCACCGTAAAAACGCCGCAGTGTACCGTAAGCGCCTGCATCGGCATCAACGGTACGGTATCGGTTTTCAGCTCGGGGGCGACGGTGGAAATGGATATCCCCTCGGGGCCGGTGGAACTCTTGAGCTTTACGCAGGCCGATCAAGAAACGGCCATGCGCACGGCAGCCCGCTGGACGAGAGGTGATCTATAATGCGCAGGATCGTATGGCACGAGATTGGGGCATACCGGCGCAAGCTCGCCGATCCCGCCTGCGCGGACTATGCCGCGTGGGATGCGCATCTTAAAACGGCCGAGAACGATTCCGGAGAGCTGGCGCTTACGATCGCACCGGCAAATCCGGAGTATACGCCGATTGCCAGCCTGCTTTCCGAGCTTGTTGTCGAGGATGACGGCGCGGAGCTTTGGCGCGGCCGCGTGACGGAACAAGCGATCGACTGCTACGGCCGCAAGCGGCTCGTTGCGAAGGGCGTTCTCGATTATCTGCACGATACGGCACCGGAGCCGCAGACATTTACCGGCACAACGTCGGCCGTATTCTCGGCGCTGCTGAACGCCCACAACGCCCGCCCGATCGAGGCCCGCAAGCGGATCAAGATCGGCTCCTGCTCCGTATCGGCACAGGTGGATGCCCTGACGGCCAACGGCGCCCAAACAACGTGGGCGCTGCTGGATAGCCTCATCAAAAAATACGGCGGCTATCTCGTTATGCGGCGTGAGGGCGGCGAAAGCATTCTGGATTGGGCTGCCGATCGGACGCATATCAACTCGCAGACGGTACGCATCGGCGTGAATCTTCTCGATCTCAAGCAGGAGCTTGATCCCGGCGATATCGTTACCGTGATGTACGGGTACGGGAAAACCACGGATGGCACGGCGCTGAATTTTGCCGCGCAGAACGGCGGTAAAAAGTACGTTACGGATGCCGACGCCGTGCGCGACTTTGGCTGGATCGAAGGAGCGTACACCGATAGCGCTTGCACCGATGCGGCCGCATTGCTGGCCGCCGCAAAGGCAGAGCTGAAAAAGCGCCTTGCCAAAACGCGGACGATCACGGCGTCCGCGGTGGATTTATACGATCTGGGCCGCTCCGCCGAGCGAATCGAGGCGGGCCACTACATCAGCGTAGTGGCGCCGGCGCTGGGCATTGATGAAACGGTGCCCTGTACGCAAGTGGATCGCTGGCTATGGGATCCGCAAAAAACAAAAATCACATTCTGCGGATCCGCTCGGGCGATCAGCAGTTTGATGGGAGGGAAAGTATGATAAAATTGGGAATCCGGCTCAGCGCGCAGACGCTAGAGCCGATTGAGCCGGTGCCGCAGTTGGCGGCCGGAAGCCTGAAGCGCGTATTTGCATCCGTCGCCGCCGATGAGGCGTGGGACGGGCTTGCGATCACGCTTACATTTCGCACGGTTACCGAGTTGGGCGCGGAAATCATCAAGAGTGCCGCAGTACCCACTGAGGGGATCGTGGAAGTGCCGCATGAGGTGCTGGTTGCCGGATGGCTCTACATCGGCGCGGTAGGCATCGGCGAGAGCGGCGCGATAAAGCTCACAACGGCGGTACTTCGCAATCCGCTGCGCGTTTCCCCGGCAGAAGCGGAATCGACGGACCCGAGCGGCTCCGTTACGCCCGATGCCGCCGATGCCCTGCGCTTCGATGTTGCCCAACTGCAGGCATCGGTGCAACTCCTGAAAACGAGCGTTTCTTCACGGCGGCACCTGCTGATCTGCAAGGCCCTGCGGGCGACGTTCGGCGGGCAGACGATCGAGGGCACGGGAATGCCGACGGTGGACGGCGACGTTTACGAGGCGGTACAGCTTGAGGTGCTGGGCACCGATGCAGCGGCGGACGGCGATATCATCCTCGGCGAAAACGGGTATTTTGCCGTATACGGGCTGGAGGACGGCGCCGCGACGCTCACCGGCACGGGGACCCGGCTGGATTGGCCGAACGGAGGAAGCGGCGGAGCGCTTCGCGTAACTGTGGCGCGGGCGGCAAACGGTACGTTTACGGCGGATGCGGCGTTTGCGGAGATCAAGGCGGCTTACGATGCTGGGAAGGTAGTTGAGGCGGCTTACACCGATAACAAATCGCAAAATCGCTGTATTTTGCCGCTGGTGTACTGCACAACGGATGGCTGCGGCTTTTCTGCGTATCTGCAAACGGAAACGGAGGAGCGGGAGCTGATACAGCTTTCTTGCAGCAAGACGGGCGGCTGGGGCGATTCCTCGGGCGGCATTCTGGCGGGAGATGTGGCGTATCAGGGAGAGATCGGCTCGGAGCAGGTGCAGGGAACGATCGACGATGCAATCGCTGCGCTGGCAATCGGAGAGCCGCTGGACAAGAGCGCTGACTACGCGGGAAGCGGCGCGGCATCGGTGCAGGTTTGGGCGACGATGGCCAAGCCGGGCGATGCGACGAAATACCGCGTCGCGGCGGGGCGGTATCAGGTATATCACGACGGAGCGGGATACATCGATTATATTACGATCATCGATTCGCCGGGGAATACCACTCGATTCGTGTACATCACCAGCTGTGATATCAGTGGCCCGTTTGTGTATCTTGACGTGTATAGCGCCACCAGCCCCGGCGCGGCTCCCGTGAGTCAGGTGTATTTTTCTTCGGAGGAACGCTTCTTTAGTGTATATGGGAAGAACGTGATCCTGCCGGATTACTCCAGCGCTGATAACGATAAAGTACTTACGATCAAAAACGGTTATCCGAGCTGGGTAACCGTCCCGGCGCTTCCGGCTGTCAGCGCGGCGGATAACGGAAAGTTCCTGCGCGTGGTAAGCGGGGCATGGGCCGCTCAGGCCCTGACGAATGTTGCGGAGGTGGGTGCGTGATGGCTAACGAACCTTCCTTTACACCTTTAACGGATGAAGTAGTGATGCCCGGCGCGGATTACCAAGCAATTTGTAACGCGGTGAGAGCGCTTACCGGCGGCGAGGTGTCGCTGAAATCGGGCGATATTGCGCCCGCTTTGGCGGGGGTTTCAGGGGGAGGCTTGCTGCACGGAACGGTTACACCATCCGAAACCGGGCTATCCATTACGA
>ERZ1034928.579-NODE-579-length-16018-cov-3.783061_pt1 | contig 16018 bp, 12 predicted proteins | sample MGYA00520627_ERZ1034928 | MGnify/ENA primary metagenome ERZ1034928 (study PRJEB33766, sample SAMN09781755) | gut metagenome | biome: gut microbiome | host: Homo sapiens | place: Madagascar | study: EMG produced TPA metagenomics assembly of the PRJNA485056 data set... | reverse complement strand
GGTACTACGACCGGTCTAAATGCTTCAATGTTCCGTCAGGTTGTTCCTTTCAGTTGGTGAACACTTGAAATTTCCATCCGTCCGCGACGACAAAACATCCCCATCCGCTGGGAACAGCGGATGCCAAGCGAGTCGCGGCTCGCCCTTTCTGGGCACAACATGGACATGAAAACGATTTTAGTTATAGCACACTTCGGATAGCACACTTCGGCCATCCTGTCCTGTCTCTACCACAAAACGCACAGAACGGCCTACGGCCGTCACGGAACACACAGAAGTATTGGGGATGCAGAGTGTAGAGGCTGGAAAAGGTGTCGGCGTTGCGCAGTTCCGTCGATTCGAGGCAGCCGCCGAGCGGGATTAGCCCCCCATCGCCGACACGGCAACCAGGAGGCCGTAGACGAGCGCGGGGAGGAAGATGAAGGAGTCGAACATGTCGAGGAACCCGCCCATGCCCGCCGGCAGGAACGTGGAGGAGTCCTTCACGCCGCACTCGCGCTTGAAGCGGCTTTCGATCAGATCACCCGCCGTCGCGACGAGCGCGAAGGCGATCCCCACGGGCACGACGCGCGCGGCGTCCAGCCATCCCCAGAGCGCGCAGTGTTCCGCCCAGCCGAAACGGCGCGCGAGACAGCAGAAGACGGCGGTCGTCGCCGAGGCGAAGACCATCGACCCGACCAGACCCTCCCACGACTTGTTCGGGGAAATGGACGGGCAGAGCTTGTGCCGCCCCATTGTCACGCCGAACGCAAAGCCGCCCGTGTCGGAGAACTTCGCGACGGCGATCAGGAAGAAGAGCGTGTAGAGCCCCACGCGCGTCGCGGGCATCGCGAAGAGCGTGTTCGCCGCCGGCTCCAGCTGCACGAAGCGCAGGAAGAACGAGAGGAGGAACGGCACGTAGACGAATCCGAGGAGCGTCGAGGCGATTGTCCCGACCGGGTTCTGGTAGCGCGCGCGGAAGAGGACGATGCACGCGAGGAGGAAGACGAGCGGCACGAGCGCAAGCCCGCCCGCGAAGAGGCAGGCCGAAAGCCCCAGGAGCCCCGGATAGGCCGCACTTCCGATGAGCCAGGCCGTTCCCATCAGAAGCCCGAACCAGGAGACGGGCTCGTACTTCCGCGCCATCTGGTAGAATTCGAGCTGCACGACCGTCGAGACGGCGAGCAGCGCGACCGGCAGGGCCTTCAGCGGGCAGTAGAGGAAGAACGCGACGACGCCGAGGCCGACCGTGATGCCGCAGAGGGTTCTTTTCGCCGTGTGGTTCATAGCCGGTCAGAGCGCGAGGCGCAGGGTCGATTCGCGGGCGGGGCCGATGGAGAGGATGCCGAGCTTCGCGCCCGAAAGCTCCACGAGGCGGTCCACGTAGGCCCTTGCCTTGGGCGGCAGGTCCTCGATGCGCGTGATATGGGACGTCTCGCACATCCAACCGTCCATCTCCTCGTAGATCGGCTTCACGCGGGCGAGTTCGTCGGCCGAGGTCGGCATGTCCTCGATGCGCCGGCCGTCCAGCTCGTAGGCGACGCAGATCTTGATCTTCTCGAAGACGTCCATCACGTCGAGCTTCGTGAGCGCCCAGTAGTCGATGCCGTTGATCCGCTGCGCGTAGCGCGCGACGACGGCGTCGTACCAGCCCGTGCGGCGGGGACGCTTCGTGACCGCGCCGAACTCGTGCCCGCGCTCGGCGAGCGTCCGTCCGTCCGCGTCCTGCTTGTCCTCCGCGTTGTAGAGCTCCGTCGGGAACGGCCCCGCGCCGACGCGCGTCGTATAGGCCTTGACGACGCCCACCACGCAGTCGATGTCGCGCGGGGAGAGGCCGCTGCCGATGCACGCGCCGCCCGAGGTCGGGTTGGACGAGGTGACGAAGGGGTAGGTGCCGAAGTCGATGTCGAGCATCGTGCCCTGGGCGCCTTCGAGGAGGATGGACTTGCCGGCGGCCTTCGCCTGGTGGAGCATCGGCACGGTGTCGCGGATGTAGGGCGAGAGCTTCTCCTGCGCGGTCTTGTAGATGGCGACGATCTCGTCCGCGTCCATCTGGTAGTCGCGGACCGTGCAGCCGGGCACGTCGATCTGGTCGCCCGCGTCCACGCGCTCGGCCTTCAGCATCCGCAGACGGCGGTTCGTCTCCTCCACCTGCTCGCGCACGGCGTCGAGGAAGTTCGCCGCGAGCATGTCGCCGCAGCGGAGGCCCGTGCGGGAGACCTTGGCGGCGTAGGCGGGGCCGATCCCGCGTCCCGTCGTGCCGATCTTCTTCTCCACCGCGCGGGCGGCCTCCTCCGCCTTGTCGAGCGCGCGGTGGTAGAGCATCACCATCTGGGTGCGGGTGGAGATGAAGAGGCGGCCCTTCGGTTCGACGCCCGTCGCGCGCATGGCCTCGATCTCCTCGATGAGGTCGAGCGGGTTCATCACGACGCCGTTGCCGATGATGCAGATCTTGCCTTCGTGGAGGATGCCGCTCGGAATGAGACGCAGGACGCGCTTCGTGCCCTCGGCGATGACGGTGTGGCCGGCGTTGGAGCCGCCCTGGTAGCGCACCACGTAGTCCGCCTTGTCCGTCAAGACGTCGATGATCTTGCCTTTGCCCTCGTCGCCCCACTGGGACCCGACCAAAACCGTATTCATTGCGTGTTCTCTTCCTCGTTGCGAAATAACCGCGACATTATACCAAAAGACGGGCGGCCTGGCGCGCGGCGGCGACGATTTCCTCCTCGCCGGGCACGACGCCCCCTTCCATGAGGACGCGCCCCGCGCAGACGACCGTGTCGAGGCAGGAGGGGTCGGCCGCGTAGACGAGATCGCTCGCGCGGTTGAAACCCGGCACGAGCGGCACGGCGTCCGGGTCTAGGATGAGGAAGTCCGCCGCCGCGCCCACGCGGATCTCCCCCGCGTCGAGGCCGAACGCCTGCGCGCCGCCGCGCGTCGCGAGGCGCAGGACCTCCGCCGCCGGGGCGGCGGTGGGGTCGCCGTTTTCGAGTTTCGCCACAAGCGCCACGCACTTCATCTCCGCGAACATCGAAAGCGCGTTGTTCGAACACGCCCCGTCCGTCCCGAGCGCGCGGCGGCACCCCGCCGTGCGCGCGTAGGGGAAAAGGCCGCTTGCGAGCTTCAGGTTGCTCTGCGCGTTCTCCACGAGGACGGCGCCCGTGTCGCGGATGATGGAAATGTCGTCATCCGTCAGGTGGACGCCGTGCGCCATCAGCGTCTTCGGGCCAAGGAGGCCGCAGTCGAGCAGATAGCGGACGGGCGTGCGGCCCCCATGTTCCGCCCGGCAGCGCGCCACCTCCCCCTGCGTCTCGGCGACGTGGATGTGGACGAAGCGGTCCTCCGCGCGCGCCCGGTCCGCGAGGCGCCGCAACGTCGCCTCGCACACCGTGTAGACCGCATGCGGGGCGAGCGTCGTGAAGACGCGGCTCGACGCCTCCCGTGGCAGGTCCGCGAGCGCGGCGTTCGCCGCCACGTTGCGCGGGTCGTCCACGCCGGGCCCGCCCGTCTCGACCGTCTGCATCGAGACGGCGCAGCGGATGCCCATCTCCTCCGCCGCGCGCGCAACCATCGGCGCATGCCAGTACATGTCGTTCGCGAAGACCGTGCCGGAGCGGATGAGCTCCAGGATCGCGAGGCGCGCGCCCGCGTAGACAATCTCCTCCGTCAGCCGCGCCTCGGCGGGCCAGACATAGTCACGCAGCCACGGCATGAGGGCACGGTCGTCCGCATACCCGCGCAGTAGGTTCATCGCGAGGTGCGTATGGCAGTTGTAGAAGGCCGGAACAACGGGGCGGGGCCGCGGGCCCGCCGGATTGTCGCCCGCCGACGTGATTGCGGCGATCCGTCCGTCCGCGACCGTGAGATCGACCGCGCCACGTCCCTCCAAAATCAGATTCCTGAACGTCATTGTTTCTCCTCATGTCCTGTCATCAAAAGCTGAAGGGACGCAATTCATTGCGTCCGTCGCCCTCCCACAACACCGCTCGTCAGGCGAAGTTCTGGGCATCGACGTCGAAGGCGATGCGCAGGTCCTTCGGCGCGGGCCGGGCGGCCTCGATCCACGCGACGGCGGCCACGATGTCCTTCGCCGCCGGCGCGCGCACGACGACCTGGTAACGGAACCACCCCTCGGCCTTCAGGAGCGGCGCCTCCTCGGCCTCCGAGACGCGGAAGAGCGCCGCCTGCCGCGCGGCGTTGAACCGCTTCGCCCAGGAGGCGAGGGAGTGCGCGTAGAGGCCGGCCCAGCTCCGCGCCAGCATCTCGTCCTTCGCGCGGAAGAGGAGCGTCGCCATGCGGCAGAACGGCGGGAAGTAGGCCGCGCGGCGCGCGGCGAGTTCCTGCGCGGCGAAGGCGGCGAAGCCGCAATCGGAGGCCGCCGCCGCGATCGCGGGCGCCTCGGGGGAGAACGTCTGGATGTAGACCTCGCCGGGCTTCTCGGCGCGCCCGGCGCGTCCGCTCACCTGCGCGAGCAGCTGGTAGGTGCGCTCGCTCGCGCGCGGGTCGGGGCGGTGGAGCGACGTGTCGGCGTTCAGGACGCCGACGAGCGTGACGTTCGGGAAGTCGAGGCCCTTGGCGATCATCTGCGTGCCGATGAGGACGTCCGCCTTGCCCGCGCGGAACGCGGAGAGGATGTCGTCGTGCGAGAACTTGCGCGCCGTCGAGTCGGCGTCCATCCGCAGGATGCGCGCGCGCCGGAAGCACGCCTTGAGCGCCGCCTCGGCGCGCTGCGTACCGATGCCGGTGTAGCTGAAGTCCGTGCCGTGGCAGAGCGGGCAGGCGGCCGGCACGTGCCGCCAGCCGCCGCAGACGTGGCAGCGGAGGCAGTTGTCCGCCCGGTGGTAGGTGTAGGGCACGGAGCAGTCCGGGCACTCCGCCACCCAGGCGCAGGCGGGACATTCGAGGACGCGCGAGTAACCGCGCCGGTTGAGGAAGAGGATCGTCTGCTCGCCGCGTTCGAGGCGCACATGGAGGGCGTCGAGGAGGAGGGAGGAGAAGATCGGCGCGTGGCCGACGCGCGCGGCCTCCTCGTCCATGTTCACGAGATGGACGGCCGGGAGGGCGCGGCCCGCGACGCGGTGCGGGACGCGCGCGAGCGCGTACTTGCCGTCCTCGGCGTTCTGCCAGGATTCGAGCGACGGCGTGGCGCTTCCGAGGACGGCGACGGCCCCCTCGATCTTCGCGCGCATCACCGCGACGTCGCGCGCATGGTAGCGCGGCGTCTCGTCCTGCTTGTAGGAGGGATCGTGTTCCTCGTCCACAACGATGAGACCGAGGTTCCGGACGGGCGCGAAGACCGCGCTGCGCGGTCCCACCACCACGCGCGCCTCGCCCGTGCGGATACGGTGCCACTCGTCGTAGCGCTCCCCGTCGGAGAGCGCCGAGTGGAGGACGGCGACGCGCGCGCCGAAGCGTCCCGCGAACCGGCGCACCGTCTGGGGCGTGAGCGAGATCTCGGGGACGAGGACGATCGCGCCCTTCCCCGCCTCCAGGACGCGCGCGATGGCCTGCAGGTAGACCTCCGTCTTGCCGCTCCCCGTCACGCCGTGGAGAAGGACGGGCTTCGTCGCCGTGCGGATCGCCTCCAGCGCGGCGCGCTGCTCGGGATTGAGCGCGAGCGGCGCCGTCGGCATAACGCGCCGCCCGGCGAGCGGGTCGCGGCGCGCGGCGCGCGGCGCGATCACGAGCGCGCCCTTCCCGGCGAGCGCCCGCAGCGTGGCGGGCGTCGTCTTGAACTCGCGCACGAGCTGCTGCATCCACCCGCCGCCCACGCGGCGGATCTCCTGGACGAGCGCGCGCTGGCGCGCCGTCAGCGGCGCGGGCCCGGCCTCCGCCGGCTCCACGTACAGCAGCTCCTTCGGACGGGCGGACGGCTTCAGGACGGCCGCCGGCAACGCCGCCCGGAGCGCCGTTTCGATGGGCGCGTGCGTGTAGGTGGCGATCCAGCGCACGAGCTTCAGGAGCGCCGGGGAGAAAAAGGGCGAATCGTCCTCGATCGCGAGGACGGGGCGCGTCTTGAACGCGGGCGCCTCCTCCGTGAGCGCGAGCGCGAACCCGCGCGCGATGCGCCCCGAAAACGGAACGCGGAGAAGCTGCCCGACGAACAGCTTCTCCGTGAGTTCGGCCGGCACCGCGTAGGTGAACAGCCGGTCCAGCGCCAGGTCGATGGCGACCGAGACGAACAATTAGAGGTCCAGAACCTGAAGCTGGTTCTTGAGCTGGGTGTTGTCGAAGCCCTGGCGGTTGAAGATGACGTCGAGGCGGGAATACTTCGCCTTGATCGTCTGCGACGCGCCGCCCTTGCGCACGAGTACCCACGCCTTGTTGCCGAAGGGCTGGTCGTAGGTGCCGTTGCCGACCGTGACCTTCGTCGCGGAGGAGCCGTCGTAGCTGGCGAAGTAGCCGTTCATCGAGTTGTAGTCGACGTTGCGCGACATCAGGACGGGGATCACGTCGGCGATTTCGCTCTGGATGTTGCCCGTGATGACCCAGGCGATGTTCCTCTTGTCGAGCGTCGAGCCGGACATGCCCGGCACGCCCGCGCCGGAGAGGACGCCGATGTCGACGTTGACGTAGGGCTGCCACTCGGCCTTGCCGTAGTTGTCCATGTCGAAAAGTTCCTTGAAGAACTCCGTCGTGGACGTCCAGCTCTGGTCGGCGATGTCCGGATCCGTCGCGCCCGAGCTCTCGACGCTCGTCTGCGGCCACACCTCGGCCATGCCCGCCGCCTCGCGCTCGGTGTTGGCCTGCGTCATGCCCACAAAGAGATTGCGTCCACGCATGGCCATGGCGGATGTATTCGCGCTGAGCATGGCGGCGGAGATGGCCGGGAACAGGGCACCCATCAGAATGCCGAGAATGCCGATCACGACGAGTAGCTCAACGAGCGTGAACCCTTCAGTCTTCTTCTTCATGTTCATGTTGTGGACTCCTTGATTAATCCTTTCAGGTGCGGGTATTATCCCACAAATGCGCCCCATGCGCAAGAGGGGAAATGCCCAAATGGTTAAAGGGAACGTAGGCTAGAGCGCCCCCGTCGCGAGCGCGCCGAACGTGGTGATCGGCGTCGTGTCGCGGTAGTTGTCGATGATCTGGCGCACGTCCTTGATGGCCGCGTTCACCTCGTCGTACAACTCGCGTTCCGTCATGAGCCGGCCGAGCGTGCCCTCGCCCTTCTCCAGGCGCTCGGAGACGGTGCGCAGGTTCGCGACGAGCTTCGCGGCGTCGTCCGCGAGCGCGGCGTCGTTGAACGCGCGGCCGAGCAGGCCCTCGCCGGACTTCAGCTTCGCGGTGGCGGCGCGCACGTTCGCGACGGCGTTCGTGAGGTCGCCCCAGAGCGCGTCGTCCTTCGCGGTCAGCCGTCCGAGCGTCCCCTCGCCGCGTTCGATGCGCGCGGAGATCGCGGCCGCGTTCGCGAGCGTCTGCTTCAAGTCGGCGTAGACGGCGTCGTCCTTTGAGAGGAGGCGGCCAAGCGTGCCCTCGCCCCGGTCCAGCCGCTCGGCGACGGCGGCGGCGTGGTCGAACGTCTTCCGGGCGCCGCCGAACGTCTTCTCGGCGTCGCCGACGGCGCGCTTCGCGCCCGCGACGGCCTCGCGCAGGTCCTGGTAGACGGTGTCGTCGCGCGAGAGCAGCCTGCCCGCCGTCCCCTCGCCGCGCTCGACGCGCGCGACGATCTTGTTGACGTTCTCCGCCGTCGCCTCGAAGTTGGAGACGATGCTCCTGAAGGAACCGTCGTTGAGCACCTCGTTGAGGCTGCCGGCGATCTTGCCGAGGTCGCGCACCCAGTCGATGGGCGGGTCGCCCCGGAAGACGGTCGTCGCGAGGGGCTGGACCGCGCCCGCGCCCTCTTCGAGGAGGAGGTAGTTGCCGCCGAGGAGCGAGAGCGCCGAGACGGAGGCCTGGCACGTCTCGCGCAGCACGACGTCGCGGTCCACAAGCACCGTGACCATGACGTTCGTGGGCGCGAGCTCGATCTTCTCGACGATGCCCACCTTCATGCCGCGGTAGACGACGTTGTCGCGCTCCTTGAGCCCGCCCACGTCCGTGAACGCGATGCGCGCCAGCGCCTTCTCGCGCCCGAAGAGGACGTCCACGCCGGAGATGACGACGGTGAAGTAGACGAGGAGCGCGAGGACGGCGACCATGAAGACGCCGACGACGACCTCGGAGAAAACATCAGAATTCTTTTTCATATGCTGCCTTCATCTGCTGGAAACTGTCCGCCGTGATGAACTGCGCGTCGAGGAAGTCGCGCACGTCCGGCTTGGTGGAGCGCACGAACGCCTCGGCGGGCGCCAGCTCCACGACGTGCCCGCCCTTGAGCATGAGGATGCGGTCGGCGAAGAGGAGCGCGCCCTGGAGGTCGTGCGTGACGACGACGGAGGTGATGCCCCTCTTGCGGTTGAGCCGGCAGATGAGCCGGTTGATCGTGACGGAGGTGACGGGGTCGAGGCCCGAGGTCGGCTCGTCGTAGAGGACGATGTCCGAGCGGCGCACGATCGCGCGGGCGAGCCCGGCGCGCTTCTGCATGCCCCCCGAGATTTCGGCGGGATAGCGGTCCGCCGCCTCGGTCAGCTCCACGGCGGCCAGCGCCTCGGCGACGCGCGCGTCGATCTCGGCGGACGCGAGGCGCGTGCGCTCCCGGAGCGGCAACGCCACGTTCTCGGCGACGGTCAGCCAGCCAAGGAGCGCGCCGCCCTGGAAGAGGTAGCCGAAACGCGCGCGGATCGCCTCCAGCGCGTCGCCCGTCGCGGCGGAGATCTCCACATCGTCCAGCCACACGCGGCCCGACGTCGGCGTGAGGAGCCGCACGAGGTGCTTGAGGAGGACGGACTTGCCCGTGCCCGACGGGCCCACCACCGCGAGGACCTCGCCCTTCGCGATCTCGAAGCTGACGCCCGAGAGGACTTCGCGCCCGTCGAAGCGCTTGACGACGTTCTCGAACCGGATCATAGTGAGAACTCGATGTAGAACGCGCGGGTGACCATGTACCCGAGCATGAGGATGAGGAGGAACGAGATGATCACGCTGCGCTGCGTCGCGCGCCCCACGCCCACGGCCCCCAGGCGCGTCGAGAAGCCCTGGTGGCAGCTGACGGCGCCGATGACGACGCCGAAGATGCCGGCCTTCAGGAGCCCCACGAAGAGGTCCTTCGTCGCCGCGATCGACATCGCGCTCGACATGTACTGCCGGAACGCGACGTTCAGCTGGGTCTGCGCGACGAGCCCGCCGCCGACGACGCCCAGCACGCAGGCGTAGAACGCGAGGATCGGCGCCATCACGAGGAGCGCGCCCATGCGCGGCGCGGCGAGGTAGCGGACGGGCGAGATGGACATGATCTCAAGGGCCGCCACCTCGTCGTTCACCGTCATCGTGCCGAGCTCGGCGGCCATCGCCGAGCCGACGCACGCCGAGAGGCAGATGCCCGTCACGAACGGTCCCATCTCGCGCAGGAGCGTGAGCATGACGGCCGCCCCGAGGTACAGCTCCTGGTTGAACCGCCTGAGCGCAAGCCCCACCTGGAGGCCGAGGATCATGCCCGTGAAGAGCCCCACCACCGTGATAACGGGGAGCGTGCGGATGCCGGCGGCGTAGAGCTGGCGCAGGAACGCGGCCCGCGCGTCGCGGCGCGCGAGGACGCCGGGCAGGCAGGCGAGCGACTCGACCGCGAGGCGGCCGCAGCGACCGACGGCGGAGAACAGCTCCACGATGCGGCGGCACAGCGCCTCCCGCTTTCCGGAGGGGGCGTCCGCGTAGATGGGCTCGCGCGTAAGGGTCATCGCGGGTTTCCGTGTCAGATGCGGGAGGCGAGGAACTTCGCGCTCGCGTCGATGTCCGCAAAGGTGTCGCGGCGCGCCTCGCATTCGACAACGGCCCAGCGCGTCCCCATCGCGCGGCAGGCAGCAAGGATGCCCGCCCAGTCGTTCCGGTCCCCTTCGCCGCCGCAGGAGAGCCCGCCGCCCGGCTTCGCGTGGATGGAGGGGACGCGCCCCCAGATCCGCTTCAGGACGACGACGGGGTCTTCGCCCGCCAGCGTCGCGTGGCCCACGTCCAGCTCGAAGGAGAGTTCGGGGCGGGCGAAGAACATCTCCATCGGCGAAACGCCGTCGTACTTCGCCGTGAACTCGACCTGGTGGTTGTGGAACCCCATCCTGATGCCGTGCGGGGCGAGCTTCCGGGCCGCCGCCGCCATGTCGTCCGCGAACTTCAGCCAGGCGTCCTTCGGCTTCTTCGCGTCGCCGAACCACGGCACGAAGACGAAGTCGACGCCGAACTCCCTGCAGAACTCGACCGTCGCGTTGAACTTGTCCGGCGCGACGTGGGAGAGGCTGATCGGCATGTCGACGAGCGCCATGCCGTGGTCGTCGAGAAGCTTGTGGAGCTTCGCGCGGTCCCACTGCCAGAACGCCATCGACTGCACGCCCTCGTACCCGAGGGCGCGCATCTTCGCGAGCGTGCCGTCGGGATCCTTCTTCCAGATCTCGTTCACGCTCCACATCTGGCAGGCGAGGCGCAGTGAACGCCCCCCGCCACAGGTCGTACACCCGGCGGCAAAGGCGCCCGCCGCCGCAGCCAGCGTCGCCATGAAGTCTTTTCTCGTCGTCTGCATTGTCGCATGCTCCTCGTCTAGGCCGAAGGAATGTGCATATTTTACCATATTTTCGCCTCGCGGCGGGGGCCGTAGGCCTGTTTCTCGTAGAGCGCGGGGCGCGACTCGTCGAGGTAGAGCGCGTAGGGGTCGCCCTCGCCCGGCCCCACCGAGAGCCAGAACGTGCGCTTGCGCTCGTTGAGGTCGAGGTCCGCCCACGCGAAGCCACCGTCCTCGAACGTCTTCGCCCGCCACGTGCCGTCGCGGTCGAGGATGCCGTTCGGAAGATGGCCCTGGCGCATCGCGACGAGGATCGGGATGCCGATGTCGATCGCCCGCGCGGGGAAGGTGATCGCCACGTGGTCCGGCGCGCAGCCCGCGAGCGGGAAGAGGAGCAGCTCCGCGCCCTTGCGGCGGACGAAATTCGCGGACTCGGAGAACCAGTTGTCCCAGCAGGTGAGGCACCCCACCCGGCCGAAGTCGAGGTCGAAGACGGCGAAGTCGTCCCCCGGCAGGAGGCCGTCCTGATACTCGCCGCTCGTGAGCGTCGTCTTGCGGTACGTGCCGACGTGGCGCCCCGCGCGGTCGACGAGGAAGGTCGAGTTGTGGAACGTCCCCGCGTCCGTCCGCTCGCGCACGTTCATCGCGATGTAGGTTCTGCCGCGCGCCGCGTAGCGCGCGGCCAGCGCGAAGGTGGGGCCGCCGGGGATGCGCTCGGCCGTCTTCTCGGGGCAGGGGGTGCCCGTGTCGGTGAAGACCTCGGAGAAGAGGATGATGTCCGGGCGCGCCACGTGCGCGAAGATGTTCGTGAGCGTCGCCTCGATCTGGGCGAGCCGCGCCGCCACCACCGCCTCGGGCTTCGTCCAGTCCCGGGCGGCGCGCTCGTGCGGGTTGCCGACGACGCAGCGCACGCGGCGCGGCTTCGGGCGCGGCCCCTCCGCGAGCGCGACGTCGCGGATCGTCGCCGTCATCGCGTGCCACTTGCCGACGACCTCCACCTTCACGGCCGCGCAGCCCTCCGGCGCGGAGAACGTCTCGTCGAACGAGCGGACGATCCGCCCGCCCGCCGCGCGGTCCGTGTAGGCGACGAAGTCGCGCCGGAAGAACGCCCCCTTCCGCTTCACGCCGTCCTGCGGATGGTTCCACGTGACAAGCAGCATCAGGTCGTTGTGGATGCGCTCGCCCGCCGCGTCCGGCACGACCTCGGCGCGCGCCGTGACGCGCACGCCCCCCTTCGCGGGGTCGATCGGCAGCGTGCGCGCCCACCAGCCGCAGGCGCGGCGCGAGGGGACGCGCAGCTCCAGCGCGCCGTCCCCGAGGCGGCGCCCCGTCGTGCGGTCCGGCGCAAGCGGCGCGCTCTTCAGCTCCCAGTCTCCCGCCAGGGCCGCCAGCGCGGCGGCCGCGCCCAGCGCCAGGGCAACCGCCTTCTTCACGGCCGCCCTCCCGCCGTCCCCTTCAGCGACCGCGTGGCGAAGACGCCCAGCGCGAGCAGGTAGACGAGGCACGCGAGCAGCGTCCAGACGATGCCGGCGGGCCCGAGCGACCCCCGCAGCGCGCCGAAGGCGATCTTGACGAGCCCGCCGCCCGAGATCGCCATCACGACGAGCGCCGAGATCTCGTTCGTCCGCTCCGGGCGGTGGTTGATCGCAAGGCCCATGCACATGCCGAACGTGTTCGCGAAGCCGAAGGAGGAGAGGAAGACGAGGACGAGGAAGACCGTGGGGTTCGGCGCGAAGAAGAGACCCGCCGTGGCGCCGACGGCGAGGCCGACGGACCAGGGGAAGCAGCGCGCGGCGGAGATGCGCGCGAAGACGATCGACCCGGCGAAGGCGGCGAGCATCTTGGCGAGGAAGTAGACCGCAGGCCCCGTCGCCGCCTTGTCCGTCGGCAGGCGGAAGACGTCGCGCAGGTACTCGGGCACGCCCACCGCGAAGCCGATGTCCGCCGCGACCGAGAAGAACACGCCCACCACCATCGCGAGGATGTAGGGGCTCGCGAGCTGCCGCACGCAGGACGCGAAGGACGGCGGCGCCGCCGACGCGCGCTCGCGCGGGATCGGCGAGAGCGCAAGCCACGCCGCCGCCACGAACGTCAGCGCGCCGTAGACGAGGAAGAGGTACTTCCAGTTCCCCAGCCGCTCGGCGCAGAAGAGCGCCACCACCGGCGTCGCCGCCGCGCAGAGGGCCTTGACGAACTGCCCGAGCGAAATGCGCGCCGTGAGCTTCTCCTGCGGCACGACGTTCGACATCAGGGCCGGCAGCGCCGCCTGGATCATCGTGTTGCCGATGCCGAGGAAGGCGAACGACACCGCGTAGATCCACCACCGCTCCGCCGTCGCGGCGAAGGGCAGGAACATCGCGGCGACCGTCAGGGCGAGCGAGGCGAGCACGGTGTTCTTCCGCCCGATCTTCCCGCAGAGGATCCCCGTGGGGATCGAGATGAGGAGGAACCAGACGAAGATCATGAGCGGCAGCACCGCCGCCGCGAACGCCGAGAGGCGGCACTCCTCCTCGATGCGGATGAGCGCCGTCGAGATGATGTCGGCGAAGCCCATCACGAAGAAGCCGAAGAGAATCGGCAGAAGCACGAGCTGCCTGCGCATGGCGGGACCTCCTTACCGGACCTTCGTGAAGACGACGACGAAGCCGCCCTCCGGGGCGACCGCGAGCGTGAGGGGCGCGTCGCGCGTGACGCGCCGCGTCGATTCGGCGAGGTCGGTCGCGTCGTCCGCCGCGCGCGGACCGTCCGCGTAGTCCGTCGCCTCCCACGTCGTGCCCGCCGGCAGGAAGTCGAGCGGCAGCGTGACGTCCTTCGCCGCGACGCCCAGGTAGGCCGCGTAGAAGCGTCCGTCGAACGTCTCGCGCACGACGCCGTAGTCCTCGCCGATCGCGCCCGTGAAGGGATGCGTCGCGCGCCAGACGGTCGGGAGCGCGCGCAGCGCCCCGATCCCCTTCGCGCCCCGGTAGCGCTCGGGCCAGTCGCAGAGCGTCATGAGCGGCGAGTCGTACGCGACGCAGAGCGCGAGCGCGTGGGCGCGCGTGCCGATCTCCTCCGCCCAGATCGGGCGGCGGTCGGTCTCGTCGCCGTAGCGGTGGCCCCTCTTGCACTGCGGCGTGAACGCCGCCGTGTGGACGTTCCCGAAGCTGCCGGGCGTGAAGTCGCCGGGGCCGAGGAGGAAGCGCGTGAACGGCAGCGTCGCGCAGTGGGCCGGCGTGATCTTGCCCGTGAACTTCGTCATCTCGTTGCCGAGGACGCCCTCGCGCGTGATCTGGTTCGGCCACGTGCGGTTCATGCCCGTCGGCTTGAACGCGCCGTGGTAGTTGACGAGCAGGCGGTGGCGGGCGGCCGCGCGGGCCGTGCTCTCGTACCACCGCACCATCCACTGGTCCTGGCGGTCGAGGAAGTCGATCTTCACGCCCTTCACGCCCCAGCGCGCGAGCTTCGCGAACGTCTCCTCCACGCCGTTGTCCTGCAACGCCTCCCAGTGGAGCCACACCCAGATGCCCACGCCCTTCTCCCGCGCGCGGGCGATGATGCGGTGGAGGTCGAAGCCCTTGCGGATCTCGACCGGCACGTCCGGGCCGTGGTTCGGGCGGCGCGCCCAGCCGTACCACCCGCCGTCGATCGTGTGGTAGGGCCAGCCCATCTCGGCGGCGAAGTCCACGAGCTTGAGCGTGAAGTCGGTGGAGAGGGAGTTGTTCGAATCGACCCACCAGTCCCAGCTCGACGCGCCCGGCTTGACCCAGCTGAAGTCGAGGGACGGATCCGGCGGCGGGTTGAGGTTCAGGATGAGATCGTTGCGGTTGAGGAGGTCGAGGTCGGAGTCCGCGCAGACCATCACGCGCCACGGGCTCGCCGCCGGCGTCATGCGGATGACGGCGACGTCCGGCGCGCAGGCGTTGGAGTGCGGCAGCGGGGTGAGCGCCGCCTCCAGCGTCGCCGCGCCAGGCTTCTGGCCCTTCTTCGGGGCGCGGTAGTAGAGACCGGCCCAGTTCGTGAGATCCGCCTCGCAGAGGGCGACGCGCTGCGCGCCCACGTTGATGACGGCGGGCATGCCGACGAGTTCCTTCGCCTTGAGGTCGGCGAGCGGGCGCCTGCGGAAGTCCTCTTCCTGCGAGTTGCCCCAGCTGCGGTAGGTCGTGAACCAGCCGTCCACGCCCTCCGGGAAACGCCATTCGGTCTGCTCGCCGCGCAGCTGGAAGCCGTCGAAGCCGGCCTGCTCGGGGATGACGTAGCGGAAGGCGACGCCCTCGTCGTAGGCGCGGAAGACGAGCGTGAGGAGGCGCCCGTCGGCGTCTTCGAGGTCGAGCGCCAGCTCGTTCGCGTGGTCGCGCACGGTCTCCTTCCTGTAGAGGCGCGTCGTCCAGGTCTCGTCCAGCGTCCGGCGCGCCGCCTTCTTCAGGCGGAAGCCGCCCCAGGGCTTCTGGTCGATGAAATCGAGCCCCAGGCGCGAGGGCAGGACGAGGGCGGCGCCCTTGCGCGTCGCCGACCAGGAAAGGCCCTTCTCCACCTCCACGTCCACCCGCAGCGTCCCGTCGGGCGAAACAAGCGTCTCGACCGCGCAGAGCGCACCGGCACAGGCCGCCAGGGCGGCGAACAACGTCTTCTTCACAGATTGCTCCTTCTCGTACTCTCTTGCGATACGCGGCGTCACACGGCCATTCGGCACACGCCACTCCAGACCGCGAGTATACCATAGGCCGCAGATTCCGCGCAAGCGGCACGGCAATGTGCTACAATAGGCGGACATGAACGACAAGGTTCCATTCCGCATGCCCCGCGTCCTCGCCTGGGAGGTGACGCGCCGCTGTCCGCTCAAGTGCCGCCACTGCCGTGCCGGCGCCGCCGACCTCCCCTACGCCCGCGAGCTCACCACCGCCGAATGCCGCCGCGCGCTCGATTCCCTCGCCGCCCCCTCCTCCCAGCCGCCGCCCCTCGTCATCTGGACCGGCGGTGAGCCGATGCTCCGGCCCGACATCCTCGCGCTCGTCTCCCACGCCACCGCCCTCGGCATCCGCAGCGTGATGGCCCCCTGCGGCATGCTCGTCACGGAGGCGCGCCTCGGCGAGCTGAAGGCGGCCGGCGTGACGGCCTGTTCCTTCTCGCTCGACGGCCCCGACGCCGCCACGCACGACGCCTTCCGGGGCGTCGCCGGCGCCTACGACAACGTGACGCGCGCGATGCGCATCGCCGCCGCCCTCGGCATGCCCTTCCAGGTGAACACGACCGTCTCGACGCTCAACCTGGACCGCCTCGACGCCCTCTACGACGCGGCCGTGCGGCTCGGCGCCGCGAAGCTCGACCTCTTCTTCCTCGTCCCCGTCGGGCGCGGCAAGGGCATCGCCCGCTACGCCCTTTCGCCCGAGCAGACGGACCGCGTGCTGGACTGGGCCTTCGCCAGGGCCGTGCAGGGCCCCCTCGCGATCAAGACGACCTGCTGCCCCTCCGCCC
>ERZ1034928.573-NODE-573-length-16112-cov-10.516784_pt1 | contig 16112 bp, 28 predicted proteins | sample MGYA00520627_ERZ1034928 | MGnify/ENA primary metagenome ERZ1034928 (study PRJEB33766, sample SAMN09781755) | gut metagenome | biome: gut microbiome | host: Homo sapiens | place: Madagascar | study: EMG produced TPA metagenomics assembly of the PRJNA485056 data... | reverse complement strand
ATCACGGTGCCGATCATTGGCGAGCTGCGCTTTGACGTGGGCGATCTCGATAAGCTTTACAGATACATACAGGAGGCGTGATATGGGAAAAGAACATTACATTGAGCATCTGAAAGAGCAGCTGCATGAGATCATGGAGCGCCCGGTGACGCTTGGCCGCGCGGAAGAAATCACGGTGTACGCGGACGCCATTTGTGCGCTACGCCGTATGGAGGGCCACGACGAGGCCGAGGGCTTTACCGAGGAAGACGCAAAGGCATGGACGGCCAAGATGGAAAACGAAGACGGCACGACCGGCCCGCACTGGACGATGGGCCAGACGGACGCGGTAGCCAACGTCGCGGGCGTCCACGTTGACAAATTGACATTCTGGGCGTGTCTCAACATGATGTATTCGGATTACTATTCCGTCGCTGCCAAGTACGGCCTTGACCGGCCGGAATTCTATGCCGACCTCGCCAAAGCCTTCCTCATGGATAAGGATGCAGGAGGGGCGGAGGCGAAGATGGCCGGGTATTATCATGGGGTTGTGCTGCGCGGAGCATAGTCTCAGTGCAGATTTATGCGAGAGCAACCATGTGAGCAATAGAACGTATTTTCTCAATTTTGCTCTCCACTTTTTAAGATTTATACATTTCGCCTGTGGCCGCGAAAAAAGCGGATTCAGAACATAGTGCGCAAAAAAGTACCCGGAAACAACGTTTTTGCGCTGTTTCCGGGTACTTTGGCGCGGAAGGAGAGATTCGAACTCTCGCTCGCTTTTTAGACGACTACTCCCTTAGCAGGGGCAAACATAGTGTTGAGAATACAGGAAAAAAACGATATTGTGAGCAACTATGCGAGCAATAACATCAGTCTGGGCAAGTCTCAAGCTGACTTTTTTTATCCTTGGGCATAGTGTTGATCGCTGCGCGGGCGTCCTCAATGTCGGGATGGACGTATCGCTCGGTCGTGGTGATCTTTGCATGGCGCATGATGTTTTTGATGATGGGCAAGGCCGTCCCGGACAGGAGCAGCGCGGTCGCGGTGGTATGGCGGCAGGCATACGGCTTCAGGGGCCGCACGCCGAGCGTCTGCAATGTCTCGCGCCACATGTCATAAAAATTATCTTTGTTCATTTCCAGCAGCTTTCCGCGCTTGCTGCGGGCTGAAACATCCTGCAACACCGGGATCAAAAAATCCGGGAACACCATCGGTGTCTTTTTGCGGATATTTGTTTTGATACCGTCGCCCTCAATCTTGCGGCCGTCGTAATCGATCATCTCGGTCCGGCAGATCATAAGCTCGCCGGGCATCATGCCTGTATAGATCATGATGAGAATGTAAGCCACAAATTGATTCCCGGATTCGTAGGCAGTCCAAAACTTGGCGATCTCCTCGTCTGTGAACGGTTCGATCTCGCCCTCGACCAGCTTCGGCAGCTCTAAAAATTCCGGGAGACGGACAGACACGATCCCGTCAGCCATCGCGAGCTTGTAGATCCCGGACATGACCGTCCGCATATCGCGCGCCGGGTAATAGGTCTCGACCTTGTCATCCAACTGATTTTGCAGCGTCGTGATGCGCATGTTGCGAATGTCGATGTCCGCGAGGTCTTCCCACCTCTTCCAGGCAATCTCATAGGCCGTCTGTTTGGATCCGGACAGCTTCGCGCAGTGGCCGTTTTTGTAGGTGTTGTAATACTTCCGCACGGTTTCCGGTTGATGCTTCTCGGCCTGCTCCGGAGGATTCGCCGCGTAGGCCAGCGCGGCCGTCAGCGAGCGGAAACCGCCCTTGGTGTGCCGCTTGACATGCTTTTTGCCAGCCGCATCCAGATAGTATGTTTCAACCCATGAGGCTGTAAAGGTCTTCCCACGGCGATAGGCTGTCCCCTGCCCATTGCCGCGCTTTTTGGGCTTGTGTCTCAGCTCCTGCTTCGCGCCGCACTGGTTGCAGAAGGGGCCGTCCGGAACGGCCTGTTTACATTTGCGGCAGATCATAGCGTCACCCCCAATAGCGGAGACAGATCGCAGCCGTTAGATGGTCGCGCACCCATCCGATCTTTGGACTGAGCAGATCGACGAGCAGGAGTATCCCGGCCAGAAAGACAATGCCGAGCAGCGCGGCGATGATCTTTCGCTTTGACTTCATGGATTGCTGGCAGAACGCGACTGTTTGACGTAGGTGCTCAATTTCTCTCTGTGCGTCGTGAAGCTCCCGCGGGATATCAGATTCCGGCGGAACATCATCCGGATGGATGTCGAAAAAGCGGTCGAGCGAGATATGCAGAAGGCGACAGACAGGGCCTACGGTGTCGATTCCGGGATTTAATATTTCACCGCGCATGAATTGACCAATGTTCTTCAGAGACTTTCCGGAGGCGTTAGCTAAATCTTGATAGGTCATGTTCGGATAGTGGCTTTCCTTCTTGTTTCGACAAATTTCAGACAAATCTTGTTGCAAAAAAAGACTTCCTTTCAAAAAAGCACTTTTATGGGAACCAAAAAGGAACTTACGGTTCTCGACAAATCACCTTTCCGGGGTGTAGTCTGTAACTGCAAGCAGCTCCCACACGCTTGCAGCGGCCAAAAAGCCCCGCCGCCGATGGGATGATCGACGACGGGGTGATCCCATCACAATATCGGTGGCAGCTTTCTGATCAGTATACCAAGGAGCACCAGCGCAAGCGCGATCCAGAGCGCAATTTTCCGCACCCGTCTCGCGGCGTTAGCGGAGCGCCTATCCTGCAACATTTCTTCGTCATGCTTTTGCTTTGCAGCAGCTGCGGCCTTTCGATAGGCGACTTCTTCTGACGAGATGATTGTCAGATCGATGCTGGCCCCATAGCTCCGCTCCTCATTATCGATACATGGGCCGCCATAGGTGCGCAGATTTGAAGGAACCAGCACTGAGCCGTGTCGTTCAAAGGTGTCCAACTTCTCGGCGAGCGTTGCTGATACATTACCGATGATTTTTTCATCGCATACAATGTGATAAGCAGGCGCACCTTCGTATTCAAATTTTTCGAGTTCGAGATCATCACAATACGGGAACTCATTGAACTCGGCAAGAATTTTTTGCCGCTCCGTTCCGTCTTCATTTTTGAACGTGACACCAACTGCCTTGACCTCAAATGTTTTTCGGTCAAATGCAGGTTCGGTTTTTTTCTGCGTGGGAGCCGATGTCTGGCTTCCTCCTCCAATGGCCGTAGCGGTTCCAGCCGCAACGGCCGTCCATAAATTGTGTTCCAACTTCCGCTTGCGCCCCTGCTTTGTCGTGGGGATGCCTGTCGCGCGTGCGATTTTCTGCTTGGCCGACGTCACGCCAAGCGCACGATTCAGGCTAAAGCCGGGAATCAGCGATTTCTTTCTCCCCATTGAACACCCCTCCTGAAAATAGACTGTGTGCAAATTGTTGAGTCGTGCGATATAATTATATGACCATCGAAAAAGGGAAAATGAAAAAAGAAAGGATGGCTGCACCATGGAAGAAAGCAGAGCCGAGTTAAAGGAGATCGTCTCCCAAATGACCTTGGAACAATTTGAGTGGTTTACATCGCAAGTGCAGCTCTTGCTATTTCCAAAAGACGATTGACCTGCTCATCCGAAAGCCCATCAATAAATGAATACATAGACTCCTTGGCCTCGCTGAGTTCTCTCGGCGAGGCTATTTTTTTGGTTTCAGACAACCCCAGCAAGTAGTCTGCGGAGCAACCAAAGAATAGTGCAATCTTGCAGATCGTCTGGTCATCCAACCGTCGTGTCCCGGTTTCCCATTGTGACACAGTATTCTGCGCCGCACCGATCGCGTTGGCAAATTCCTTTTGCGACAACCCTGCCTCGGCGCGTAATTCTTTCAGTCTCATTGGCATCACCTATTTGTATTATCACTCGCGGAGATAAAAATGTAAAATATTATTTTGAAAAAATCTCAAAAAGAGATTGACAAAATTTTAATGCTGTGCTAGTATCTCAAATAGAGATATTCAACAGGAGGTGAGCACAACGAAAGGCTTAAAATCTCGGAGAATTGCCCTCGGTTTATCGCAAGCAGAGCTTGCAGGCAAACTTGGCATCGTGCAGTCTGCAATTTCAGCATGGGAGTCCGGCGAAAAGATGCCGCGCGCATCTCAGCTCCCGGCGCTGGCCGAGGCGCTGAACTGCACGATTGACGATCTTTACAACGGCGGGAAGGAGGCGGACGGATGACGGACGCAAGATTACGGCGCAAGGTCACCAAGCTGGATCAGCAGGTCGCCGAACTGACGGAGCGCCTGGACGCGCAGCGTGGGACTTGCGAAATCGAAATCGAGCCGAAAGCGGTCAATTTTGATGAGATCATGAAGATCGTCAAGAAAAGGAGAAGAACATGAACGAGCGAGAGAAAGAGGAACGCCGATACCGCATCGGCATGGCAATTAAGCTGACCCTGACGGCGCTTGCGCTGCTGGGGTGGATCATTGAGCTGAAAAAGCTCGGCGCATTTTGAGAAAGGAGCGAATGATATGTCGTTGGAAGACCTGAAGCAAATGAATTGCATGACGATCACCCCGGCCATTGCGGCGACCTGCCTCGGCTGCGATCCGCAGTGGATCAGACTGGCGGCGCGCCAGCGGCCGGAGCTGCTCGGCTTCCCGGTCTGCTGTGTCGGGAGCCGCGTGAAGATCCCGCGCCTGCCGTTCATCCGGTTTTTGGAGGGCACATGATCTCCACCACTGATATTATCCCACCAAAGGAGTGAGAAATCCATGCAGGAAGAATACATCAATATCTGTGCCGCATGTCGGAAAAGTGCACAACTGACGCAGGAACATTGGGCCGAAGTGCTGCGCGTGTCGGTTGAGACGGTCAAGGCCTGGGAAGGCAATCACCGTATCCCGGACAACTATCATGTCTGCCTGATGGTCAATGCCTGCGGCGATACATGGTTCGCGTACAAGCACCTTTTGCAGACCTCGGACAGCCTGAACGTACTGCCGGACACGAAGCGCCAGCCGCTGCCGCTGGCCGTGATCCAGCTGGTCAACCGCATCATCGGCTTCGCCGACCGGAACCGTGACAAGGAGCTGCTGCGCATCGCCGAGGACGGCGTGATCGACACCGCCGAGCGGCCGGCCTACGACCAGATCGTGAGCGAGCTGAACGACATCATCGCGGCGGCCTACACGCTGCGCTATGCGGAGGATTCAGAATGAAAAGGGCAGAAAAAAAGAGCCGCCCGGCTGCTGCGAACAACCGAGCGACTGCGTATCCCGTGAACGAGACACTTGAAAGCATCTTCAGTATATCATCGGAATTTTCGTTTTGCAAGGGGGTGAATCGATTTTGAGCGAAGATTTTCGCGCCTTCTGGTCGGTCATCCCGGCCACGGTGCTGGATGATATGTCCATCCCGGCCAATGCGAAGATCCTCTATGGCGTGCTGTCCTCGCTGATGCGCCGGGAGGGTTATTGCTGGCCGAGCAATGCGCAGCTTGCCGAGGCGATGCACTGCTCCGAGGACGTGGTCAAACGATGGGTGTCGGCGCTGGCCGAGGCCGGACACATCCGCGTCCGCATCGAGCCGAACCGCAAGGTCGGCGGCAAGATCCGCTATATCTCGCCAGTGCTGGCCGAACCTGCCATCCTGCCGAATGATGGGGGGTACGGGGACGAATGTCCCGGTACGTACGGGGACAAAAATCCCAGGGTAGGGGGACAAACTTCCCCGTCTATATATAAGGATGGATATAAAAAAGAGAATAAAAAGAAAAAGGAAAAAGAAAAGCCGCAATCGGCTGGCGCCGTTGCGTCCGCGCTCCTGTATAAATGCGAGCTGAACGGTCAGCCGCTGGTGGATGCAATGCAGCGGTTTTTGCAAATGCGCGTTGAGATCAAAAAGCCGGTCAAGTCCATGCAGGCTGCTGCCATGCTTTGGAACAAGCTCGTCAAGCTGTCCGCCGGAGACCCGGACTACATGGTCGCCCTGCTGGATAAGGCGACCGAGCGGCAATGGCTGAGTCTGTTCCCGTTGAAGGATGACGAGCTGCCGCAGAGCAGACAGGCTGCACCAGCCGATAATGCCGGGCGCGTGGATCTCAGCGGCGTGGAGTTCGTGTGATGGCCGGCAAGCAAGACGCGCTGATCAGCGCACAGACTTCCGTCCTTGGCTCGATGATCATCGATTCGCGCTGCGTCCCCGTCGTGATGGAGACGATCAAGGAGGACTATTTCACGGTCGGCCAGTATCGGACGATCTTCAACGCGATCCGTGCGCTGGCTGGCGAGGGACGTCCGATCGATGCCGTGACGGTGCTCGACCGGGCCGGAAAAGCCTACGCCGACCTGATCGGCCAGATCATCACGGTCACGCCGACCGCCGCCAATGTCCGCGAGTATTGCCGTATCCTGCGGAGCGAGGCCCGCTTGCAGCTGCTCAAGGACGCAGCCAGCGCAATGCTCGACGCGGAGGACGAAGACGAGATCCGCACGGCGCTGGATCAGGTCAACCGCATCATGGTCGACAAGCCGGGCATCCGAGCCATGAATATGGCACAGGCACTGGAAGATTTCTACCGGCGGCACGATCCATCCGTCAAGCCGGACTTCCTGCCGTGGAAGTTTGCCAAGCTCAACAAATACCTCCGGACGGAGCCGGGAGACCTCATCTACATCGGCGGCTATCCCTCAGACGGCAAGACCACGCTTGCGCTGCACACGGCCCGAGAGCAGGCAAAAACCAAAAAGGTCGGGTTCTTCAGCTATGAAACAAACTGCGGGAAGCTGGCAGACGCGATGGTCTGCGCTGCCGCGCAGATCGGCCTGCCAACCATCCAACTCAACAAACTCGGCGAAAACGAGTGGGACGAACTGGCCTACATTTCCGCAGATTTCACGGGCCGTAATCTCGACATCATCGAGGCTGCCGGCATGACGGTCACGGACATCCGCCTCTACACGATGGCGCACCACTACGACGTGATCTACATCGACTATGTCCAGCTCATCCCGGCCAGCGGAAAAAGCCGATGGGAACAGGAGGATTTCCAACGAGTCAGCGCGAACAGCCGCGCGCTCAAGCTCTTCGGCCTCCAGTGCGGTGTGACGATCGTGGCTCTCAGCCAGATGACGAGGCCGCAGCGCAACAAGGACGGCATGATCCCCCCGCCGACAATGTCCAGCCTCCGCAGCACTGGCCAGATTGAGCAGGACGCGGACGCCGTCCTCCTGATGTTCCGCGAGGATCAAAAGGCAAAGGACGCCGACCGCATCATCACCTTCGGCAAGGTCAAGACCGGCGCGGCAGGCGGCTCTTTCAAACTCCACTTTGACGGCGAAATGCAGACGTTCAGCGACAAGCCGAACGAGCGCAAGCAGCGCCGCGAAGAGGTGCAGCAACAGACAAAAATGCAGGAATTCCGGGAACTTCCCAAAAGCGAACCGCTCCCGGATGATTTTCCGTTTGAACGAAAGGAAGAAAGCACATGAAAGCAATCGCAATCCTGAATCTGAAAGGCGGCGTCGGAAAGACCGTCACTGCCGTCAACATGGCCCACATTCTGGCCGCCGATCACAAACAGCGCGTGCTCCTGGTTGACTGCGACAGCCAGTGCAACGCGACGGAGTTCTTCGGTGTGCGGCCCGGCATGGGAACGGTCACGCTGGCCGACATTCTGCGCGGCGACTTCGAACCGTACGTCTCGGAGCTGGTCGCCGGAACGGATTATCCCTGCGTCGACGTGATCCCCGGCTCCGATGAGCTGATGGACATGGATATGTCCCAAATCACGAGTCAGCGCGTCAACGGCCGTGTCCTTGCGGATCTATGCTGCACAATCGGTGAGGATGACGAGTACGACTACGTCCTGTTTGACTGCCCGCCAGCCTTTAATGCAGCGAGCGCCGCGGCGCTCCTGGCTGCGGATGAAGTTATCATCCCGATCAAGCTCGATGCCTTTTCCATCCGAGGGCTGGCCAATGTCAGCCGCCAGATCGACAATATGCAGCGCATCAATCCCAAGATCCGCGTTGCCGGGGCGCTCATCACCATGTGGCGCAATGTGCCCGTCGTGCTGGAGGCCGAGGGCAGTCTCCGCGACTGCGGCCTGCTGCCGGTATTTCAGACGGTCATTCGCCGAACTGACAAGGTCGACGAGATGACCTTCGAGCGCAAGCCAATCGCCATCTATTCCCCGCGCAGCGCCGCCGGCTATGATTACCGAAGCTTTGTGCAGGAGTATTTGGAGCCGCCCGTCACAATGGACGATATGCTGAGAGGAGGCGTTGACCGTGCCGTTTGATGTGAGCCGTATTTTGCAGGACGCCGCACCTGCACCGAAAGATATGACGCTGCCGGAAGCAGGGCCGCGGACGGCGAAGACCATCGGCAGCGAGATCCGCTATCTGTCCCATCAGGCCAAGTGCATGACGGCCTGGTTCGGTGTGGAGATCGGCAAGCGCCTTGCCGAGGCAAAGGCTATGGTTGGGCACGGTGGATGGCTTGATTTCCTGAAAACTGAAACGGAGTTTTCAAAATCTTCCGCTGCGAGATTTATGCAGATTGCTAAGGAATATGGAAACAATTCAAATTTCCCAACGTTGGGAAATTTGAGCGTGTCGAACGCTTTACAGCTGCTCGCGGTGCCCGCCGAAGAGCGCGAAGAGTTTGCCGAGGCGGTTGATGCGGAGAATCTTTCCGCTCGCGAGCTGGAACAGGCTATCCGGGAGCGCGACGAGGCACGGAAGCAGCTGGAGGCCGAGCGCGCGGCCAGTGAGGGCACGGCGCTGAAGCTGGCCGACATCACCTCCGCCCTCGATGCGGAGAAGGAAAAGACGGCAGCGCTCAGGGAACGCACCGACGCGCAGGCCGCGAAGATCACGGAATTGGAAAACCGACCGGTCGAGGTCGCCGTGCAGGCGGCAGACCCGGCGGAGATCGAAAAGGCTGTTGCGGATGCGCTGGCCGATGCGGAGAAAAAGCACAAGGCCGACGTCGCTGCGCTGGAAAAGCGCCGCAGGGAGGCCGAGAAGAAGCAGGCGGAGCTTCAGGCCGAGGCTGCAAAGGCTATGGCTGATCTGAAAAACAGCACGGGCCGCGCAGACAAACTGACGCACCGCGTCGAGACGCTGCAGGCCGAGCTTGAGGCCGCAAAGGCAAACGCCGAGAAGCTTCAGAAGGCAGGGGCGATCCAGTCGGACGCGGACATTGCCGTCTTTCAGAGCTTCTTTCAGGCGGTGCAGGAAAACTTCAACCGCGCCTGCGGCCTGATGCAGAAGGTCAAGACTCGCGACGCGGAGAAGGCCGCGAAGCTGGCCCGGTTCAGCCGGGACGCGCTGGCCAAGATGTCGGCGCTGGTCGAAAAGGAGGCGTGACGGATGGATGTGTTTGATAAGATCCGCGCGCAGCAGCCGGAGCAGCGCACGCCGGTCTGGATGGTCGGCGAGCAGCTGGCCGACATCATCCGGCACGACCCCGCAGCGCAGGAGATCGTCAGCCGCGACCTCGCCGCGAAGGGCATGGGACTTGCGGACTGCGAGAAGAAGATCAAGGCCTTCGCCGACCAGCACAAGACCGGGAATTTCGCATGCGTCATTCCGGCTGAAGCGGAAAAGATCATCCGCGAGTTTTACGGCATCGCCGAGCTTGGCGCGGCGTCCTCCGAGGAGGGCGTCGTGCTGAACCTCGAAGATTACTTCTGAGGAGGCGCGGCATGGATATTTTGGAGGATCTGGTGAATCATCTTCCCACGAAGCCGCGCGACGGGATGCTTCAGGCAGTGGAGGCTGACTACATCGACAGCGACCTTGGCGGTGAGCTGCTGATCTACGCCCGCGAATCGTATTACCCGGATGAGGATGCTCCCCAATGGTGGTTCGACGAACCCGCGCGAGGCCGCTGGGGTGCAAGATGCACCTGCACGGCCTGCCGCGAAGATTTCTGGGCCGGTTGGATCAAGGGCGGCGGGATTTCGATGATCGTCGGAGACGACGGCAGCGCATGGCCGGGCATCCCGGACAAGGACAGCGCGGAGGTGGTCGGCTGGACGGACGAAGGCGACGATCTTTTCTGCCCGATGTGCGGTGCTTCCGTGCATCCGGTGCATCGGAAAAAACTGCGCAACGGACGCACCTATCAGCTGATGGCCGGGAGCATCGAGCGCGTCGGAGATCTCGCGGTCGCCATGAGCTGGATCGTGTCCCGGCGCGTTGATGAGTTCGGGCTGTGGGACATGGACGTCTGGCCATTCGGCGCGATGGTGCTGCTGCCGAACGGACGGATGCGGCGGTACATGCACGAGGCCGTCAACCAATACGGCGGCATGACCTGCCTGCCGGGCTGGCGGCTGGTCAACAGCCGGGACGACCCGTATCAGATCAAATACTACAGCCATGAGGCCGTAAACTCGCGCAAGTTCGGTGTCTGGATGTGGCGGGACCTGCCGGAGCTGACCGGCTCGACCGCCGAGAAAACCGGCTTGGCCGAGTACATCCGTAGCGGCGGAGACTGGCCGGTCGTGTATCTCGACCTCTGGCGGAAGCGCCCGGCGGTCGAAAATCTGATGAAATGCGGCATGGGTCGTGCAGTTGCCGACTGTATCGCCGGAGCCGTCGATGCCGCGGCGAGCTACGGGTTCCGGAAGACGCACGTCGACACGGAGATCGGCTGCATCGCGGACTGGAGATTCAAAAAGCCGCGTGAGATGCTGCACTTTACGAAAGCGGAGGTCACCGCCTGCGGCAGCTGGCACTGGACGCGGGACACCGCGGCGCTCTGGATGGAGGGTGTGAACTATGGTCTGTGGGGCACCGGTGATGCATCGGAGTTCCACCGGCTGCTCGGAAAATACGGGCCGGAGAATCTCAGCCGCTATGTGGGCGAGGTCACGGACGGCTATGACTTCGAGCCGCTGCCGAAATGGGAGGCGTATCTGGACAAGCAGTCCAAAAAGCACAGCCTCCAGAGCCGGACCGGTTTCGGCCTGCTGATCGACTACCGAAAAGAACTCGACGAACAGGTAAACAATCCGGGGCTGGAGGAGCTGTGGCCGCGCGACCTGCGCGCCGCGCACGACCGGATATTCGCCGCGAAACGGCAACGGGAGGACAAAGACAGCGCGGCGAACTTCGTTGCACTGGCCGAAAAGTGGCGGGCGCTGGAATGGTCCGACGGCGAGCTCTGCATCCGCCTCCCGCGCTGCAACGGCGATCTGGTCCGGGAGGGGCACGTCCTGCATCACTGCGTCGGCGGCTACGGCAGGACACATCTGGCCGGCCAGCTGGTTTTATTCGTGCGCCATGCGCGCCGGCCGGAACGGAGCTGGTATACGCTCAACATCGATGTCCGGGGCGATAAGCCGAAGCGCATCCAGCTTCACGGCTACGGCAACGAGTGGGCGCACGGCGAGCGGCTGAACATCCCGCAGCGGGTGCTTGACTTCGTCGGCCGCTGGGAGACGGAGGCCCTGCTCCCGGCTTTCCGGCAGGTCAGGGCTGCGGAGCTGGCCGCAAAGCCAGCACGGAAGAAACGGGGTGCGGCGTGATGGCGAAAAATAAGCGGCGGGTTCTCCCGCCGCCGTCCCCGGGGACGGAATGCTATAACCTGCTGTGCCCGTATCGCCACAACAGCACTCAGTCGGTTTACAGCTGCGCGATGGTTCGCCTCTGCGCGGCACGGAAACTGGAAAGGAGCAGAACGCATGAAGATGAACCCTAAAGAACTGGTCAAGGCGCTGCGGCGGTGCGCAAACGGCGAATCTGAGGATTGCCCGTTTGCTGTGTACGGTGTATGCGGATGTCCGGAAATGAGCGCCGACCAGATCGAGCGCGACCAGAAGGAGATTGCCGAGCTGCACAAAGAACTTGAGAATCTGAAAAAACCGCTGGACGTGGAGATCGTTGACGAAGAAGGCCGCGAGCACATCGATTATGTGTGCCCGAAGTGCAAGGAGACAATTACGCAAGCCAGAAAAGATGCGAGAACGGTTATTCTTGCGGTGCGTAAATATCATGAGGATTGCGGGCAGCCACTTAGATGGCCGATTCCTGGAACAAAATACGGAACCAGATACAGAGGTATGCCGGAACCACCGAAGGAGGCCGAATGATGGAACGTATGACGAGTTGGAACGGTGATAGTGTGCTGGTAAATGGGCATGGTCTGCATGGCGTAACGCGGCCGGAACTCGTCCAGATGGCCGACCGTCTTGCACGCTATGAGGACGCGGACAGCCAGATGATGCGCATCCGGCCGGGCGATACGGTGTGGTTGTCTCAGATGTTTTATACGCGCCCGAAAAAGCCGCTCCCGGTCACGGTGGACGCCATACGGATTGACCGGGAGGGCGTGATGTTTATCACGGGGCGACGGAGATTTCCGGAGGAAGCGATTGGGAAGACTGTGTTTCTTTCCAAAGAGGAAGCGGAAAAGGCTTTGCAGGAAATGGAGGAATGATGATGCATCGACTGACCTTTGAGGGCAACTTCTGCGAGATTGCGCGGTGCAAGGAAGTGAAGTGCCCATACGATACCGATTGCAGCCAGAAACAGGTATGGGAACGGCTCAAACAGCACGAGGACAGCGGACTATCCCCGGAGGATGCGGCAAATCTGCACGCAATTTTGAGACTGGGCGACGGCATGACGCTGATGCGTCTGCGGGAGCTGGCCGTGGCCGATCAGGAGGGGCGCGTGATCGTTCTGCCGTGCAAGGAGGGGACGACGGTGTACTGCATCAGCCTCCCGATTGCGACGTACCCAGATAAAAGCAAACCGGAAGTTGTGCCAATCGCCTTTACTCGAAACGATTTACTCAAGTTCGGGTCAAGAGTTTTCCTGACGCGCGAAGAAGCTGAAAAGGCGCTGGCGGAAATGGAGGGCAAGGGATGAGCTTCAGTAAGAAAAAACGGGAAGCGGTCCATGCGAAGTATGACGGCCACTGTGCCTACTGCGGACGGCCTATCGACATCCGAGATATGCAGGTAGACCACTTCCTGCCGCTGCGAGCGTGGGGTATTGAAGAAGCCGGAACAGATGATATTTCAAACCTCATGCCCGCATGCCGGATGTGCAACCACTACAAGCGGGCAAACTCATTGGAAACCTTCCGGCGCTATATTGCGGAGATTCCGCGCAAACTCCGCGAGAACTACATCTACAAGGTGGGCGTGGTTTACGGGAATGTTGTTGAAAACGAAAAGCCGATCAAGTTCTACTTTGAGAAGGTGGTGGGAAAAGATGGCTGACACGTATTGTACTGCATTTATGGAGGATTTGCCGCCGGAAAAGCATGCCGAGGGACTTGGTGTTCAGGCTGCAGTGGTGCTGGGAGAATGCTTCCACTGCGAGCACTATGCACGATGCTCTACGGATGAGACGTTTGTGTTTCCGGCAAATGCTGCCTGCATGGTGCGCAAGGATATGGTTTTGAAGGAATGGGGATTGGAGGGCAAGAAGGATGATTAAATGCGACTATTGCGGTGGAAAAGACAATACCTTTGTTCCGATGAATCAAACCAAAGAATACAGCGGCATTGAAATGGCCCTGAATCGGCAAGGGATGCTCCGCGTCCGAGCTGGGTGCGCTCCAAACGGCGACTTTGAGACACAGGACATCGTAAACATTCGGTGCTGCCCGATGTGCGGACGGAATTTTGGGTGGAGATGATAATAATGGATAAGTTAAAGCCGTGCCCGTTTTGCGGCGGCACGAAACTCAAAATAGAACGAAAGTCGCGGCTTGCCGGGTGGAATGGTCTTGATATGCGCGTAGAAATGCACACCTATTCTGTCCGATGCAACACCTGCCACGCGCGTGGAGGCGCTATTGGTGGTCGTGTTATGAATGATCCGTGGACACGCTGCTCTCAGCTTCCAGACTGGGCTACGACGGACAAAACTCTAGAAGCAAAAGCCGCAGAGGCATGGAACAGGAGGGTAAATGATGGCTGACGAATATATCCGGTGCGAGGATGCTATAAAAATTGCTGAAAGGTACGGACTTGCGAATGGTTCTGTTCTGGGACGGCATACTGGACTGGCGGATTGCATAGCAAGTGAGATTTTATCATTGCCCGCAGCCGACGTTGCGCTGGTGGTGCGCTGCGAGGACTGCCAGAACTGGAAGCGAAACGTCGGTCTTACCGATAGTCCGAATGGGCACTGTTTCGAGCACGATATTGATACCAACGGACGGGATTTCTGCTCCTATGGGGAGCGGATGCGGCAGGCGACGATGGATGGAGGAAACGAAAATGATCCTTGATATTTTGAATCTGCTGGCACTGATCGAGTGGATCGCGCTGGGCGTTGTTGTCTGGCTCAAGGCGCGGAGTCTGTATCGCCGCTCGAAAGCGGTGCTGGACGCGCTGCAATCGGAAGAAACGGAGGTTTATGAAGATGACGCGGAAACGCTGCTGTAAATTGCTGATGGGCAGAGGCGTCAGCCGAAATGAAGCGAATCGAATCATGCGCACAACACCCGGCGCCACAAACGAGGACAAACTCCTCGCTACCGAATCGTTTCGCCATGTGATTTCGATGCTTCAGCAGATGTCGCAAGCGACCAACGATTTTTGCAGAGCCATTTTGCAATTGGCCTATGATTTTGCCAAGGCTTCGGTATCAATCCGGACGATATATAAATGATTTGGACTTTTGCCCGCGCGGGATGCCATTGCCGTGGCGGGGAGGATCAGCCGGATGATATAGCCAGCCCGGATCTCCGGGCTGGCACACAAAGAAAGGGATGATAACATCAGTCGAGTGATAGAACTTCAGGCCGGGACGCGGTTCCGAGCCATTGAGCTGGCTGCGGCTCCGCAGCAAAAGCGGACGCGGGCGTCGCGGCAATTTGAGACGAGCCTTGTACGGGAGGCCGTGAACATCAAGACCGCATGCATGCGGTTGGAATTTCTGCTTTATGCAAACTTTGCACTGGATGATTGGTTCGTGACGCTGACCTATGACGAGGATTTTCTTCCACCGAACTATGAGACGGCCCGGAAGAATCAGCCGGCCTACTTCCGCAGGCTGCGGCAGGCGCGCCGGGCGGAGGATCTCCCGTTTGATTATGTGTACGTCATGGAGGGTCTGCACGGAGATCATCGCATCCATCACCACTTCGTGGCCAAGCGCGCGCCGGGCAACGACATCGCCCTATTCCGTGAACTGTGGGGCAAGGGCTTTGTCGATGTGCAGACCATTGAGGAGTTCGGCGGCTATCGCGCCGTCGCGCAGTACATGACCAAGGAGCCGCGCAAAACCGGCAAACTCCGGGTCGGCGCTCGGATGTGGACGCCAAGTATCGGGCTGGTGCAGCCGGAGCGGCACGACATCGAGCTTGCACCGGGCGAGCACTACTCGCCGCCGCCAGGCGCTTCGGCCTTCGAAGGTGGAAAGTTCCCGGAACGCATTGAGAACTGTTACGGAACCTTTGTGACCTACGATTTCGAAATCCCGGGTTTGCAAACTTAATATCTATATTTTGACTTGAAACAATATATAAATACTGGGAAGGAGCGACAAAAGGACTTGCAATCTGAGAAACGGCGTGATATACTGTTAGTGTCAGCAGACGGGAAGTTGATTTGCCCGTTGTGCGGGCGGCCGACGCAGCAGCGTGTGCGGCCGACGACCGTGCTGACAGACTTCCCGCTGTACTGTAAGCTGTGCAAGCGAGAGTCGATCGTGAATATGAGCCAGAGCCAAAACCATCGAGTTAGTGCCAGCGCCAAATGATTTGACCGTGAAAACGGAGAATCGTTTGGCGCTTTTGTTTTGCATTCGAGGCGATAGCCGGATGGCATGAGCGCCATGATCTCCGTCGTGAGGTCATGGCGCTTTTTGTTTGTCCATGGATTACAAAAGCAAACGCTGGTTGCACCTGCGCGACGCGGTGCTCCGGCGTGACAAGTACCGATGCCGAGAGGCCGCAAGGTTCGGCAGGAACGAGCTGGCCACCGTTGCCCATCATGTCTACCCTGTGGAGGATTTCCCCGGCTGGCAATGGTGCAGCTGGAACCTGATCGCCGTCAGTCATAACGCGCACAACAGTTTTCACGATCGCGTGACCGGGAAGCTGACCGAGCGCGGCCTCGCGTGGCAGCGGCGAGTGATCCCCCCTCCCGACGCGCCGCCGCCGTTCTGACCGGTGATGTAG
>ERZ1034928.567-NODE-567-length-16250-cov-620.860451_pt1 | contig 16250 bp, 25 predicted proteins | sample MGYA00520627_ERZ1034928 | MGnify/ENA primary metagenome ERZ1034928 (study PRJEB33766, sample SAMN09781755) | gut metagenome | biome: gut microbiome | host: Homo sapiens | place: Madagascar | study: EMG produced TPA metagenomics assembly of the PRJNA485056 data... | reverse complement strand
GCTCGGCGGGGACAAGGAACGCATAGGGCGGAATCTGGCGATCTTCGCCGGGAAAACAGAATAACAGCTAAATCGGCCGGACGTGGGAACACGCCCGGACTTTTTATACCATTTCGCCCGGCGGCGGGCGTTAAAGGCCGCATCGCCTATCGTACTAACAGGCGTTAAAGGAGACGTTATGGCATTTACCCGACAATTTCTCACTAGCAACGGGGTCCCGGAAGACAAGGTCGATGCGATCATGGCGGAGCGCAATCGGACGCTCAATGACTATGTACTCAAGACGGACGTACAGGCGCAGATCGACGCGGCGCTGGCCGCGCAGAAGCCGCCTGAGGTGGACGCCAAGACCCTGCCGGAATACCAGGCGCTGGAGCGAGAAAACAGTAAACTTAAGGCTTTTCAGGGCGACGATTTCGCGGCGGTGAAGGCGCCGTACCGCGATATGGTGTGGGAACGCCTTGACCACGGGGAGAAGCACAAGGAATACAAGGAGCAGCTCGCCGAAATGGCAAAGACCATGCCGGATATCTTCGTAGCCGATGAAGAACCACCGAAAGCGCCGACGTTCGGCGCGCAGACGCATGGGAGCGCCCCGACGGGCAAACAGGGGCCGGCTTTCATGGACACGTGGGGATTTGTCCCTAAAAAAACCGAATGAAAAGGAGAATTTTGAATTATGCCGTTTACTCAGCAGCCTATTAACTATGCGGCTCAGTACAGCCGCGAGCTTGCCAATGCATACCCCTATCTGTCCTACTTTGCGGACATCTGGAACGCGGGCGAAAGTTCCCGCTTCCGTCCCCTGCAGGGCAAGACGGTGTATGTGCCGAGCATGAGCGTTTCCGGCGCTCGCGCCGTTAACCGCGACCACATCGACGGCGTTTTTGACCGCAACTTCAACGTGGTCTGGCAGGCAATGGATCTGACGATGGATCGTGAGTGGGACACGCTGATCGACCCTATGGACATCGTGGAGACTGACGACGTGGCGACTATCGCCAACGTTACCCGCACGTTTAACCAGTTCCAGAAGATCCCCGAGCAGGACGCCTACGCGGCCTCCGCGTTTGCGGCGTTCGCTTCGAACTTCGGTGGCACGGACAGCACCACTCTGACGGCGGACAACATCCTCGCGACGTGGGACAGCTACATCGCGTACATGACGGAGCAGCGCGTCAACCGCGATCGCGTGCGCTGCAAGATCACCCCGACGGCCTACAAGCTTCTCAAGGAGGCGGCGGGAATCACTCGTTTTATCGACGCCGGGACCGGAATCCGCAACATCGACCGCAACGTCGGCAAACTGGACGGAATCCTTATTGAGGAGGTCCCGTCCGACATCATGCAGACGGCCTTCGATTTCACGAGCGGCTGGCAGGCGGCCAGCGGGGCCAAACAGATCAATATGCTGCTCATTGACCCTATGGCTACCGTCGCGCCTATCGTGTACGACGTGGCGATGATGAGTGCGCCGACGGCACAGAGCAAGGGCAAGTACCTGTATTACGAGCGCTATTACTACGACGTGTTTGCTCTTAACCAGCGCCAGGCCGGATTTTTTGCGAACATTGCGAGCGCTCCGGCGCTTGGGACGGTCGACGTCACGTCCGAGGCCGGTGCGGCGTCCGGTGCGACCACGGTCAAGTACGCCGGAGGTCAGATCGACCAGAACGGCAACCCTGTGTTTGGCGTCGATGCGTATTACACGGCCGGCAACACCGCCGCGCCGACGGTAACCTACGGCGCGGAACTGCCGAGCGGCGTGACCTGGACTAAGTGCAGCGGCACTAACCCGCTTGCGCTCACCGGTCAGACGGCTGGGAAGTATGTCACTGTCGCGCTGGTCAACAAGCAGACGGGCAAGGCCATCGCCGCAGGCTCCGCCGTCGAGGTAGTCGGCGTTTGAGGTAAGGTATGGCAATCGTAACCCTTGACTATTACAGAAATTGTTATCTGGGCGAGCCGATTGCCGAGGCGGATTTTCCACGGGCCGAGGCAAAGGCCGAGCGGATAATTGCGCAGATCACCCACGGGAGGGCGGCGAATTACGCCGCTCTCCCCGCGTGGCAACAGGAGGCCGTACGCGAGGCGGTCTGCGCGCAGGTTGAATACTACGCCATATACGGGACAGACGTAGCCGTAGCCGGACGGCAGGCGGGAGGCTTTGCCGTTGGCAAGGTTCGTGTGGACGGCGCGGGCGCGTCGGTGGCGCTGGGGGCGTCCTCCATGGTGTGCCCGGGCGCTTATGCGGCGCTCGAGCAGACGGGCCTGCTTAATCCTCAGGTCGCCACTTGCGGCGATATGGGCATTTTGCCCTATCCGTGGGGGTGGTTGTGATGCTTGATCCGATCCCGCGCCGGATGCTGACAGATACGCTCGAACTGCACGTTCCGTCCGGCATTGACGTATATCAAAATCTTACGGAGAGGACGTACACCGTGAGCGGCGTGCACCTGCAAAACACCAACGAGACACGCAAGACAGCAGAAAATACGGAAGTCGTGCTGCGCTCTGTGCTGTTTGTGGACGGGCGCCTGTCGCAACCGGTATATGATTACGTCTCGTTTCAGACGCTCGCGCACATCGCCGGGCGGTATATGACCTGTTATGTGACGGACAAGCGGGGCGGACGGACGGGGCCTTACTCCATCCTGTCCGTGGACGCGATCCCGGACGATGCTGGGAATATACACCACTACGAGCTGGGGCTTGTCTGATGGGGACTGCAAAAATCTATGTCAACGAGCTTTCTGCGCGGCTCCGCGAGGGGGCACAGAGAGCCGGGAAGATGCTGGCCGAGCAGATCATGGCGGATGAGCGGCCATTTGTCCCCAAACAGGAGGGTACGCTACGTGACAGCGCGCGCATTGAGCAGACCGAAGACGTAACAGAGCTTGTCTATGACACGCCGTATGCGGCTTATCAGTATTACGGATGCTGGCCGGATGGCTCGCACGCGGTTAAAAATCACACGACGCCGGGCACATACACCCAATGGCACGAGCGGGCCAAGCGGCAATACAAAAAGGCATGGGCGGATGTGTACTCCATGGCATTTAAGGGGGGAATGGGCTGATGTATGACGAGATATTGAGGGCTGTCATCGATATGGCCATGCTCACAAATCCATATACGCAGGTCGTGATCGGGTCCATGCCCCCGCTTAACGGGATCGCCATGACGGGAGAAGGAGGACCGGAAAGTGTCCATCTGGACATCGGAGCCGAGCAGGCGATGAACATCGTATGCAACGGGAAAAACGTCGATCAGCGCGCCGTTATCCGGGCGCTGGATAAAATCCACCACTTCCTCACGTTCCGCAAGGACTATCCAAGGGGCGACGACTGGCAGATATACTCCATCACGACCATAGCGTCCCCACGTCTGCTTGGTGTGGAACAGAACAGTCAATGGCTTTACGGCTCGTCCCTACTTGTAAAATTTTATCAGAAAGGATTAAAAGCATGAGTTTTTTGCTTACTCAGTACGGCGTCGAGATTGAAATCGACGTCACGCCTTATGGCGACGCGCGGACGTGGAAGCCTCTGTGCGCCGGATTTAACAATTTGAACCTCGCGCTCAATGAGCAGCTGCAGGAATACTATTTCCTGTGCGACGATGGCTACGGCCGCGACTACAAGACGGGTATCCATCCCAAGCTGTCCCTGTCCGGCGTGCGCATTGTTGGAGACGCAGCGCAGGACTACATTTTTTCAAACTGCTTTGGCCTCATGGCCGAAATGCAGACGCACGCCCGGTACTCGCTGGCCAATGCGGACGGGACCGTCACGCGCTACACGTTTGACTGCACTCTGTCCAACATGGCCCCGTTTGGTGGGGCCACCACGGACGGCGCGGCGATATCCGTGGACATCGGGATGAACGGCAAGCCGACCGTGGAGACGATTGCGGCGACTGGCTCCATGACGGTTGCTTCCGTCGCCGGGAATACGTCCGGCACGACCGTTCTTACTGCTACGCCGACGTTCCCGGACGCGGGGTGCAAATACGTCTACGGCTACGGCGAGAGCGCGCCGACGGCAACGGTGGGCGACGTGCTCACCGGGTGGAACGATTTTGTCAACGGCGCGACGTACACTATCGCAAACGGGCAGAAGGTCACGGTTGCTATGGTCAACGTCTCTACGTTTGTCGTCGTGGCAAGCGGAACGGCTACGGTCGTCGCCAAGGAATAACGCAGCGGGGGCTCCGGCCCCCGCTTTGGACTGAAAGGGCAGCAATATGTACATCATCGAAAAAAACAAACGGATCAAAGAACAGCTTGTCATCCGCTGCGCGGATGGAGGCGATACATATACGCTGGACGTCAACCTTGACCCAAGCGCAATTACAGCCAATCTTCAAAAAAGTTGCTTCGACGTGGCCGACCTCCAGAGAGCAAAAAAGAGCAGCACATCGGCGGAAGAAATGGCCCGCAGTATTGACGCTCTGCTATGTATCGTATTTGGACCGGAGGGGCGCGATACGATCCTCGGTGTCTATGACGGCGACCGCGCGCAGGCGTTGACCGACATCGCCCCGTTTGTCAACGACGTGGTGATTCCTCGTGTGCGGGAGGCTAGTCGTAAGCGCGCAGAGGCTTACCGTCGGATAAAGCGCCGTGGGCACTGACTATCCGACTTCGGTCGTAGTCGATGGGTGTCGATATCGCCTAAACTTGGATTTTCGGCGTGTTCTGGCCGCGTTTAACGCACAGAGAGACGCCGGGCTGCTGGACGAAGATAAGGTGACGGCACAGGCAAGGCTGCTCATACGGCGGCGCCTGCGCGGCAAGGATGCGGCGCGCGTGCTGGAGGCGGTTTACGACCTGTTCCCAAAAAACAAGGACGGCGGGGAGCGGGCGCTCGATTTTGAGCAGGACTGGCCGCTCATACGCGGGGCGTTTTTGGTCATGGGGCACGACCTTAGCCGGGAGCGGATGCATTTTTTAAAATTTCTCGACCTGCTGCAAAACGCGCCGCGCGATACGGCGCTCATGCGGACGGTCGAGCTTCGGCTTCGTCCCATCCCGGGGGCGAACAAGCACAATCAGCGGCAGATCGCCGAACTGCAAAAGGCCAAGGCGCGCGTTGCGCTGACAATGAGCGCGGACGAAGCGCGGAAACGGTTCGCGGCGCAGCTAAAAAACATTAACATCGGAAGCTGGTGAGGGTATGGCAGACGGTGAAGTCCGGATTGAGATAAAGCCGGACGGAACACAGCAATTTATCATCGACGTCGGCAGGGCGGCCGAGGACGCGGGGGAAGCGGCCAACAAGGCATCAAAGGGCAAAAGCGGATTTTTCAAGGAAATCTGGACGGGTGTCGCAAGGTCTATCGGGCAGGCATTTACGCAAATGATCGGCAAGGCCATTGAAGCCATCGGCGATTTTGTCAAAAAGGGCGTCGAATTTAACGCCGAAATCGAAAAATACGAAGTGGCGTTTACCGGCTTTTTGGGATCGGCGGAGGCGGCGCAGGAGGCCATAAGCAACATCCGTGAGGATGCGGCAAAAACGCCTTTTGACGTTGCCTCACTGGTGCAGGCTAACCAGCTTTTGGTGTCGAGCGGCGAATCGGCAGAGGACGCACGCGAGACGATCCTTGCGCTTGGAGACGCGATTTCCGCGACCGGCGGCGGAAACGATGAATTTACCCGCATGGCCGCGAACCTCCAGCAGGTGCGAAATGTCGGTAAGGCGTCGGCGATCGATATTAAGCAATTTGCTCTGGCGGGCATCAATATCTACGCCATTTTGGCTGACTACCTTGGCACGACCACGGAACAGGTTAAGGACATGGAAGTGTCCTACGATGTACTTAACGCGGCGCTTAAAAAGGCGGCATCCGAGGGCGGCAAATATTACGGCGCGATGCAAGCTCAGGCAAAGACGTTTAACGGCCAATTGAACATCATGAAGGCAAATGTTACGTCTTTGTCCGGCACGCTCACAAAGGACCTGTTCGAAAAACTCTCGCAAGATGCAATGCCAAAGGTCAATGAGTGGATATCGGAGTTGATGGAAGCCGCGGAAAGCGGCGGAATCGACGGAGCGCTTGACGTCGCCGGGAAAATTCTGGGCGAACTGTTTGCGTATGTCGGGTCTAAACTACCCGAGGCTGCAAGTGTCGCTGTTGATATCGTAATGGGTATGCTTGACGCGATCCTTGATAACCTGCCGGCGTTTGCTCAGGCGGGGTTTGACCTTGTGGTCGAGCTTATATCGGGACTTGCCGACAATTTGCCCGAGCTGATACCGGAGATCACGAGCGTCATCGTTGACATCATTGATATTTTGACCGACCCGGAAAACCTGCAAAAGCTTCTGGACGCCGGGTGGGACTTGTGCGTCGCTGTAATCGAGGGGCTTGTCAGCGCGTCACTGGACCTTAGCGACCGTGTCCCGGAGATCATTGATAACATCGTAACTTTCCTGCTTGACGCGCTGAGCCTGGAAAAGCTTGATGCCGCAGGGTATCAGCTGCTTGACGCGGTTATGAATGGATTTGTTGGAGATGGCTCGCAGATCGACAATGCGGCAGCGACGATAATCAAACGGCTGGCAAAGGCGCTGTGGAATAATATTTTTCCGCTGCGCACGATCTCGGCGTCAATCGGCAACTCTATCGCTGACTGGATAATGGGCAGCTCCGGTTCGGCTGCCCCTTCACGCGGCACTAGCTCCACATCTTCAACTTCCGGCGCTGGCGGCGGACGGCACGCAAGCGGATTGACTTATGTCCCGTATGACGGGTACATGGCGCAGTTGCACGTCGGCGAGCGCGTGCTTACGGCAAATGAGGCGCGGGACTACGACACGGAGCGCTATGTGACGCAGAAGCTTATGACGTCCGGCGGAATGGGGACACGGGAAATCATCGTGCCGCTGTACATAGACGGGCATGAGTTCGCGCGGGCAACGGCGTGGGACATGGGCGAGAGCCTCGCGTGGGAGGAGATGTGATGGCAACAGGCAACAATCCAATACCCAAGATCAACGGACACCCGCTCACGGAGTTTGGTGCAGAATGCGTAGATTTTACCGTGAGCGGGACGCCCATCGACAACTCCTATTTTCAGGGCATCAACCGCTCGACGTGGCACCAGCTAAAGACTATATACGGGATGCGGACGATCACGCTCAAGCTCGTTTTCATCGGATCGGCTACCCAAAACGTCATGGACAACAAGTCTCTTTTTGACGCGCAGTGCTTTGGGAAATCCATCCTTGACCTTGGCGATTCGACACGCAGCTACTCGGTCATGTGCGACAAGCTTGGGGCGGCGCAGATCGTCTCCAAGGCGTATGCGGGCGGTCTATCGCCGGTCCTCAATCTGGCAATGCTGGAGGCGGAGTACACGTTTAAGGGGATTTGTCAGGACCCGTCTCCGCTTGGCGGGACGATCACGCCGGAGCTTAACACCATCATATGCGGCGGGACAATGCCCTACATCGACTGCAAACTGGAGACAACGGCCGGTGCTGCGTCGGATGCGTACCACTTCGGCGGGGCCGTCTGGTCTGGAGTTGCCGCCGGTGATGTGCTCGTCTTTGACGGCATCGACGGCAAAATCACAAAAAACGGCCAGCCATACGCTGGATCGGTGTCGTGGTCGGAATTCCCGTACCTTGTGCCGGGGACAAACACCATCGAGATCACGGATGCAACGACGGTGACATATTACCCGGCGTTTATCTGATGGGAGGTGGAATGTGCTTACACTTAAGGCAAGCGGGCAACCGCTTAAAATCGATGATTACTACGTCCGGGAGCTGGCATCGGGATATGACGAGCTGATATTTGATATCAGCATATACGACCCCATGTGCTACGAGATACAGGAGGAGACAATCATCATCGAGCAATCGGCTTTGACGACGAGGACAGAATACGTCGTCAAAGCCGTGGACGCGGGGGCGAAAACCCAGCGGGTCAAGTGTCAGATCAATTTCGGCGCGTGGAAGGGGTCTGTCTGGTATCCGGTCAATTCCGGGACCAAACCCGTGGCCGAGGTGCTTGATCAGTACAAACCGTATGGATGGACGATCATCGACCAGTCAGGCATCACCATCGGACGCACCATCCAGATGGACGGAGGCACACCGCTGGACGTCGCAGAGGCTTGTCGGGACACCTACGGCGTGACGTACCGCTGGAACAATATTGACAAGACCTGCACCATCATCAACGCGGATAATTACACGCCAAGTGGGGCCTACGTCGACAGAGCGCTCAACCTACAATCCAACGAGTACAAGGGCAAGAGCACTGACTTTGCGACGATCCTCTACCCATTTGGGAAGGACGGGATCGGGATAACCTCCGTCAACGATGGACGGCCGTACATATCCGACTACAGTTACACGACCAATCAGGTGGCCGTGTACTGGAAGGACGAGCGGTTTACGACCCCGGAAACCCTGCTGGAGGGGGCAAAAAAGCGGCTAGCCGCTATGTGCGTGCCAGATCGCTCGTACAACATCAGCATCCTTGACCTTGCGTCCATCGAGCCGGAGGAATACGGCTTTCTGTCCATGCCGCTGTATTCCATCGTCGGCGTGGTGGACCCGGCGCGGTCGAGCGCCAAGGCCAACCATCAGGTGGTCCAGCGGGACATCTATCCATACCACCCGGACAAAAACGTCATCACTCTATCCACCCGCGCGTCCCGCGTGCAGTCTCAGGTGTCTAGCCTATCCCGGCGCGTGAGCGCACTGGAGGAAAGCGGGAACACGGCGGATGGTGTGTCCGTATCGTCGGACGGTGTCCCGGTGGCGAAGCTTTGGCAGACCACTGACGGGCGCGGCGTTCTGACGCTCATTGACAAGGACAACCCCTCAAAGACCTCCGTGCAGGCGTATGCGCTGGCGTCTGGGGCCGGCGGGATGGTGTGCCAGAACGCGGACGGGAAAACGGCGACAACGGTTTCCGCCGGTGTCACCGGGATGCAGACTAACGCGGGCGGCTTTATCGCGCACAATGCGGCGGGAACAAAAAAGGCCCTCCTTGGTGTCGGTACGGACGGCGGCGGGGCGGTACGGTTGACAGACGCGAGTGGCAATAGCTACACGCTCACGCCCGCGCTCATCCAAAAACTTATCAATCTATAGTGGAGATCGGAATGAATGTTACGATTACATGGGCTACCGTGCTAAGTGCGGCGGCAGTCGTTGGAGCAATTATAGCGCTTGTGGGGTATTTTACGCGTGTCGTCAAGTGGTTCCAGAGGCAGGATGAGCAGGATAAGAATATCAAGGGGCTGAAAGAGGAGCAACGCATCCTTACAAAGGGGATTTTGGCCTGCCTGCGCGGCCTAAAAGAGCAGGGCTGCAACGGCCCAGTGTCCGAAGGCATACGGGAAATCGAAGAACATCTGAACCAACAGGCTCACAGTTAAGGAGGTAAATATGAAATTGTCAAACAAGCTGTACGATGTGATCAAGTGGATCGCTCTCATTGCGCTGCCGGCTGCGGGAACTCTGTATTTCGCGCTGGCGGGGATCTGGCACTGGCCGTTTGCCGATCAGGTGGTCGGGACGATCACAGCCGTGGATGCCTTCCTCGGCGCGATATGCGGCATTGCCAGTGCCAGTTACAACAAGACGACCGGGCGTTCCGGAACGGAGTAAAAGAAAGGGGAAATCATGGCTAAAAAAATTTTTATCTCTCCGTCGAATCAGACGCGGAATCTGTATGCTTACGGAAACACGACCGAGGCTATCCAGTGCGGAAAAATCGGCGCGGCACTCCAGACGGCGCTTGAGCGCTGCGGCTTTGAAACAAAGCTGATGCAGTATTACTCTATGGCCGACCGCGTCGCCGCCGCGAACAAGTGGGGAGCTGATCTCTACATCCCCGTGCATTCCAACGCCTACAACGGCAAGGTGGCCGGCACGCGCCTGATGGCCTATAACCTTACGGGAGCTGGCTATAAGGCGTGCAAGGCCATCTTCGCGCAGCTCGCGCCCATCACGCCAGGAACGAGCGAAAGCATTACCGCTGCGCCGGGCCTGTACGAGATCAAGCACCCGGCCGCGCCCACGGCCTACATCGAGGTCGATTTCCATGACAACGCGACAGCGGCAAAGTGGATCGTCGAGCACACGCAGGATATTGCAGAGGCTATCTGCCATGGCGTGTGCAATTACTTCGGCGCAAAGTACACGGCACCGGCCAGCGCGGACGAGCCGGAGCAGACCGTTATACCGGAGGTACTGTATCACGTCCAGCTCGGCGCGTTCGCCCAGAAGGAGAACGCCGAAAAGCTGTCCGATCAGCTGAAAGAGGACGGGTACGAGGTATACATCAAGCCCGAGAAGAAGTGATAGACCGAATGAAAGCGGCCCCATCGTTTGGTGGGGCCGCTTTTGTGCGCGCATTTTGCCCAATTTTCCTTCCGTCTTTTGTGCATAATCACGCCTTAAAAGTTGTAAATTGTTATTGACAATACAACTAATAAGGTATATAATAAGCATGTAACCAAGAGAGGGCGATGCCCCAGGAGGAAGAAGAAATGAAGTACACGATGACCAGCAAAAAGTGGACGATCACGCTTGACACCGAGACCGGCTGCATCAGCGGCGACACCTACCAGATGCGCGAGTACATCAAGGACAACTTCACGGCGAAATGGGATTCCTCCGCCCGCGTCTGGATGGCCGAAAACCTGCAGCAGCAGATCGACGACCTCAAGGCTTATCTGACCCGTGTTTTTGATCTGCGCGAGGTCGAGACGGAGTCCAAAGACGAGGCAAAAGCGGATACTCTCACCGACCGCTTTTTCCGCGGTGTCTGCCCCCGGTGCCACACCTACTGCTATGGCGATTGCATGGCTCACTAAGGAGGCCAAATTATGCGTCGTATGGACTTGACAAGCCGACGCTTTGGACGGCTTACGGTGATCGAGGAGGCCGAGCCTGCCTATACCGCCGGGAAACCATTCCGTCGCTGGCGCTGCCGCTGCGACTGCGGCAACGAGGCGGTCGTCCGACAGGCGCAGCTTACGACCGGGAAGACAAAGAGCTGCGGGTGCCTGCAGAGGGACATGGCGTCTGCCACTCACATCGATCTGACCGGCCAGCGCTTTGGCCGACTCGTCGTCCTGGGGCCCGTGCGGCTCGACCAGCCGCAGCGGAACGGCAACCGGCTTGGGTGGCGCTGCCGCTGCGACTGCGGCAACGAGATCGTATCCGATTACAAGAGCCTTGTGTTGACAGGGACGCCCAGGAGCTGTGGCTGTCTCCTGCAGGAGACGGCGCGCGACAAGATCGAGCGGCTTAATACCGTCGGGCACTACGCCGGCACGACCGTTAGCGCGATCCGGCCCGAGCGCCAAAAGAACAAAAATAACCGCACAGGGGTCAAAGGGGTATGCTGGAAGACCCGCGAGCAACGGTATGTTGCCAAGATAGGGGTCCAGGGTAAAACGATAACTCTCGGGCGCTACCGCAATCTTGCTGATGCAGCCAAGGCCCGCGCCGAAGCGGAGAAAAAATACTTTGCGCCCATTATTGACGAGTACGATGCACTGAGAGCAGAGGAGGAAAAAGAGGGATGAAATACTACATTACAGCGGATATAGACCGCGAGCCGAGGACCACCGACAAGCTGCCCACACCGGGCCGCGTGTTTGTCGGCCGCGTCAAGACGGTCGTCGAGGCACCGGAGGGCGACTACGCCGGGGCCATCGGAAAGGGAAGTGAGATCATAACCGGCTCGCTCAAGCCCGGACAGACTGCCCTTAACTTTGGCGCGATGCCGGTTGACGCAGCGGAGGAGCTGGGCGATGCAGAGATATATGCAGGCTATAAGACGGTCACGCTCCTCACCTACTACCGGGTGCGCGCCGGCATTACTCAGAGGCGGCTTGCCGACGCCGTCGGGTGCCACATCCAACAGATCCAGCGTCTTGATAATGGCACGGCCCCGCTGGAGGGCGCGGGGGCCGGTCTGGTCCTGCGTATCGCGCGCGCCCTAGGCGTAACGGTGGAGGACCTGCTCGACGCGTGATTGGCAGGATTGCATCCCTATTGCAGTTTCCTTGCAATGGGGAATGTTTTTGTGTAACGACGCAAAGCACTGAAAACACTAGCTTTTTCCTCTGCCATTGTCTTTTTTGTACATTTATTATTCTTTTATCCCGACAGAGGATGGCGGGAGGCATTGAAAATCCAACGAAACCTTGATTTTTCAAGGGGTTGCGGGATTGTCTTTCTGTTTCCGTGGCTCGGCAAAAATCGCCAAAACTCCGATTCTATTGCAGACACGTTGCAGACTATATTTTGTCGGTGATGGCGCGGAGGTCGTCCAGCGATACGTCCTGATAATGCTGCAGCATTTTCGTGTCGGTGTGGCCGATAAGCTCAAGCTTGTCCTTGTCCGCGCCGTCCACACGCTTGACCAGCGTCGCGAATGTATGCCGGCAGGAGTGCGGCGTGTACGTCCTTCTAGCAGCAAGCTCATCCCCGTCCACGGTAGGGTTCTCAAGCCCGCATTCGTCAAGGACTTTGTAGAATATGTCGCGGTATCGGGAATCCCCGATCTGCTTTCCATTTTTACCACAGAAAACATACTGATCTGGGCTTTTCCCCGCAATCAGCGCTTCAATGAGCGACTGAATCTTCGGACTAACCGTGACCGTTCTGTTCTTTCCTGCCTCAGTTTTCGCCCCGCCGACAAACGTCCTGGCGTTCGGATCATAGTCCTTGACCCTCAGAGCCAGCAGTTCCGACGGGCGAAAACCAAGATAGCACTGGCACACAACATAGTCTGCGTGCTTGACCTTGCCGATGGCCTCCATAAGCGTTTCCAGATAGCTCATCGGGAGGCCGTCCTTTTTTCGCGCTGCACCGCCCGCCTTGATGAATTGCGCAAGATTGACCTTTTCCGCGAGAAGCCCTCCAGCGATAGCATACTGGTACGTCATGGAAACAGCCGACTTCGCTATGTTCTTCGTCGCTCTGCCGCCGCTGCCGTCCACACAGCGCTGGAGGTCGAGAATCGTCACGTCCGATAGGGGCAAGTGCCACAGTCGGCTAAAATGCTTCATGCCCGAGCGGAGGCTCTTTGCGTATCCCTTTTCCGGCTTCTTTTCAGACAGGGCTTTGTCGAAAGCCTCCTTAAAGCTGATCTTCGGCGGCGCGGCCTTGGCGGTGCGCAGCTCTCCGAGCGCCTGCACGGCCTCGCGCTTGGTCTGGTATGAGCGCGAGCGCGTCTTGCGCTTCATCTTGCCGTCCTCCCGGTAGTAGCCCAGCGTTACGGCCGCGACCCATTTGCCGTTACGCTTGTACACGGTTCCTTGGCCGTTGCCGCGCTGCTTGACGTGCTGCTTTGGATTTTGCTCTACTCCGCAAAAATTGCAGTATACGCTCCCCTCCGGGATCTCTTTCTTACATTTTCGGCAGAGCATATTTTCACCACCTGCAATAAGGCTCCCGGCTTTTTCCGGGGGCTGCTTTTATTTTTTTCTCACGACGGTCACCACGGCATATACCATGACCGCGACGGCGGCGAGGACGATCAGGCCGAAAAAAACGGCAAAAATGCTTGTTCCCGCCGACTGAAATAACCCGGCTGTCCTTGTCTGGATATCCCACGTCATATAGCTGATCGTCGCGACGAGCAGCAGGGCACACACGGCCGTCAGTGCATAGATGACTGGCAGGCGGGCGCGAAGCTGCGCGGATAGCACGGCGTTTATATCCTCCAGCCGCCGTATCTCGCCGGCCTGCCGCGTGGTCTCCATTTCAAGCTCGTGCAGGCGGTCGTTGTCCCCGGCGTCAGGACTGGTTGTCTGGAGCCCGGTTATTGTGTCAAGCGACAGATCGAGCGCCTTACAGCACGCGGCGGAATAAAACAGGTTTGGATTTTTGTTGCGGCCCGTGTTGGTATCGCACACGTTGTTGTAGGGGACGCCGGATTTATCGGCCAACTCTTGCAGGGTGTACCCCTTTGCCATGCGGCCTTTTCGTATTTCCTTTGGATAGGCGTCAAAATAGGGCTGTAACTCGGTTAGTGCCGACATTTAATCCCTCCAAATGGCAGATTCGCGGAATTTACGAACTTTTCTGGTTTCGATTCGGGAATTTTACGACAAATTCGGGAATCCAAATATGGACTTTCTACCCAGTATCTGCCATACTGGAAGCACGGCAGATAGGTGGTCACAAACCGAACTCCGACATGATATCGTCCAGCGCGTACTTGTCCGACGGCTTTTTTTCCTCCAGCGCCGCCGCGTAGAACGCGACCGTGATATACACCTCCGCGCGCTCGTCGCTCACTTCCGCACGGTCGAACCACGCGAGCACGGGCCATCCCTTGGCCAAATGCCGGTTTGCCTCGTCCCTTACCTCGTTGTTGCGCATATAGCCGATCAAGCCGCCGTTCCATCGCAAAGCGACCGCATCCGGCCCGCGCCGGTCGTCGTTCGCCGCCTCGACCTCAATGTAAGGCTCGTCGGCTAGATAGTTAAGGTCGATGCGTGCAAACTGCCGCAAGGACGCCTGTATGTCAACATCGTAATAAGAGCCGTCGTATACATAGCCCTTATACGTTCCCGGTATCTCTGTTTCCTCCGCTACCGCACTTCGCACATTCAGCGCGGGCGCGGCCATTCCTCCGCCCATCGGCGACCGTCCGTCCACTCGCCATCGGTAGCCGCAGTCCTGGCATATCGCAGCGGAGTGCGTTTTGCTGACGATCTTTGTACGCCGCGCGAAAAGAACGTGCAGAAGCTTGAAGATGCCTAGGACTATCCACGCGAGCGGCTCCCACCACCAACCGATGAACAGCCAGTACAGGCAGCCCTTCTTCCGCTTCTCGCTCACTTCCGTTACGGCCTGCACTACCACGCGAGTGCTCCCGCAATTCGGACAAACCACAGCTCTTTTCCCCTCCTTGTAATAATTCCCCACATTATAATATAAAGGAGCCGATAAAATGTGTACTGACAACATTAAACCACACGCGGCGTGCAACCGCAAGGAAAATCCGGCAGAAATGGACGAAAAAAGAATTTTTATCCGTCACATCCTCCCCATGCTGGAAACCGCCTCGCTGTCAAAGGTGGAATGCGTATACTGGCTCCTGCTCAAATGGTGAGGCGCAAAAAAGCAAAAAAGCCCGGGACGTTAAGTCCCGGGCCTTTTGTTTTCCGCCGCTATCCGCTCATAAAGCCGCTCGAATATCTCCCACTCCGGACTTTCCGGCTCGATGCGCAGCAGTGCTGTAAGCAGTCGCGTCCGGAAGGAATCCGGCCGGTCGGCGAACAGCGTCCGCGTCAGCGCCATAAGCTCTTCCTCGCGGCCCCGCTGCCGATGTGGCTCGCCAACGCCCGTGCGCAGCCATGCCTCGTTTACGCCGAACTCCCGGCATATATCCGAGATCGTGCGGTCACTGGGAGCGCGCGTACCTTTTTCAATCATCCATACAAAATTCTGTGAAAGCTTTATTTTTTCTCCAAATTGGGCTTGGGTAAGACCCAATTCCAAACGCAGTCGTTTGATCCGTTCGTTCATAAACTCACCTCCTGTATATATAATACCCCGTCTATCTAACTATGTCAATAAAAAAGTATAAAAATAGCGCATAAATATATTGACAAAACCTAACTAGGGTGTTATTATGACCTTACAAGTTAGAAAAATGGAGGTGAGCGAATGAGCGAGAAAGAAAAGAGCCTGAGTGAGAAGGTCGCGCAGCTTCCGGCAGACCTGCAGGACAAGTTTGTCGACCAGATCACCGGCGCGGTCATGGCCATTGAGTTGATGGGATCGAATAAGGAGGAAAAGGAAAAATGACGCTTGCCGATATCGCAAAGATGGACAAGACGTATCTGACCCCGGCGGAAGCGGCGGCGGTGCTGCAGTGGGACGCGCAGTATATCCGCGTCACGGCACGACTGGAACCCAAGGCGCTGCCGTGGCCGGTGTACCGCAAGGGACACCGGACGTACATCCCGCGCCTGCAGTTTCTAGCGGCCTACGGGGTGACACAGGAGGGAAAAAATGACACTTAAAGGAAAACTGACGCTCGAACAGGCGCAGGCACTGATAGACGGGGACGGCTCGCTCAATCTCAGCAACACGCCTATAACGGCGCTGCCGGACAACCTGACGGTCGGCGGCTCGCTCTACCTCAGCGACACGCCGATAACGGCGCTGCCGGACAACCTGACGGTCGGCGGCTCGCTCGATCTCCGCGACACGCCGATAACGGCGCTGCCGGGCAACCTGACGGTCGGC
>ERZ1034928.565-NODE-565-length-16264-cov-23.610148_pt1 | contig 16264 bp, 22 predicted proteins | sample MGYA00520627_ERZ1034928 | MGnify/ENA primary metagenome ERZ1034928 (study PRJEB33766, sample SAMN09781755) | gut metagenome | biome: gut microbiome | host: Homo sapiens | place: Madagascar | study: EMG produced TPA metagenomics assembly of the PRJNA485056 data... | reverse complement strand
ATGTTTGTTAATAAATCGTTTACAATTTGTTCACAATTTCTTAACAAATTTTCTTGCACGCCGTGTTATAATATAATCAGAAAAAAGGAAAGGAAGTAAAACAACATGAAAACCATTAAAGACTACAACGGAAACAAGATCGACTTTGAGGCAGCTGTAATGCTGATGGATGATGAAATCAGAGAGCAGCTTCACGGCAAGGGTATCGAAGACGAGCAGGAGTTTTACAACGCGTATTGCGAGAAGCATTACGAGAAGTACAACGAAGAATTTGAAATCTAAGCCGAAACGGGCGCAACGCCCGTCCACGTGAAACGGCCTACACGTGCTGACAAGGCAGGCCAGAAAGGAAGATAATCATGCAAGACGGATTGGAGAACACAAGAAAGGTTGAAATCAAGTGGAGCGAAAGCGACACGCATTTCGACGCGTTTTATTATCCCGTGCCCTTGATCTATGGCAGATGGATAGCAACCAAGAACGGCGAGGTATTTACACAGCAGGACATATGCGAAGCCGAGGACAATATATTTTTATATTGTCCAAACGAAGCGGTCAAGAAGTGCCGCAAGGAGCTCACCGAATGGAAAGAAATTGTCAGGTTTGCGAAGAACGTAGTTCTTACGGGCTACGCGAGGGAGCTTGACGAGAACGACGGCGAATACGTTATGAACGTGCTTTATGAAAGGGGCTATTTAGGATGAACATTTATTTAGTAACCGTAACCGTAGCCGACCCGGACACCGGCAAATATGTAATCGAAATGCCGGTGGAAGCAAAGACGGCAGCACATGCAAAGCGCATAGCGCACAAGGCCGCAAGGCAGCATGGCGCTTGCTATATTACAGATTTAGTTGCAGAAAGGAGGTATGAAGATGAACGTTGAGCGGGAAGCGCGAACGCAAGCTGACATTGCGCAAATTATAGGGCAATTACAAAGGCGTTGAGTATTAAACACGAAATTTGTATACGTCATAGCAGTTGTTATGATTGCCCTTTAAGCAAATTAGATGTGTTTGATTTGCGAACATGTGAAGAAATGACAAAACTTGCTGATCGCTTAGACTTAGCTTATAAGGTGGTAGAAACGTTATGATTATTGTTTTATGTTTAAGCATAGTAGCGGGTACGCTGCTTTGCGGCCTTGCTCAGCTGCTCGAATGGATTGATCGCACATACAACGACTACAAGTTGTCAAAGACGGTCGGGAGGTGGTGGAAGCTATGACGTATATGGACTTGCAAGCAATGCGGCATTATGTACGCCAAGTACAAAAGATAATATATGAAACACGTAGCTGTGTTATTATCGGGTGTGATAATTGTGAATGTGCTTACATTTGTGAATTGACAAATTGCTTACTAAAGTTTATACAGCACGAAATAAACCGATATAACACGAAAGGAGAATTGAAAGATGATAACAATTAGCACCCGTGATTATACCACGGAACAACTAAGAGACCTTGAAGAGGGATTATTTTACGCGGCGAACCGAATATTTGATAGCCCGGAATGTCAAAAACACCCAGATTGTACAACGGCGTGTAAAGCCTATGCGATATGTCATGATATAGGTAACACAAGACAATATATTTGGAAAAAGATAAGGGAGCGTGAAGCACTTGAAGTACCTCGAGATACGCAAGAGGGTGAATGAAACCACCCCGCGCGGTGCATACCGAAGCGCCGTCAAGCTATACGCTATCGACATTTTAAACCGATTAGGCAATGCAGAAGCGCCGGACACGTTGTCAGAGCTCCACGCCGAATTGCTTGACGGTTGCCTGAATTGGATTGAATACAGCTATTGCGGAAAGGCTTTATCCGATAGTTATAGCATAGCGGCTCGCGCTTGTAGTCCTACAACGTTAAAGCGCTTGCACGCAGGTGCAAAACAACCCGTAGGTTTTGGGACATGGCTCGATTATCAAGCAAGCGCCCTAAAGCAAGCCGAAAAGCTTATCATACAAAAATACTGCGAAGCGAAGAACGAACATAAATAAAACAAAGGCTCGAATACCTACACGGTATCCGAGCTCTTGTTTTATAAGTATTTACAACGTCCACTCGCCGGAGTTTGTAGCCCATACAGGCGGGTTAACCTGCTGTGTAGCGATAGCCGAAAACAACATAGAGTTATCTGCCACGAAGCCGACGGAACCGTTGTTTTTAAAGAATAGCTGAGCGTTGAGAACTGCGTCACCTGTTCCCGGGCCCGGAACCCAAAGCAGGCCGGAAATTAGCTTGTCATTGGTGGGCGCGCCGTTATTTGCATCACCATCCGCGGAAACGTAAGACGTTCGCGGCATGAGCTCAAATTTGAGGCAATTTTGAGTAGTAGCACCAAGCAAGGAGGCAATTTGGCGCTTTGCATCCAGCGACATTGTAAACCGCTCGCGCCAGTTACCCGCCACGGAAACGGAACTATCCTGCCCGAACACACGGCACACGCCATAGCAGATAATAGCATTATCACCCGCGGAGGGGAAGGAAAGCATATCAACCATAACTTTTTTATAATATTTTGTGCCTGTCATGGTGAAGGACTTATAGTTAAAGTTAGGATATGTTTTAACCATGTTTTCGAGAGCGGTCACGCGGGTGGTTAAAGAGCGGATATTGGAATTGATATTCGTAATCTGCCCGTCAACGTCTGCTTTCCACTCGTTGTACTGCGTGGTAAAGTCGTTTTTCCACGTGTTAAACTCGCTGTTTGTCGTAGTGGTGTACGTGTTGAACATGTTGTCAATACGTGTGTTCGCATTGGTTACAAATTCGTTAAACTTTTGGTTTAAATTATTTGTAGTGTTCGTCGCGTACTCGTTGAACCACTGTTGTAAGGTAGTGTTTGTATCGTTTTTATACTTTTCAAACTTGTTCCAAAGCTCCTGTGTAAGGTCGTCGAAGTGCTGCTCCATATGCGCCTCGAACCTTGCAATTTCGGCGTTTACCCAGTCTTGCAGCTCTTTATAGCCTTTATGCAAAGCGTCTATATTTCCTTGCATTTTTTCGAGTTCTTCGACCATTTTGTTTAATAAAGCGGCAAGCTTACACAGTGCCTCATAGTAACTTAAACTTTGATCGTAGATCGCCGGGAGAACCTTTTGGCACCAAAAGCGCAAATATGGAATACCGTCATATTTTTGCAAGATCGGGTCAAATTTTGCGGGTGTAAAATTATTATCATTTGCCATGCTTATACCTCCTCATTCCCACAAGCCGAAGAACAAGTCCTCGAGCTCATGCAATACCATATTGTCAACACTTTCGTAATTTTTATACATTTTCGTCATTTCGGAGAAATACGCGTCCCCGCCGTTGCGTCCTGTATAATCATACTTTGTGTTGCGTTTACCGTCCTGCGTGTTATTTGCGTTGCTGTCACTTGTTGACTTTGTTGCGCTCGTTAGATACTTGTCTGTGTCTAAGCCTTCGACACCGCCTTGCGGGGTCTCGTTATATTTATTCCACCCCACGCCGTTGGAGCTGCCTTCGTCTTCGGTGTGTGAAGTGTCTTCGCCTATTGCTGTATGTTTTATATTGTCAAATGGGTTCGCAAGTTTTTCTTGTGCATACAGCATATTGTACTTCGGCATGATCGCAACAAGGCGTTCGCGCAAATGCAGCTTCCACAGGGCATATGTTTCATACGCTATTTCGCGGGTGTAATAGTGCAGCAAGATAAGCTTGCAGAGGTGTTCCCGGTACGTTTCGTCAAAGATCGGGAACTCAAAGTCGAATATGTGTTCATAACCCGCTTGCAAAGCCTTTTCTACGTCGCCGTAGCCGGTGTGTTCAAAAGCGCTCTGCCAGTTGAGTTCCGGCACAAAACTTTCGCAAATCCAACGAACCTCCGTTGTAAATTTACTCATCTGCTTCACCTTCTTCCGGCTTTTCGGGTTCGTCCTGCGTCTCCGTCTCGTCGTCGGTCTCGCCGTCAGTTAGCTGCGTGTCGTACTCTGCTTTGTACTCACACCAAACATTAAGGCCAAACAATTTGTTGATTTTTTTACAAGCTTTTTGACGCTCGTTTAGACGGCTGTACCGCGCCGCGATTGTGCCGCCCATGTTCCGTGAAACCTCGTCTGTTATCAAACGTTCTTTCTTTTGCAGGGAGGTGTTGGAGATGCCCAGATAGGTTAAAGCCTCGTTAAAAATCTGCGTCTTGATCTCATACAATTTATCTGCAACATACGGCGCGTCGGTCTTTAACACCGTAAAATCATTGATAGATAAATTTTTGTCGCCGAAAATAAACGGTTGATTTCCGTCATATTTCATGTATAGGTTTTTCATGGTTAGACGTTTACTTTCATCAGCTAAAATCAAAATGGGGGTTTTTTGAGCGTTGATATTTATATCAATAATTTCGTCGATTTTTCCGAGCCGGTCGGCAAAGGAAATAAGCTGCATCAAAGACGGCGTGCGAAGATAGTTGTTATAGATCATTACGCCCGTTTCCTGCGTTAACGGGTATCTATAATTATTATACAAGCTGCGCGCCGTGAATTGCAACGGTTGCCCGTAAACGTCATATCCACTCGTGCGAACATTTACAGGGAGGGTCATGTACATATCTAAAGCGTCGTCGCGGAAAAATACTGCGCGTCCGTTACCCAGTAGCGCAAGCTCGAGCGTGCGCACGTCGCAAGTGTCCGGCAGTCCCGTCCAGTCAAACATGGAGGCTGAAAGCTCCACCAGCCGTGCAAGGTATAAATCATTGTTCAACCGATTTTCAAAAGCTGTGCTCCAGAACATGCGGTCTTGTGTCCCGCCGTAATGTTTTGCCCTCAAACTACTTGCCATTTATATCACCTCACCTTAAACAGAGTTATCAAGCGTATAATTTCCGACTTCATCACCATTGCGCCAAAACGTCACACCGTTGTCATAAATTCGACATATCGTTTCTTCGTCATCCCCCGGGCAATTTGCGTTGATCGTGCAACCTTGTGTTTTTGTAAACGTCCAATGGGGTCTAACGTTGCGGTTAGGCACTTTGACATGATTGCACGCATATCCGAAAAAATCGAAATAATCGTCAATCATTTTTGCATATTCCGGTTTGACCTGCATTTGCATAACGGTAAAATCGAGCTTTCCAATGGAGGCGTTTAGATTGTCACTTTGTACCAAATTATGCGCGTTTGGGGGAATATTTTGCATGTCGGCTTGTTTCGCGGCTAAGGAATTTATATCTGTATAAATGTTTGTTAACCCCTGCACACCGGCGGTAATAACGCCAAGCGGGTTAGCCGTCGCAACTGAGCCTATCATTGACATAGCTGTGTTTACGCCGATGCCAATAAGGTTGTTTTCCACTGATGCCAGTATGCTGTTACGGTTTTGCGCCATATACGCTGCGTAAACGTCACCCGTAAAAGGCACGGGCGGGAACGCTGCGAAGGAAGTGCCAACATCGTAGTTATCGTCTTTGTTGCGATAATTTGCGGGATAGATCGTCATGCAAGGCGCGGTCACGCCCGTTGCGTTGATAATAAATCCAACCGTATCTTTTGTTTTGCCCTCGTCAAATTGGTGCGCAAAGTCTTCGGGGCGATACTCGTTTATTGTGCCGGTGTTGTTGCTAATCCAAACGGAGTTATACGGATAGCACAAAAGCTTTTTGTTTCGGGGAGTATATGTGCCGATTTTGTTTAGGGTCACTTCAAAAGGAACCACCAGCTCTATAACGTCGGTGGGCATTTCGTGCGTGTTGCTCGCGCCGATTGAAAAAAGCTTAGGGACAATATACGTTGATAGTATCGCGCTTTCTTTGCCCGAGCTGACGAACTCCGTGATAAGCTCGCGCATTTCGTCCGTCGTGCCGATATATCCAAACACCGGGCAAAAACGTCCGTATAGTTTTGTAGGGGGTGTGCTATCGGAAGAATGTGACGTGGACGTAATCACGGCGGCGTAGCTGTCATTAAAGCCCTGCGACTGTAAAGCATTTAGAGTTTTTGTACAAACAAGCTCGCCAAAGCCGATATTTTCCGCGATTGTGTTACGGAAATACCCGTCAATAGCCACGTGCTCGCGCTCTACGAAACACGCTTGCAAGGTGTAATCAAAAAACCATGTTTGCATAACGTCAAGCGTAAACGTAACCTCGCACGTGACGTTGTTGACGAACTCCACGCTGTCGATAAACGCATAAAACCACTTGTTGTTATACGCGGTGTTTTGATACATTAGATAGTTGCAGTTATACAGCTCGTCCGCGGAACACTCGACGCGCATCCAACCGCGCCGCTCACGTTGATACGACACGCCCGTAAACGTCTTTTTGGTGTGCTTGCGAAAATACGCATACTGCGCGTTTGCACTCTCAAAATAGATCGTATGCCGGTAGTTTTTATTTATCGGAATACCCTGTAAAATAAATACAGTGCTGTTTGGAACGATATACATAATATTGTATACTCCTTTTAATAAGTCTTAACCCCCCGTTGCCGGAGGGTTTGACTTATCTTGAATTGATTACTGCACTGTGATTACACAAGTGCCGCTCTTTGTGGTATCAAACTTAGACGTTGCTTTAATGTTTGCTGTGCCGCTTGCAGTCGGGTCAACCTTAACGACACCAGACGCGGAGACGGTAACAAGCGGGTTGTCACTCGTCCACGTAACGGCCTGCGGTGCAAAATTGGTTGTAGCAACCTTTGCAGTAAGGGTAAGCACCTGACCCGCGGACACTGTAGCCGTAGCCGGGGAGATCGTAACGCCTGTGACGGTCGGGGTGTTCGGGATAAAGGCAATAGCGTTAGCAAACGGGGAGACGCTAAAGAGCTTCCAAACGTGTAAATAGTGGTTCCAATAGAGGCCCTGCACATTTTCGAGGTCGCGGAACTGCTGTAATTTGTCATAAATGACAAAATAATCACGGTCTACGAGGATAGCGGGAATTTCGTTCAGCGCTTCCAGTTCCTCCGGGCTGTACTCGTAATAATTTGCGTCACCCTTAAAGAGCTCGCCGAGGCGGTCAACATTGAGCTTGCCGAAACCATCGACAAGCACAATATGTCCGAGAAGTTCGGCTTCGCTCATATTGAAGGCTCGGGCAAGGTTTTTAACGCTCTGCGTTGCGTCAAAGGCGGTGTTGATGATAATGTACTGATCGTCACGCAGAGTATGCGTAGTAACGCCCGCAAGGTTGTATTCGTCCGACATAAAGAGCAGGTCGTTGGAGGCTTTACGCATTGCCACGGTTGCGTCGTCGATATTGCTTGTGTTGATCGTCTGCACGCTGATCTGACCGCGGGAGAGATTGCGCGCCAGCATGTATTTCATCACCTGAAATTCGTCGTTTTCCATGGCGGTGTAAAGCTGTTCCGTAATGCTCGCGATGAGATTATATACACCGTCTTCGGATAAAAATGCAAGTCGCAAGTCCTGTTCTTCGGTCGTTGTCTTATAAAATTTCTGAAAATTCATCACATGGAACGCGGACTGCACGTCGGGAATTTCGCGCTTGAAAAGTTCCTTTTCAGCAACGGCCGGGTCGTACTGGAAGGGACGCGCCATAGACACGAACACTTCTTCGACCGTCTCGCCGAAGTCAAGGAAGCCTTTCTTGAACATTGCCCACGGGTTGGAGTACGACTTAGACGTAATCAGCACTTTGCCGATACGGTTCACCAGCGCAGAAAGAAACTCGTTCTGGAGCGCGGGCATATCCATGATGATAGCGCCGATTTCGCGGATGCTGTCCGCGTCCGGGGTCACGATGGGGACGTAATTGCGATAATTGATAGAAGCAGAGTTGCGGATAGCATTCAGTACGTCCGCGGAACTGTTTGTCAAGGTTTTTACCTTCGGTTTAGTTGCCATAAAAACTCATCCTTTCTTATTCTTCAAAGAGATCGTTAATTGTGATACGTTCGGCGCGGTCTTCGGGGTCTTCGGGCTCTTCGGTGTCTTCAACCTCCGGCTCGTCGCCGCCCTCAAAGAAACGGTTTGTATATTTTTCGCGCCATTCTTTTTCCACTTTCGCGGCGGCTCCTTCTGCCGCCGCAAGCTTTGCAATATAGTCGTTTAGCGTGTCCGCTACGTCTTCTGCAAGCTCTAACATGCTGTCGGGGGTAAAATCACCCGACGCAAAGATTTCCTTAAATTCGTCAAGGGTTTTTACTGCCATTAGATCACTCTCTTTCTGTTGTAAAATCCTAACGTCATCATCCACAGGGGCATGGATTTTCTGTCGGGTGTTGGTGGTTCCGGGGGTTCCGGCGGTGTTGGCGGGGTATCGGGGTCATATTGTACAAGATAATTATACCAATATCTCGCAGCCTTTTCACGGTCTGCGCGGGTTTCTTCGGGGTAAGCCGGGCGCTCGTATGTGTCCAAAAAGACACTCGCAAGGTATTCAGGACTTTCCGTAGATGCTTTAAACTCCGCATAGCTCATGTTATACGGGCTAACTGGATACCATAAATTTGTAGCTTTGCTCAAAAAGTAGCATTGCGCTGTACCGTCGTCGGGGCTGCCTTCCACGTCGCTAAAGTGGGGGGCATACCCGGGGGACGATTTTGCAATATCTGCGTCAATATATTTTTGAGGTGGTGTAAACTGTACCAAACCATAGCCGATGTCCTCTATTCTGTAATCCGTAGACGGTAAGGGCTCATCCCAGCCCCACCTCCACGGGTTGTAACCACTTTCCCACTCCATGTTTCCAAGCACCGCGGAAACGGAGTTTAAAGACCAGCCGAGCGACTGCACCAAAGCTTTATAAATCATTATGGCGTTTTCTTGTGCCTCTGTACTCTCACGGGAGTAACCGTATAAATTTTTTGCGTGCCATGTCGCTGCCGGTAAAGGTGGTTTTGGTTGTGGGGTGTTTGCGTCCCAAGTGACGTTATATGTTCCAACGCCGTTAGGGATTCTGATAATGGGCGACGGGTCTTCACGGTAGGCGGTTGTTTGCCCGCCGTTCCAATATTCCCAATGGGTGTGCACGCCGGTAACGTTACCCGTTTCACCCTGCGTCCCGATAAATTGACCTTGTGCAATGGTATCGCCTTCCGACCAAATTTGTGATGCAAAATGCGCCGCAAGCCAGTATTTGCCGGGCTCAAATTCCACCAGAATCATATTGCCCCATGACATATTACCCGTTATGGTGCTGCCGTCCCACACCTGCGCCCAAACAACCGTTCCGGCTAAGGGGGCGTATGCTTTGTGGTTGTTGTGCACGGTATCAATGCCGCCATGCTCGCCGCCTCCCTCGTAGTACGGGTAGCCCGCACTTTCGTATATGGTGTTTTGATCTGTGATACATTGTTTATAGGTCGCCATATTTTAAATCAAGCTTTCAATCTCGTTCGCAAGCACTTCAATCTGTTCCAGCTTTGCGCGGATTAAATCCTTGTTGTCGCTTTGCTTTTTGTAACCGTTCAAGCCTTTTGCTTTGATCTGCGTCGGGTAGTCGTAGTACGCGTAATCCGCGTCCACTTTACCCGCGATACCATTTACAGTATGACTGTTTGTATACTGCCAGATACCCGCGTTTTCGTATTGGCAAACATCGTTCCATTGCGCACACCAAACGGCGTAACGGGACAATTTTGCCATGTCAAGGCAAGTTGTAAGATAATACAGAGAGGCATAAATACCGACCCAGTAGCCGTCGCTTTCCACTGTGCTAAGGATTTTAGCCGCGACATCACTGTATTTTGTTTTTCCAAGATGCCTTGAAATGTTGTCTTCCTCAAGGTCGATGTACACAGGGTAGTCAAACTGCTTACCCTTTAAAGCTTTGATAAAGCTTGTGGCTTCATCTGCCGCCATATCGGCGTTTTCGGCGTAGCTGTACCAATATGCACCCACGCCAAGTCCGGCGGCTTTTGCTTTTTTGTAGTATTCCTCAAACCTTGCGTCATACTGTTCCGGGTATCGGTTTGCGCTTCCGTAGCCTGCGCGGAGTAACACAAAATCAACGCCCGAGGCTTTCAGCTTGTTAAAGTCAACCGACCATTGGTGTTCAGAAAGGTCGATGCCTTTTGAAAAGATTTTATTTCCACTCATATACTGTTAATGCTCCTCTTATTTTATCGTTCGGAATGTAACCAAAATTTATAGCATCATAAACGCTATCTACTATACCCGACGTACTATATGTTTCTGTTACTAATAACACGGGTGTCGAAGGTCGAACATAAACTACATTCGTTAACAAATCAATTTTAACTACACTTGCTCCGGGTTTAAGCGTAAGTGTTACTTCTGATCTTTTGGAATCGTCCGTAGTTTTTGCGATATAACAGTTAAAATCTACGTCAGTACTTGCGGTATTATTCAACGCGAAAGTCAACAACCGGGTATCAGGCTTGATTTCAAACGGGGTGTTTTCAGACGAAAAATCCACCTTGTGTTCGCCGTTTGGGGTCTTATAACCGTAATGCGGTGTTAAAGCTTTAACCTTACTTTCCAATCCGCTAATCGCGTCTTCGTTACGTTGCACCAACAAAGAAACGTTCTCCAAGGCTGCGCCCTCGTAATTATATGGGGGCTCCATAATCTCAAAGGATAAGGCATTTTGAAGAATAAACCGCCCCCCACCTTGCTCGGCGAAAACATTGACATTTTTCAAGCCTGTGGTTTTTGGCGGCAATGCTAAAAAGTAAACCCATCCAAAGTGCGAATTTGAAAGCACCTTAAAAGGTTCCACTGTAAAGCCCTCGCTTGTCTCAATTACAATTTTAATTGATGCAAGGTTTGGCGTAAAATCTGTGGTTACAACAATACACGGAAGCATGTAATGGTTAGCGGGGTCAATAAGTGGTAAACACAGGGGTATTTTAATTACTTCGTCACAATTCACTTTAAGGCTTTCATTATCAATCTGTAATTTATACCACGACTGAATGGCATAACGTGCTTCAGGCGTTTTTCCACTTCCCATTACTCGTCACCCTCTTTCTCAACACCCATTTTGTCGCAAAGTTTTTGCATGATGAGCGTGTTATTGTTGAGCGCGTCGGTTAGCTTCTGCACTTCGTTCCGGTGGGTTTCCTCCAATTTGTTGATATACCAAAAGCATATCAAGCAAACGGCGATCGGAAAGCCAAGGGAGGATATCACCTGTACAATCGCGGTTACGTCCATAACATTATCATTCCTTTCTGTTATATTGACCACCTTTTATACTAATAGTATACCACAGGGGTGTTGACTTGTCAATATACTTGTGGTATAATTTAGGTGGAAATAATACACGGAGTTGAAATATAATGCCTAAAACGAATTATTACGACGGAACAAAACTGCTTTCGCTTAAAGATATAAACGGCAAAAAGCCGGAGGTTTTTATGTGTACCTCTAACCGTTCGGCGGGTAAAACTACATATTTCAATAGACTTGTGGTAAACAGGTTTATCAAACGTGGCGAAAAATTCGCCCTTTTGTACCGCTTCAACTACGAGCTGGACGGCTGCGACGAGAAGTTCTTTAAAGATATAAAAGAATTATTCTTTTCCGAGTATGACATGACCGCCGCAAAAAAGATGAAGGGTATCTATCAAGAGCTATATCTAAACGAGGAGCCTTGTGGGTATGCAATTTCTATAAATTCTGCCGACCAATTAAAGCGCAATTCACATTTATTTAGTGATATTGACAACATTGTTTTTGACGAGTTTCAAAGTGAACAAAACCACTATTGTGACAAAGAGGTTGAAAAGTTTATATCTATTCACAATTCTATTGCACGCGGGCACGGTAAACAATCTCGTTATGTACCCATATACATGATCTCTAACCCGGTTACGATACTCAACCCGTATTATGTTGCTATGGATATTTCGACACGCCTTCAAAAGGACACGCACTTTTTGCGCGGCGACGGTTTTGTTTTAGAGCAAGGTTATAACAAGACGGCTTCCGACGCATTAAAATCAAGTGCTTTTAACCGCGCGTTTGGGTCGAGTGATTACATAGCGTATAGCGCCGAAGGCGTGTATTTACAAGATGATCTCTCATTTGTCGATACGCCGACTGGGCGCGGAAAATACGTTGCAACTATCCGCTATGCCGGTATCGATTACGGCGTGCGCGAATACCCTGAATTAGGTATTGTGTTTTGCGACAAAAGCGTTGACTATCAATACCCGCTCAAAATCACAGTGGACACCGCCGACCATAAATTAAATTATGTTATGGTTTCGAGTAACTTTATTTTGATACAAAAATTACGCTACTATTTTGAACACGGCTGTATGAGGTTCAAAGACCTTCAAGCAAAAGAGGCTATTTTAAAAGCGCTTTCATTTTAATTTGTATTCTGCATTCGTTCTGCGCATTGACCTGCGCGGGCGACACGGCTGAAAAACGCCGCCGTGAAAAGGCTATGAAACGTCAATTCCCTTGCGTAGACGAATGTTCAAGAATAACAAAACCCCTTAAAGCTTCCAAGCTCTAAGGGGTTTTACTTTTAGTGCATTTCAAATGTGGTGTCTGCCAAGATAACACCGCCTTTAATGCGCTTTTGTGATAATTTACCCGGTATCATGATGCCGGGGACAAAATCGGATATACTTCGGGGTTCACGGATAAATTCAAGTTCTTCGGGCGTGTAATTTTCCAGGTTTTCGTCCGTGTCGTAATCCTGCTCGACCGAATGTATAAAAAGTTGTTTAACAGTTTTATTCGCCCCCGCGCAAGTCACTGTATAGTGTGGCGTTTCAATCGGTTCGCCGTCTTCGTGGGTAACGTGTTCAATATATGTTTTTTGGCGGGTGAAAAATCCAATGTCCCAGTTTGTTTCATTTTTCCAGCAACAATAATTTCTGGGGTGGAGTTCCACACCTTTTATTTTGTCTAACGGTAAATCAAGATGCAAGCTATCTGTGTCGGCGTATATAAAACCGGGTTTATCAACACCATAATAATTTTGTTGTGCTGCGGTAATTGTAAAGTTTCGCGCGTAGCTTGTAATAGCTGCGCCGCACGCGATATAGCCCGGCGTTTTTTCATTTTCGGGGACGGTAAAAAATCCAACAACGCCGTTAGGTTTAAGCATAGCAACTTTATAGGAACTGATTGTGGACGCGGCTTGTTTTCCATATAGATTGTTACTGTATAATTTTGCTACGGTTCTAATGCCTTTGTTAGGGGCGTTGATCTTCATTTCACGGTATTTGTTTAGGTATTTATCATAAATACCTTGTTGCGCCTCAAAACAGCAACCGTCCAAAATTTCAGGATCAATTACGATATAATGCTTTTTAAATAGCTCGTAATCGGTCATTGTCATTGTCATTGTCACAAAAGTGTCGTGTTTTTTTCCGCATTGATCTACCCATTCCGACACATATCGTTTTTGGTTCTCGTCCCATACGTCGGAGGTGGTTAAGCTTTCATTTTGTCTGTAATGTAGATTTTTTTTCAACTGAATGAAGGGCAAATAACCCTCTCTTAACCTAAAACGACAACGTAAACGGACGTAATAATAACGCCCGACTGTAGGGTTGTTTAGCTTCATCACTTCTTGCCGTTCCGCTTCAACGGCCTTTAGCCCTTCTTCGCCGCTAAAAAAGAACGGTTTACCTACGGGGTAATAATTGCCGCTGTCACTGTGCATCATGGAGGGATAAAGGGAGTTAACATCAAGCGTTAAACCGTTTTTGTATACTTTACACTCTTTGCCCTTCACAACATGACACCAGCCGCCACGGTATGCCTTGCGGATGTATTCATCAACATTCGACGCACCATATCGTTCCGGTTCAAGCGGAATATTGTAAAGGTTTGGGAAGAAGTCCTCATACCAAAAACGATTATAGCCAGACTTAAATTCACTCATACAGCATGCGCCGATTGTCAACTTTTTGTGACCGTCTGCAAACATAAATTCAATAGCTTCTTTTACAACAAGCACGTCGTTCTTGATATAGTGTTCTTCTTCGGGTTTAATGTTGTAACCCGCGTGGCGTTCGCCTTTATATTCAATTGTGCTTTTGCGGTGTTTTGTGTTAAAGCTTGTTCCCATGTCTGCAACGGAGAGGGGTATAAGTTTGTAACTATCCCTAAATTCTATGAGGCTACGTTGCGTTTTTACGGTTAGGGTGTACCATTGCCCCATGTCGGATATGCTGTACTTAAAGGTATTGGTTTGCATGTCACTTGTTTCGTAAAACATTGTGTGTTCAATCTGCCCGTCGGGGGTGTAGGTAGCTTGCGCATAGTCGTCGCGCTTCAAGAGGTAATCCAAAATGTAGGAAAAATCAAACGCGCCGTTGTGAAAGTATACAATGTTTTTACCTTTTAACTGCTCCACCCAGTCCCAGTATTTAGCTATGGAGTTTACGACGAGTACGTCTTCTGTATGTATTTTGACACATGCGGCCGCCCAGACTTCCGTTTCGGTCTGCCCGTCGTATACACTTGTTTCAAAATCACATACGTAATAATTCATGCTTGCACTTCCCCGAAAGCTTCATTTAGTTTCATCATTTCATCAACACCGGTTTTACGATAATCGTAAAAACCCGATAACCAACGCCCCGCCGCTGTAACGTCGTTCGCTTCTTGCGACGTTAGTGTTCCTGCTACAACACCGATCTCGTTTAACATATACGCAAATACCATGTCGCCCTCGTTTGCGCCATATAGGTTTTGTAGGTTGTGACGTTCTTCACGTAATTTTTCCAATATGTACTCCATGCCCGCGTGTTTCTTTTTGTCCGTCACCCAGCGCGCATTTGCTTGTACAAAATTAGACAAGGCTAATGAGGCTTCATTGATCTGCGGAATAGGGGCGTTGCTTAATGACAAGGTTATATTGCTTTCTACGCCTTCGGAGCTCTTGTACTTAAATTCAGTGTAACCTAACTTGCTATACTGCGCTCTTGCTGCCTTCGGTATGTTCGCGAATGTTATAGCCCCGCCGCCTTGCGTTTCTGCATATAACGCCGTGTCAGTAGTTTCTTTTAGTTCTCGCTTTAACTTCTCCAACATTTTCTTTGTTATCCTGTCGGGGCGTTCAAAAGCGCCGAATAAATCTTTGCTTGTATATTGCGATTTATAACCCTTTTTCAAAAGCCGGTTGTAACGCTGCTTTGCGTTTTTTAACAAGCGCCCAAATTCCGCTTGATTAGGTGTTAATTTTTTTGCTGCTTTTTTAGCCATGTTTTTACCCTCTTTCTATTGACAAAATAACGGCGCTGTGGTATAATAAAAATTTGAAGATAAAAAGAACCAGTGACGAATTTTTTTTTTCGTCACCGGTTCAAGAGAAGGGTTGCCGCTTTGCGGCTATATGAAAGGAGAAGTCTTATTGTTTAGCTGATATGATCTACCAGTTCCGCGTTCTCGATAAAGTCTTTGATAGACATTTCGTAGCGGTTTTCCTCGATAGATTCAATGTTGACCAGCGTCACGACCCGCCCCGTGGCCTTGTTGTCGTGATCTATGTGCAGCTTCTTTGTGAGAGCGTACAGAGTAGGCGCGCCTTCGCACACGTCCGTAAAGTGGTAGTCAACGCCGTTTTCGTTTACGGTATAGGTGTATGTGGTTGTCTGGATTGTTCTGCGAATATACTTCATCTTAGTTGCCTCCCTTCACCGGGCGGCAGCCGAGGAAGTTGCGTCCCTTGTAGTTCTGCGAGGGTTTTGCGAAACACTCGATCTCCATGCCGTCGCTTTCGTCAAACGTGCTCACGATGTCAAGGAAAGACTGAGTGAACGACTGTGAACCCGTGTGATAAAGAACGCCATCCGCAATGACAACGAGTTTGTCGTACTCTTTGTCCTGACCCGGCTTCGGGTTGTCGTTAACCGTGTGGACGATTGCCCATGCTTCCGGGTACGACATGACCAGCTTGCCGAATTGCTCAATCGCCTTCTCGAGGTTCTCGCCGTTGGAGTAGTTGAGGACATTGTATTTGTCCATCTTGCTAAGCTCGGTAGATTTGATGATAGTGTTTGTAAGCATAGTTTTGTTCCTTTCAAAAATTGTGTTATAAGAAGAATATAGGTAGAGTATGGAAACTGACAATGAAAAAGTTACGCAGAAAGTAGCTTTTCCTTTCTTTAATATTCTTTTGTAATCGTTTGAAACTTCGTTGCAACGTGTAGCTCTTTTTGATTACATATATATCTTAGCACAAGTGACACGAAATGTCAATAGGTTTTGAAAAATATTTCTGCATAATTTTGTTATAGAAAACATGACCAAAGTTCATGCAGTCGCGTGCCCGAAGATCATGACCGCGCGTGCCCGAAGGCCGTGCCCGAAGATCATGACCGCGCGTGCCCGAAGGC
>ERZ1034928.563-NODE-563-length-16310-cov-86.277884_pt1 | contig 16310 bp, 21 predicted proteins | sample MGYA00520627_ERZ1034928 | MGnify/ENA primary metagenome ERZ1034928 (study PRJEB33766, sample SAMN09781755) | gut metagenome | biome: gut microbiome | host: Homo sapiens | place: Madagascar | study: EMG produced TPA metagenomics assembly of the PRJNA485056 data... | reverse complement strand
ATATTTAATATATTTAAATATAGCACGCCCCATTTTTTTAATAAAATGGGGCTGTGCTATAATAGGCCTATAGAAAAGGCCTCTACCCAACCCCCGGAGACCTGACCAACCCCGGAGACGGAGGCCCTCTTTCTAAAGGCCCAGAAGCCGCCCATCAATCGAAAGGAGCAAACCCCTATGTCATTTACACGCGACCAAGCAAAGGCCTATGTAAAATCGCAGTTGCCAGCATACCTCCGGCAGCACGGCATCAACCCGGACAGCAAGAAGAATTTCCAGTGTTTGAACCCGGAGCACAATGACGGCACGCCAAGCATGAGCTACGATTCACGCAGGCAGAAATGCCACTGTTTCGGATGCGGTGCCGACTATGACATCTTTGACCTTATAAAAATTGAGAACCACCTCCAAGACGATGCAGCCGCGTTCAAATATGCCTATGAGCTGTACGGTGTAGAGCTGGAAAAGCAGCCCTCCTCCTTACAGGCCCCGGCGGCTCCGGCTGCCAGCAGCAACCAGAGCGAGGGACACCCCATCGGATGGGACGATACCATCGGCAGGAAAGAGCCGGAAAAGCCCGCGGCAGATTATAGGGCCTATTACAAAGAGTGCGCGGCCCGCCGGGGACAGCTTACATACCTATCCCTGCGCGGCATCAGCGAGGAGACAGCCAAGGCCGCCGCGCTGGGCTATGACATGCACTTCACCACCGGCACCGGCGGCAAGGTCTGGCAGGCCCTCATCATCCCTACAGGCCCGGACAGTTATGTGGCACGGAATACAGACACCGGCGCGGCAAAGTCTGACCGCTACCGCAAGACCGGGACGAGCCGCCTCTATATGCTCGACCGGCTGGGGGCTGACAGCGGCGTTTTTATCGTTGAGGGCGAACTGGACGCGCTCTCTATCGTGGAGGCCGGCGGGCAGGCCGTGGCGCTTGGCAGCACCGCCAACGTGCAGCACCTCCTCGACTACCTCGAAAAGAACCCCGACAAGCGGCCTAAACAGCCCTTGCTCTTGTATCTGGACAATGATGACGCGGGCCGGAACGCAGACAAGCAGCTGTGCGAGGGCTTGCGCAAGCTCGGCATGAAGTATCTCCACTACGACCCGGCGGAGGGCCTCAAAGCAAAGGACGCGAACGAGGCCCTCATGAAAGAGCCTCAAAAGTTCCGGCAGGCCGTAGCAAAGGCCGCCAACGTGGACGAGCTGGCACGGGAAAAGGCCCTCGCCAAGTACGAGCAGAACTCGGCAGCTAACCATATACAAGAGTTTCTGAACGGAATCGCCGCCAGTGTGAACACGCCTTGCATCACTACCGGCTTTCCTGCGCTGGACAAGAGTCTGGACGGCGGCCTCTATGAGGGCCTCTATATTATCGGCGCAATCTCTTCCCTGGGCAAAACTACGTTTATAATGCAGCTGGCCGACCAGGCTGCAGCACTCGCCGGGACGGATGTTCTCATCTTCTCTCTTGAAATGGCACGCTCCGAGCTTATGGCAAAATCTATCTCTCGCCTTACTCTTACGGCCTGTATGGAGGGCGGGAACGGAGAGACCCGCAACGCAAAGACCGTGCGAGGCATCACGGACGGCAAGCGCTGGGCCAACTACTCCACCGCCGAAAAGCAGCTCATAACCTCCAGTGTGCAGGAGTACGGAAAAATCGCCAAGCACATCTACATCACCGAGGGCCTCGGCAACATCGGCGTCCAGCAGGTGCGGGAGACTGTAAAGCAGCACGTAGAACTCACAGGCCGCCGTCCCATTGTGATAATTGACTATGTGCAGATTCTGGCCCCGGCGGATACCCACGCCACCGACAAACAGAACACGGACAAGGCCGTGCTGGAGCTGAAGCGCATCTCCCGCGACTTCAAGCTCCCTCTTATAGGCATATCTTCCTTTAACCGCGATAACTACAAGACGGAGGCCACGTTCACGGCCTTTAAAGAGAGCGGCGCTCTGGAGTATTCCTCCGATGTGCTGCTTGCTCTCCAGCTGGAGGGCGCAGGCCGGAAAGACTTCAACGATGCCAAGGAGAAGAAGAAGAACCCGCGCAACGTGGAGCTGCTTGTGCTGAAGAACCGCAACGGCAGGGTGGGCGATAAAATCAAGTACCTGTACTACCCAATGTTTAACACGTTCATGGAGCAGGGCCTCATTGTAGACAAAAAAGAAACGAAGTGAGGCGCAGCATGGAACTTGATTTTTCTCAGCTTATGGCTCTCGGCACACAGGCCTCGGCGGATGATGTGCAGCGCCTGGGTGCTATGCTGCCGGGCGTTCCCATCATTGACGCGGACGAGGAAAACAAGCCGGAGCCAGACTCCGGCCTCCAGCGCCTCCAGCGAGAGACCGCCAAGACGCGCGACATCTACCGCAAGCAGGCCGAGTGCATCCGCCGGGCTAACGCCATGCCCGCCGACATTATCCGGGGAGTGCAGGCTGGCGAGGACATATACGGACTCTTTCTTAAGGCGGTGGAGTGCATCGGCATGATGGAGGGAGACACGGTCATTCTCCCGCTGTGCAAGGCAGCCGTCAAGAAGAACTACCTACAGGCCCCGGCGGTCTGATACATGGAACAGGCGCTCCGCCCATCCCGGCGGGGCGCTTTTCTGTTTGTGGTGAAGCGGCACAGAAGCGGCACAGAATCGGCTCGAAAGCGCCACAAAAAACGGAGCAAACGCAGCGCAAAAGCACAGCAGCAAGCAGCAGCTTTCCCTTGCTTTGGCCTTGCTTCAAGGGGTGGGGAGGTGCCCCCGGGAGTAGGGGGAGGCGCGTTCACCCCGTCCAGCGCCGAAATACCCCCGGAACCGTTGGCCGGTAGGGGGAGGTGTCTCTGCCTGCCTCCTGCCCGCGTTCCTACCATTGCAGGTAAGAACATGCAGCGCGCGGTGATCCGCGCGCGTACCGTGTCATTAAATTCACCGGGGCCGAGTGCTGCCATGTTCTGCCCTCTGATTTTTTCCCTGTGTGTAAATAGGCGCTGGACAGGGCGAGGTCGCCGCCGCGGGGGGCGGGGGGCCCTCCCCACCCCATCAAACCGTTGTTATTTTCTGCATTTTTTCAGCATTTTATTGCTTTTTAAGCGAAAAAAACACGGAAAAACCTCTTGCAAACAGCAGCAAAAGCAGAGAAAAAGCAGCGCTTTCTTGCTTGCTCAACACGCAGCCATGGCAGCAAGTTGCCAGCAAGTTACAGTGCCGGAACCGCCGGGGCAAAAAGAAAAGAGGCTCAACCTCAAGGAAGAGTCTCTTGTGTTTGTGCTTTATCTTTCGTTTGCTTGGATGCTGCGCTGTACCCAGTCCTGCAGTTGGCGAAGCGAGTCTGTGGTGAGGTGTAGGAGGGAGCGGTAGGTGGGGGCGTCAAACAGGAAGATGGCCTCCCGCTGCTTTTTCTCCTTCCCCTCCGGGACGTGTTCGTTCGGCCCCTCCTCGAAGTAGTCATCAAGCAGGGAAAGACCGGCGCCAATGTCGGCGAGGTATACGCCCACATCGAACAGGCTACAGGGTAAAGTCGGCTCGTGCATGGTGTCCGCCTCCTTACGCTCTGTCGGCATGGCAGCAGACCCGCCGGGGAACGACCTTGAAACGGTGACAGCAGGAAACCGCCTGGACCATCGTGTGGGCTTCCTCCTGCGCTGCATGAGGCTCTATCTCAAGCATCCTCCTCTGGGTCTCTGCATAGAGGCTGCCGAGGTCAACGGTGCCCTCCAGCGTGTCCAGTTTGGACACAGAGACAACACAGTAGCCCTCCCTCTCGTAGAGACCGGTGATGTACCCGGCGGGCTTCTTTCCGATGCGCTGCAAGGCGTTGATGCGGCCGCCGTCAAGGACGATAGTGTCGGAGTGCTGGATGCGGGGCTTCTCTTCCCGGCGGTCGGTGTAGATAACCTCAAAGGCGAAGAGGTTAATCGTGCGAGTTAGATTCATTTTATTTTTCCTCCAATGGTGTTGACAGTGTCGTTGATGTAGTCGAGATTTTCCTTTACGTCTGCAAGGTGGCGGAGGCTCTTGATGCTGCACTCGGCCTGTTCATCGTTCCACAATGCGCAGGTGCTGCCGGTGCAGCGTGAAGGACTGCTCGTAATCGCTGCGAATGCAATCTCACGCAGCGGGCAAATGCCGTTATTCATGTTATGCTCACCTCCTCCCCCTGCGGATGCGCTCTTGCCGGATACCGTAGACCCGGCCCGCGTTCCAAACATCGAACAGCAGCATGCGCAAGTTCCATTCTGAATTTTGGTTGATGGGATGCGCACCGAACAGCTCTATCATGCCATCCAGAAAAGGCAGGCTCCTCATAAACAAGATAGACTTCCTGCCGATGCGGTAGGCCTCCGCCGGGGTGAGCATCTGGGGGGGTGAATGTCATCGTTGTGCATCTGGCCCGCCTCCCATCAGCTGCGCACGGCCAGACCGCCGCGCCACAACTGCACGATGGAGCCGTCCGCGTTGAGCTGCACCCGCCGGGCCTCGCCGGTGGTCATGTTCCGGCGCTCGATAAAGGCCGGGGCCGAGAGCCGGGCCGCGAGCTGCTGGGCGGCGTGTACCGCCTGCCTCTGGATGATAGTCTGGGCGATGAGAACACCGCCCGCGCTGTATACTGAGTAAATCATGCTTGCCCTCCTTATAGGCGCCCGGTATGGTCTGTTAGCACAACCCTGTAATTTATTCCGCTGCGAGAGGCTGGACTTGAGAGGCTCCAAAGAAAGCCGCCGTCCTACTCCTGCCGTCTCCTCGGCTGGCCCAGATGAGAACCGCCCGGAAGAGGGCCTTGCTGCCGTGGACTACCTCGTAGCCGCGCTCTTTCCATTCGGCCCAGGTGTGGGCCTCCTCGGTGACCCCGGCGGCCTCTTTGGCCTTGAGGATGGTCTCCTCGTTCTGGGGGCGGGCCTTTGCGCTCTGCCATGCTCTGTGCAGGGCCTCGGCGAATGTGACGCCCAGCTTGTGGAAGATGCTCCACGCGCGGGTCATAATGGCGGACAAATCGTACTTCATGAGATGCGCTCCTTTACATGGGAGGGCGGGCCGTGATATAATGGCCTCGCCCCCGATTGATGGGCGCTCCCTCCGTGCTTTGGTCGGCACATCCGGAGGGGGCTTTTTTATTTTGCCTTGAGGTCGAGGGTGCGCGGGGGCTCGGTGCTGTCTGCTCGGTCTTGCCGGTTCCTGCAATCCTGTCCGCGTCTTGTGAGGTCGTTTCTGGTGGGCTTTCGCTTGACGTCCGCCTTGACCCTGTTCCCTTTTGACATTATCATTATAGCACTGTTTACAGTGTATGTATATTGACAGAATAGACAATGTTTACCGTGCTATTTTGTTTATTTTTGGCATTGTAAACCGTGCCGTTTTGGGGTATAATAAAGGTACAATAGGAGGAGGTGTAGCATAAAATGGCGATAAGCGAAAAGAAAAAGGCATCCAATGCCAGATGGGACAAGGAAAACATGAAAGTTCTCGCCTGCAAGGTATCCGCGAAAAAGGCCGAGGAGTTCCGGGCCTATGCAGCCGCGCACGGGCACAGCGTCCACTCGCAGCTGCTGGAGTATGTAGACGAGTGCATCGGCGTGGCAGCAGACACCAAGCCCAGCGACCCGCCGGGGATGGGGTAAGTCTGGCTGACCTCATCCGAAAATGTTTTTTCATTTCGGGAATTTTTTATTTTTGAAGGTCCCCAGTCGGTGGTGCGGGTGCTTGGAATTTCGCCGGGGTGGATGCCGGGGGGCCTGGCACCCCTCATCCGGAAAGGGTGTCCACCCGGCCCGGCTCCATTTATGGCCGTAATCTGGTTACGGTCACCAACAGGGCAGTGAATCCGATTCACCACCCATAAAGGGGTGCGATTTAACACAGCCCCCTTGCCGCCACGAGTCTGACTCTGGTCAGGACGTTCCAAAACAGAACACCCCCTAAACCAGACTTAGGCCGTCAGCCCGCAAGAGCGCCTCTCTGCGCTGTTCTACTCTTTAGGCATAAAAGTATACTCTGAAAGCCGCAACGCCTCTGTGCGCCTCTGCTGGCTTTTCCAGACGATGCGCTGTTGACCGACACCAGGAAAAATGCTATAATGAAAGAACAAAGAGGCGCTGCTGCAAGCTGGCGCCCCTTTGGGTGGGCATAATGCAAAGAATAGCCGTCACTGGCCAGAGTGGCGGCTATTTCTGTTTTATGGGCCTCTCCGATAAGGAGGGGCCTTTTTCTTTTGCTCCCCCGGCCGCGTTTGCCATCCAGCACGAGGAGGAGCGCGGGTCAGAGTGAGCGTGGAATAACTGGCCATCGGGGCAGCTTATGCCGCGAAAGCACATTGACGCAGCGCGCCGGAGCGTGTATCCTGCCCGGCCCGCCGGGGGTATCCGTTTTGTGTAAAGAAATTCGCCGGAAAAATAAAATAAAACGCTATTGCGAATAATTGTGAATGGTGTATAATGAGTATATACCACAACATACACATGTTATGCACAATACACAAACGGCGCATAATGCGCATAAGGAGGCCGTCATGGCAGAAAAGAAACTGTTTTCCCTGCAGCGCTGGCCGGAGCTGCAGCTCATCATTGCAAACAAGGTCGAGGCCGACAAAGAGGGCCGGGAGAGCCTGTCCTCGGTGATGGAGGCCGCTGCGCTCGATGGGCTGCTCTCGCCCAGTATCAACGCGCAACGCATGCTCCTACTCACCTATAGAGGCCAGCTAACCCCGGCGGAATGTTTGGAGCGCATCCTGCAAGACCTCGCCGTCACCGGGCGGCCCATCTGGACGGCACGAACCGCCGGGAACGTGGCCCTCATCGAGGAGGCCCGCGCCTTGCTGCGCAGCTCGGCCCCTGTCTATGAGCGTGTGACGCTTGGCATCTCGGAATATGACTCGGCCTATCTCCGGCGGGCGCTGCGCGATGCGGCCTCCTACGCAACGGAAACATCCCTCGATGATGCCAACATGGAGGCAGCGGAGCGCCTAAAGTGGGCAGCGCACAGCATTGCCAATGGGCAGGGCCTCGACCTCGGCGAGCTGCTCGACACGCTGCGGGAGGCGTGGCCGTGCATCTATGGGAGCCGGGCCGCCTACATCGTGGCAATGGAGTGCTGCAAGTTGATGGACGGCAAGGACGCCTCGCCGGAGGTGCTGGAGGGCCTGCGCCAGGCGGTCGTGAATGCCGTTTTTTGCTGGCGTGTTGGTTGACGTCCTGTATCTCGTATATCAAATCGTGGAGCAAGAGCAAAAAAGGAGGGACTGCTGCATGGCAGCTGTAAAGAAATTCACCCGCCGGGCCGCCTATGCGCAGCTCCGGCACATCTACCGACAAGACCCGCATCCGAGCAATAAGGACATCGACCCGGCCCGCCGTGGTCTGAACTACGGCCTCACGCCGGAGCATGGCTGCACAGCGCGGGAATACTTCGACCGGCGCATCTCGCAGGCCTACATGCTGCCGAGGGCAGACGTCAAGCCGCTTTTCGGCTGGGTCATTACACGCCCGGCGGATATGGCGGACGAATACGAGCGCCCTTTCTTTGAGGCCTGCGTCTCGTTCATGGCCCGCCGGTATGGAGAGAGTAACATCGTGGCAGCGGTCGTGCATCGGGACGAGGCGGGCCTGCCGCATCTTCACTGTCTGATAACGCCCATCGTGCCGGACGATAAGCACATAGAGGGCATCAAGGTGTGCTGCGCTGCCGTGCTGACCCGGCGCGAGTTGCAAGCATTCCACAAACGGCTGCAATGGTATCTTACATACAAGGCCCGCATCCCCTGCAACGTCAACCCAAAGAACACGAACGGCCACGGCTGGGAAGTGGATGATGTCAAGGCAGAGCGGGAAAAGGTGATGGAAATGTTCGGAGGCGGTATCCAGCGCGAGCCGTGGGAGGTGCAGCGGTGAGGGTTCTCATTCTATGGGCGCACGCTCTGGACGCGCTGCTCCTGCTGCTGGCCGGGGCCGCGCTCTGGCTGCTGTTCAAAGCAGACGCCTATTACCGCCGCATAACCGGCGAGAGCCTCCTGTTTAATCCATACAGGGAGGGCAGCATCACCACGGCCCTACTGTTGGCCCGGCGGATGGAAAGGCAGCAGGAAGCCCGCCGGGCTGGCCTTAAAGGAATAGACCGAGCCGCGGCGCACGGTGTTGTGTTTGGTCTGGATGAGGCGGGAGGTGTTGTCTGTTCTCCAGAGGATGAGGACGGACACATCCTCGCAATAGGCGGCACACGTTCCGGAAAGACGGCGGCCCTGCTGATACCAACGCTCAGAGCGTGGCAAGGTTCTGCTTTCGTCCTGGATATATCCGGGGACATTGCTGTCAATGCAAAGCGCCAGAACGCGGCAGAGCTGGCCCCGCTGGATGGTGTGGGCTGCTATGATGTGTTTGCCGCCATTGATGCAGCACCGGCAGACGAGCGGCCCGCGATGCTGCAGCGCCTTGCCTATTCCCTTCTCCCGGATTCTCCCGGCGGGTCAGAGGCCGGGGCCTACTTCACGTCCAACGGGCGGAAGATTCTTTCCGGCGCTCTAATGCTGTACTATGCGCAGGGTCTGGACTTTTGCGAGTGCTGCGAGCGCATCGTGATGCAATCCGCCCCGGAACTGCTGGCCGCTGTCTGGATGGACGGCAGCGACACGGCCAAGGCGGAAGTGTCCGACTTTCGGGGCGCGAATGATAAGAACATAGCAGGATGCAAGGCGGCAGCGGGCGAGGCCGTGGCTCTGTACGCATCTTCCCCGGCGGTTCGCCGCGTGCTGCACAGGCCCGGCCCGCTGGAGGAGGCAATCACCCCGGCAACCATCGAGCAGCGAGACATCATCATCCGCCTAAAGGAGGAGAGCCTGGAGCTATATGCGCCCCTGCTGTCCATCATTACGGAGCAGTTGATGCAGTACCTAACGACCCGGCCCGCCCTGTCTAGCCGTCCTGTGCTGCTGGCCCTTGACGAGTTTGCCCGACTCGGCAAGCTGGGCAACATCCGGGCCGCGCTGGCCACACTGGCAAAGCGGCGTGTGCGCTGCATGATTCTGACCCAGAGCCTCGCCGACCTCGATTTGCTGTACGGCCAAGAGGCCCGGCGGGTCATCTGCGACAACTGCCAGTATAAGGCCGTGCTCCGAGCAACAGACCCAGACACGCAAGAATACTTTGCAAAACTCGTTGGACAGTATGACCGCACCCGCTACTCCCATACATGGGGCAGCAGCACCGGGGACAGCATGACCAAAAGCACGGCGCGGGAATACATCATCCAGCCGGAGGAGTTCGGCACACTGGGCGATGACCTCGTTCTCATCTGCCCCGGCGGATACGAGCGCCTGCGCAAAGCTTACTACTTCAAGGCCTGACCTCCCCCCTGTCTGCCTGCATGGCAGCAGCGCAGGAGACCGGCCCGTCAAGATAGATTTTACCGAGCCTCGCCCTCTAAGGGGGTGTAGTTCTGCCGATTATTTAGGAGGAAGTCTACATGGACATCAATTGCCGCCCTATTCACCTACGGGCCTACAATGTTATGCTGCTGCCCGCCGGGGACGCCGAGGGCGTGGGCCTTAAGGAGAGAATCATCCTTGACGCTGCCATCACTGACACGCTGCACAACAGCGGCCAGACCGTGGCGGAGTACGTTTCTTTTCTCGTCCGCCCGCGTGGCTATGTCTGCACCGGCGCAGCACTGGAGGGCGAGAGAGTGGAAGCGCTTGACCTGTTGGCCCTCTGGAATCAGCAAAAACCGGGCCTCTGGAGCCGATAATCCGCCGGGGAATGAGTAAAGCATCAAAGAGAGAATCAGAAAAGGACAGGAAACCCCGGCGGATCACCGCCGGGCCTGTTTTTCTCTGATAAAAGGAGGGACAGATGGACGCCAACGAAAACAGAGAACTACAGACGGCGCTCGCAGCTCTTGCAAAGGCCGGGAACAAGGCAGCGCTCGGCCAGCTCTGGGAGCTGAACAAAAGTCTGTTACATGTATGGTTCTGGAGGTGGTACGCAGCCAACAAGGAACAGGCAGACGCGCACGGCATCACGATAGATGACCTCGACTCCGAGGGATTTTTCGCAACGGAGTATGCGGTGCGGCAGTTTGACCCATCTAAAGGCTTTTCGTTCACGACCTACTTAAAACATGCCGCGCGTTGCCGAATCAGCCGCTCAATGCGCGGAGAGCATGTCCGAAACGTCACCACAGAGGACGGCAAGAGGTTGCAGCTCTCCGGCAATCCGCTCAACTATGCGGGCAGTCTGGATGTGCCTATAGATGATGAGGACACAGACGGCGCAACCGTGGGAGACATGCAGGCAGACCCAGCAGCCGAGCAGGAGATGCTCACCGTGGAGGAATCCATCGACAGGCAGCACCTCCGGGCCGTGCTGGATGCAGCCATAGACCGTTGCGGCCAGGCAGAGGGCGCCGTGGTTCGGCATCGGTTCTATGAGGGTCTATCGCTCGCCTCCACCGGCGGAAAGATGGGCCTCACGCCCGCACAGGTTCGCAGCATAGAGGGCCGAGCGCTCAGAACCCTGCGCAGGGATGCAAAGCTGCGAAAGTGGCACGACCAAACGATAGAGAGCCGCGCATGGCATAGCACGAGCTTCTCCTCATGGGCTAACGGCGGCAGCGTACAGGAAACCGCGGTAGAATATGCCGAGCGCATGGAGACGCTGCGGGCCGCCCGGTATGAGGCAGAGCAACGAGCCTTCTATAAGCGCATGGCAGGCCTCCTCCATGTCACCGTTGAGGAATACAAGGCCATGGAGGCCGAGTCTCTCGCCCGGCGGGCCAATGTGTCCGCCATGGACACGGCAGCACCATAACCCCCGGCGGGGTTTTGTGTCGCTATTATGAAAATATATGTTGTTATTGTGCGCTAAGTGTGATATACTGAATATACACAACAGGCTCATATAAAACACGTTGTGCAGGAGGTGTATCTTGTGGATAGTCTGACCCCCATCACATCCGGCGCTCTGGCAGCGGCGCATCCTGTAAATGGTGAGCTGCTGGCCGACTGGGTGGCGTATCTCGATGCGCGGGACAAGACCGTGGAGACCTACAGCCGGGACGTGAAGCAGTTCCTCATCTACCTAAAGGAAGAGAACATCCAGCAGCCAACCCGCGAGGACGTCATTGCATGGCGCGAGAAGCTGCGCAAAGAGGGCCGCAAGCCTACCACGATTCAGAACTACATCACAGCGGTGCGCCTGTTTTTTAAATGGACACAGCAGAGAGGAATCTATCCGAACATTGCCGACCATGTCAAGGGCGCATCCATCGACCGGGAACACAAAAAAGACTACATGACCGGCAGACAGGTCAAGCTCGTGCTTGACAGCATCGACAAAGAGACAGACATCGGCCTCCGGGACTATGCCATACTCGCCCTCATGGTAACGTGCGGCCTCCGTGACATAGAGGTCTCCCGCGCCAACATCGAGGACATCCGGCCCGCCGGGGAGTTCACGGCGCTATATATCCAAGGAAAGGGCAGGGACGAGCGCTCCGAGTTCGTCAAGTTGACCATGCCTATAGAGAAAGCCATCCGCGCCTATTTGCAGACCCGGCCAGATGCGCAGCCGGATGCTCCTCTGTTCGTGTCAGTGAGCAACCGCTCCGCCGGGGAACGGATGACCACGCGCAGCATCTCCCGCATCGTAAAGACACGGCTCCGGCAGGCCGGCTATAATTCCGACCGTTTGACGGCACACAGCCTCCGGCATACTGCCGTTACGCTCTCCCTGCTGGGCGGGAACAGCCTGCAGGACGTGCAGCAGTTTGCCCGGCATGCCAACATAAGCACAACCCAGATATACGCCCACAACCTCGACCGAGCAAAGAGCAAGTGCGAGGAATCCATAGCAAGCGCGATATTCAAATAGCATACACAATATACACACATTGCACATAATACACAACATACAGAAGGAGCGCACAATGAACACATCACACAGTCCGGCCCTTGTGCTGGCCATCGTGGCGCAAAAGGGAGGAGTCGGAAAGACCTCAACAGCCCTCGCTTTTTCCGCCGGCCTTGCCTTAAAGGGGAAGCGCGTCCTGTGCATCGACATGGACGCACAGGGAAACCTATCGCAGACCATGCGGGCCGCCCCCGGCGGTCTCTCTGTCCTCGATGTGCTGACCCGGAAAGCAACTGCACAACAGACAGCACAACAGACAGAGCAGGGGAACATCATCCCGGCAAGCCCGGCCCTCGCCGGTGCCGATGCAGTCATCACAGCGACCGGCAAGGAATACCGCCTCCGGGAGGCACTGGAGCCGCTGCGCAGCATGTACGATTATATCGTAATCGACACCCCGCCCGCGCTGGGCATCCTCACCGTCAACGCTCTGACCGCTGCCGATGTTGCCATCATCCCGGCGCAGGCTGACATCTACTCCCTCCAGAGCATCCAACAATTATACGAGACCATCGAGACAGTGCAGCGCTATTGCAATCCGGGCCTCAAGGTTGACGGAATCCTCCTCACCCGGTACAGCCCGCGCGCAGTATTGAGTCGCGACCTGGCAGAGGCAGCAGCGCAGGCAGCAGAGGCCTACAACACGCGCCTCTATAAGACAGCCATCCGCGAGAATATCGCCGTAAAAGAGGCCCAGCTGGAGCAGACGAACATCTTCCAGTATGCCCCAAAGAGCAATGCCGCCATGGACTACGCGGCAGCCATTGAAGAGTTTATGGAGGAAAACAAGAAATGAAGAAAGATTTTAAAGCATCGAGCAACCCCGCCATGCAGTTTATCTCCCGTCAAAAGGTGGCCCCGGCGGAACAGGTTCCGGCCCTGGACAGCTACGAGACAGAGAAGCGCAGCAAGCGCATGAACCTACTTATCACGCCAACGGCAGCCGAGCAGCTGCGCACACTGGCAGCCATCAACAAAACATCCACGAACAGCCTCGTCAACTCCATCATAGAGGACTACATCGCCCAGCATGAGGACGAGCTACAAAAGTACGCCGACCTGTTCGGCACCAACTAAGGAGGCCCATAATATGAGCATGAACGTGAACGGCCGCACCCTGTACGACTTGAAAGAAGTCTCCAGCATGTTGCAAGTAACTGAGCGAACCCTGTACACCTACCTCAAGGACAAAAAGCTCCGGGGCCAGATTATCGGCCGCAAGTGGTATGTGTCCAGCGCTAACCTCGATGACTTCATCAACGGCGCATCCGCTTAAACCCTACAAAATGTCAATGTCTGCAAATCTACATTATCGGACATTGAAATAGCACCTCTTGAGCAGTCTCTCCGCTGGCACTATGAAGCAGACTGCACAATCCCGGAAAATCCGCCGGGAACCAATAACTCACCCAAAGGGAGGCCCCATCATGCCCAGAAAAAAGGCAATGACCGGCGCCGAGGCTGGCAATCTGTACCTGGAGTACAGCATTGCCCCGCTCGTTCGTAACAAGGCTACGCTGCGCAATTATCCGCTGCCATCGCTGGCCGATGTGAACAAGGCGGAAAGCTGCCTCAAAACAGAGAACGACCGAGTCGTGTTCCAGCATTACAAGGAATACGGAGACGGACTCGCCGATGTCATCCGCGATTATAGGCTCCACTCTCAGACCATTTTTCATGCCTACTACCGCATCCAGAACAACCTAAACATCGTACAGAACCGCATACAGGAAACTCTCGACTTTGAGGCAGTTCCCATTATCTCGTCCGAAGCCCTGCGCTCGAAAGCCGTCCGCAATGAATACGACAAGTCCGAAAATGAAGAGTTCACGGCGGCGCACCTTTTCCAACACCTCTTTTCATGGTATGCAGACCCGAGCATAAACTACCGCGATGAACTTCCCTCCGTAATTGTAGAACAGTTAGAGGCCTTAAAAGAAAAGCCGCTCACGGACAAGAACGCGATAGCGGCCTTAATCAAGGCCGCCTCTATGCTTGATGAGAATTCTGTAACGTTTGCCATTGAACAAAAAGAGCAAGACCTAATCCTCACAACGGAGGGGCAGCGGAGGCTATTCTCTGCAGCCAAAGCCGGAAAAAGAATTGCTCTCACATCGGCAGAGAAAAAGAAAGCCCTGCGCTTTCATACTACATTTGCCGACTTTCCCGGCGGGGCCAGCGTGTACGATGTTGTCATCGGGAAGTATTCCTCTATTATGTCGGCCATCCTCTGGAGAGACGGACAAACGGCTATCTCCTATTTACAGGCCATCATGCCGGAGGCATTTCAAACCATCTCCGAATTGCTGCTTGAGTTTGACCAATTTCCGCGGGACTACTTCACGAACGATAAGGCAACAGTAACATGGAGGACCTTAAAAGAGTACGGCATCGCCCCGGATGACTGGGCAAAAGAGGATGAAGAAAGACCGTCATGTCTTGACGATGACATCATCACGGGCGAAATTTATAGTATGCGCGGTTTTCTTTCGCACTCTGTCCCGTATGAAACGGCGGTCACCACTCCGCACGGTCTGGAGCAATCCGAATATATGCACAAGCGCCTTTTGCATGATTTAGAGACATCCCCGGAGCTAATATCTGAATGCAAAACAGTGCTTGACAATCTCTTGCTGCCATCGCTCCGAAAAGTCTATGCCGCACTCCAGCTTGTGACCATTCTCTGCGCGCATTATCCCTTTGAGCTTCTGCAGACATCCACGGCCGGGGAAGATTCTCTATTTTCTAACATCGTGTCGTACACTGAGAACAAATTCGCAGGCCTCTATTGCTACACAACACAGCTCGACATCCCGGCCATAAAGGAAAGTATCCTTGAAAAGCTGGACTTTCTGCGCCCCTCTGCATACAAACCATCTAAAGCAATCATCACGCGGGCAGAGCTTCGGCTCGATTCAATGACTCTGCTCCCGAAAGCAAACGACATCCGATATCTATACAGTGTTCTTTCAAAGGAGGCTTGATTTTGGCCAGTAAAAAGAACCCGGACACCGCAAAAGACGTTTTCAGACTTCAAAACGACAGCGCCGTTATATCTGCCGATGGTTCAGAGGCGGGAGGCGTTGGCTTTCCTATAGGCAGTGATGGAAATGATGACTACACCTACATCCGGCAGGAGGGAAAGACCAACGCCCTGCGCCGGATGGTTCCCGGAAAGGCCCGGCAAGTGGAGGAAAACCGCATCGCCGGGACGGCCTCTTTCTATGATAGGCTCGTGACCATCAAAGTAAACGACTATCAAGAACTGAAAGCCCAGAATAAGAACCTTTTTTCCGTGTCCACATGGCAGTTGCTGGACGCTCTCGTTATCACATACACACAAAACCCATCTGTCACAGAGAGAACCGGCTATGTGTTCCTCCCTATCAAGGATTATATGAACATGAGGGGCATCACGAACGAGACAAAGGCCCGCAAGCAGATAAACGCCGACATCATGGCCTTGTGGAAAGCCGAGGTATCATGGGGAACGGATGACGGAAACTACCTCGATAAGCGTATTTTGCAGGAAAAGGGAACCATAAAAAACAGCATCATTACTGTTATGTTTTCCGACTTCATGCAGCGCACACTCAGGGCCTCTAATGTAATGCCTTACTCACGCTCCCTGCTGTCCATCAACAGCAAACGCAGCCCGAATGCGTACGCGGTGGGATTCAAATGCCTATCTCATAAAAATATGAACGGCGGGAAGAAGAACGAGAACATCATCTCCGTGCAGACCCTCCTCAATGAATGCCACACGCTGCCAAAGTATGAGGATGTCGTGGCCTCGAATGACAGGCATGTAGACGTGCGTATTATAAAGCCTTTCGAGGCTGCGCTGGATGCAAACTTCAATATGTTTTCGTGGTACTACTGCAGCACAAACGGAGCGGCAGTTCCAGAGCATGAACTTGCCTCCATGGACTGGAAAACATTTTCCTCTTTGATGGTATTCCTTGAGTGGAAGAATTACCCAGACCAAACGGAACGACTCAAACGCCGGGACGAACAAAAGGCCGCCGAACTTATGACAGCCTCCAAAAAACGAAAGAAGAAAGCAACCACGGGTGCAGACGAGCCTAAAAGAAAAAGAGGCCGACCCAGGAAGAACCCATCCCCGGCGGATACATAATACACACAAAAAAGCCTCTACAATGTAGTCCCTAAAGCCGCACAACACAACATGCACTCTTTGCGCAGTATGTGCATATTGCGCAATATACGCATACTATGCAATATGTGTATATGGAAATCGTATCCCTAAACCCCCACAAAAGTATCCCTAAACCCCCACAAAAGTATCCCTAAACCCCCACAAAAAAATTTTTTACCCCTATTTTTGCTCGTTGCTACGTTGTAAAAAAAATACCGATTTTCCTAATATCTGTCTCTTATACACATCTGACGC
>ERZ1034928.562-NODE-562-length-16359-cov-3.497976_pt1 | contig 16359 bp, 13 predicted proteins | sample MGYA00520627_ERZ1034928 | MGnify/ENA primary metagenome ERZ1034928 (study PRJEB33766, sample SAMN09781755) | gut metagenome | biome: gut microbiome | host: Homo sapiens | place: Madagascar | study: EMG produced TPA metagenomics assembly of the PRJNA485056 data set... | reverse complement strand
GTTGTGGACGAACTTTCAGGCTGGGACGATGATGCTTATCTTCCGGGATTTTTTTATGCTGAGCTTAAACCGGGCGAGAGCATTCTGGTTGCGTCTGACGGCAGCAGGTTTACATCATCCGGCAACAAATTGCGCCGCGGCAATTCTCTTATGGCGCTGCTGACAAAAGGCGATGAAACGGTTGAAAAAACCGTACTCGGCAAATGTTGTAAAATTACCGCCGGTGGCACAACACGCTATCTGCCGGTAGTTATTGCCACCGCCGGAGACAATGTGCAATACTTTGCGCCGGTGTGCGGTAACCCTGAAGAACTTAATTCATTTTTGGCCATGGCGCGGAGCTTTTGCGATGAGCACCAAGACGTTCCTTGGTGGCTGTATGAAAAAACCGAAAAGCTTGCCGCTTGGTTGCAAGAGCATAACCCCAGATGGGTTTAAGCTTTAATCATGCAATTTAAAAAACCGTAAATCTGTTATAGATTTACGGTTTTTTATTATCAGAACACGATTATTCTTCTGAAGTTGTTTCCGGTTCGGTAATGGCGTCAACTGCCGCTTCATCAATATCCGCGGCGCTGTCGCCCAAAACCTCAGATCCGGTTTCTTCCTCAAGTTCTTCATCGTCACCGGCATCAGCGTTGAGCCATGTTACCGAAACAACTTTTTCGTTTTCAGCGGTGCGGAACAAAATAACGCCCTGCGTTTTACGACCGGCAACACGAATATCGGCAACCGGCATACGAATAAGCTTGCCGCCGTCGGTAACCATCATAATCTGGTTATCGTCTTCAATCGGGAATGAGCTTACAACTTCTTTGTTGCGAGCCGACATTTCCATATTGGCAATACCTTGTCCGCCACGGCCGGTAACGCGGTATTCATACGATGAGGTGCGTTTGCCGTAACCGGTTGAAGTTACCGTTAAAATAAACTCCTCACGCTCTTGCATTTGTTTAAATTCTTCAGGTTTAAGCAATGAGAGCAATCCGGTTTGCTCGGCGGTAACAGTGGTGTCATCTCCGGCTTCTGCTTCCATGTGCTTAACAGCTGATGAAATTTTTAAGTATTCATCGCGCTGTTCGGTGGTGGCGTCAATATGTTTAAGCATAGACATTGAAATAACTTCATCGCCATCGCTTAACTTAATGCCGCGAACACCGGTTGAGTTACGACCGACAAACACACGAACATCGGTTACCGGGAAGCGGATACATTTGCCGCTCTTGGCCGCCAACATAACATCGTTATCTTCCGTGCAGAGCATAACATTAACCATTTTATCGCCTTCATCAAGCTTCATGGCAATTTTACCGTTGGTCTGAACATTAACAAAATCCATCAATGAGTTGCGGCGAACATTGCCTTGCGCGGTTGCAAACATAATGGACATATTTTTGCAATCTTCCTCATTTTCAGGCAATTTCATAATGGTGGTAATATTTTCGCCGGCATCAAGCGGCAACAGGTTAATAAACGGTTTGCCCTTAGAAGTCGGCGAGCCGAGCGGAAGCTTGTAAACTTTCATTTTATAAACCAAGCCTTTAGATGAGAAGAACAGCACCGGCGTGTGGGTTGAAGCAACAAACAAGCGGGTAACAAAGTCTTCTTCTTTGGTGGCCATGCCTGATTTACCTTTACCGCCGCGTTTTTGCGCTTTATAAGCATTGAGCGGAACGCGTTTGATATATCCGGCTTCCGTAACCGTAACCACCATTTCTTCACGTTGAATTAAAGATTCAATATCGGTATCATATTCAATATCTTCAATTTTAGTCAAACGCGGAGTGGCGTATTCATCTTTAACGGCAACCAATTCATCGCGCATAATGCCGTAAAGTTTTTCTCTGCTTGCCAAAATAGAAAGATATTCTTTAATATCTTCGCCCAAGCCGACCAATTCTTCATGAATTTTATCACGTTCCAAACCGGTTAAGCGCTGCAGTTTTAAGTCAAGAATAGCTTTGGCCTGATCTTCCGACAAGCGGTAAAAGCCGTTTTCAACCTTGCGATCAGGCTCATCAATGAGTTTAACCAAAACTTCAACATCGCCGGCCGGCCATGCTTTGGCAAGCAATGCGTCTTTAGCTTCCTGCGGGCTTGGCGCAGTGCGGATAAGATCAATCACCGGGTCTAAGTTTTCAACCGCAATGGCAAGACCAACCAACACATGCGCGCGATCGCGGGCTTTGTTAAGCTTAAAGATGGTGCGGCGGCGGATAACTTCTTCACGAAACTCAATAAAGGCGGCGATAATGTCTTTTAAGGTCATCATCATCGGACGTCCGTGGTTAATCGCCAACATATTCATACCGAAACTGGTTTGCAGTGGAGTGTACTTGTAGAGCTGATTTAAGACCACATCGGCCTGAAAATCTTTTTTAATTTCAATAACTACGCGCACGCCTTGACGGTCTGACTCATCGCGAATATCGGAAATGCCGTCAACCTTTTTGTCTTTAACCAATTCGGCAATGCGGGTAACCAACGCGGCTTTGTTTACCTGATACGGAATTTCATGAACGATAATCGCTTCTTTGTCTTTGCGGATTTCTTCAATAGTGCATTTCGCGCGCATCATTACCGAGCCACGACCGGTTAAATAAGCTGATTTTGCGCCGCCCTGCCCTAAAATAAGACCGCCGGTCGGAAAATCAGGCCCCGGAACAATATTAATTAAGTCATCGGCGGAAATATCCGGATTATCAATATAAGCACAACAAGCGTCAATAACTTCGCCCAAGTTATGCGGCGGCATATTGGTAGCCATACCGACGGCAATACCGTTAGAGCCGTTGACCAACAAGTTAGGAAAACGCGCCGGCAAAACAGTCGGCTCTTGCACGCTTTCATCATAGTTAGGCATAAAGTCAACGGTATCATACTCAATATCTTCAATAAGTTTATGCGCAACTTTGGCCAAACGGGCTTCAGTATAACGCATAGCGGCGGCGCCGTCACCGTCCATAGAGCCAAAGTTGCCTTGCCCGTCAACCAGCGGCAGACGCATTGAAAACGGCTGCGCCATACGCACCATAGCCTCATAAACCGAGCTATCGCCGTGCGGGTGATATTTACCGAGAACTTCACCGACGATACGCGCCGATTTACGATACGGTTTGGTGCAGTCATAACCGTTTTCATACATGGCGTAAATAATACGGCGGTGCACCGGTTTAAGACCATCTCGCACATCAGGCAGCGCGCGCGAAACAATAACGCTCATTGCATAATCAAGATATGAACGGCGCATTTCTTCGCTAATCATGGTCGGGGTAATGTTTTCGGCAGCTGTCGGAACAGCGGCAATTTCATTTTCTTCCATAGACTTTTCCTTATTTTTGCAATTAAATTCAGAATCTGCAAGCAGAATAGCAAAAACATCGGTTTTTCGGAAGTGGTTTTTGTGTTTTATGCCCAACAAAAAACAGCATTTTCTTCTGTACGGGCAAAAAAAATGCCTTAAAATTGATTTCAAGGCATAAAAGTTAATAAAATCGGCGCTGATTTTTATTCGGCGATAAAACCGCCGCTTTCTTTTGCTTCAGAATCATCATCTGAAAACTTATCAGCAACAACGTCTTTGGTTTTATCATAACCGTCTTTAATCATTTGTTTGGTTTGCGCGGTAACATCAGAGGTAACTTCGCCGACCGTGGAATCTTTATTGAACGTTCCGTTATAAAAACCCACGCCGAGCAAATAAATAATTATGATAATCAGCGCGTATAACAAATATTTTAGCAGCGTTCCCATGCTTTTCTCCTTTGCCAAAGGTTAAACTTCAAGCAAATAAATAAGCACGGTTTAATATATTTCAATGCCAAGTATCAGCGGCGGGCAAACAACTTTTCAATATCGGAAAGTTTCAGCTCAACATAAGTCGGGCGCCCGTGGTTGCACTGTCCGGAATGTTCGGTATGTTCCATATCGCGCAACAAGCGGTTCATTTCATCAATATTTAAGCGGCGACCGGCTCTGACCGAACCATGACAGGCGATGGTGGCGCAAATATGGTGCAATTTGTCGGTTAAGGCAAACTCTCCGCCCCATTCGGCAATTTCAGCCGCCAAATCGCAAATCAGCTTATGAATATCGGCGCCGGAAATAAGCGCCGGAATTTCACGCACAATCACCGCCTGCGGACCAAATTCTTCCACAATCAGCCCCAACTTAGCCAAATTGTCGGCTTGCGACATAATTTTTTCTTTTTCGGAATAGCTTAAATCAATAATCTCAGGTATAAGCAGCATTTGGGTTACAACTTTGTGCTCTGCCGCCAGGTCGGCTTTAAGTTTTTCCATCACTATACGTTCATGCGCCGCATGTTGGTCAATAATGATAATGCTATCGGGTGTTTGCGAGATAATATAGGTATCATGGAACTGCGCTTTGGCCAAGCCCAACGGTCCGATTTCAGAATCCGCATTTTGCGGTTCGGAAGGCTCTTCAACTTTAATTGAATAAAAACCCGCCAAATCAGGCAAATCGGCTTGCGCGCGCCGCGGCATCGGCGCTGAAAACGACGGCATTTTAATGGCGCGGGTTTCTTCCGCCAAATTAACGGTTTCGGGAATATCCGGCGGCAAAACCGACTGCTGAGGCTGCGTATAGGTTTGAGTGTAAGGTTGAGCGGCAAAATCAGGAATGTTATCACGCACAAATTCAGCCAAATTTAAGGTGTTGGCGGCGGTTTTATCACCTAATGACAAAGCGTGTCTGATTGAACCGACCAACAATCCGCGTACGGTTGCCGCGTCATAAAAACGAACTTCCGCTTTGGCAGGGTGAACATTAACATCAACATAAGCCGGATTAACGTCAATAAACAGCGCGCACAACGGATAGCGGTTAGACGCAAGCACGTCCTGATAAGCGCCTTTAATGGCGCCGAGCAACAGTTTATCACGCACCGGACGGCTGTTTACAAACAAATATTGCGATAACGAATTAGCCTTGTTTAAGGTCGGCAGGCTGATATAACCGCTGATGCGCACATCATCGCGCGAGGCATCAATCAGCAGCGAATTTTCAGCAAATTCTTTGCCCATAACTTCGCTCAAGCGTTTAAGACGGGCGTCAAACAATTCGCCCTGACAGGCATTAAGCGCTATTTTCTTTTTATCTTCGCTGTACAAATAAAAAGATATGTGCGGGTTGGCCATGGCAATGCGGTTGACAATATCATAACACTGCGCCGCTTCTGAAGCGTCGGCTTTCAAAAACTTTAACCTTGCCGGAACCGCATAAAACAAATCGCGAACTTCAATGCGGGTGCCCTGCGTATGCGCCGCCGGCATAATTTCAGACTTGTGCCCGCCGTTAATTTCACACTTCCAGGCATTTTCAGCCCCTTTAGTGCGTGTGGTAATGCTCATGCGGGCAACCGCGGCAATAGAAGGCAGCGCCTCGCCTCGGAAGCCTAAGTGTTTGATGTTAAACAAGTCATCATCCGGCAACTTAGAGGTGGCGTGCCGTTCAACCGCCAAATTAAGTTCATCTTTATCCATGCCTTTACCGTTATCAGTAATTACAATCAGATTTTTACCTCCGCCGATTAACGACACCTCAATTTTATCGGCGCCGGCGTCAATAGCGTTTTCAACCAACTCTTTTACCACCGAGGCAGGGCGTTCCACCACTTCACCGGCGGCAATTTGGTTGATTAAATTATCAGGTAAAATCCGAATCGGCATTTTATTTTCTCAGCTTTTTAATGGTTTTAATCAATGACAAAGTTGAAGAATCATGCTCCGAGCCGTGAATATTGCCCTCAAGCTCAGGCAAAATTTTAAGCGCAAGCTGTTTGCCGAGTTCAACGCCCATTTGGTCAAACGAGTTAATATTCCAAATTACGCCCTGAACAAAAACTTTATGCTCATAAAGCGCAATCAGCATACCGAGTGAGAACGGGTCAATCTTTTTAAGCAGCATGGTGTTAGACGGGCGGTTGCCGCTAAAGCTTTTATATTTTTTCAAAAACTCGGCTTCTTCTTTGGTTTTTCCGGCTTGGCGGAGTTCTTCCGCCGCCTCAGCCATGGTTTTGCCCTTCATTAACGCCTCGCCTTGCGCTAACACATTAGAGAGCAAAATTTGGTGATGATTGCCAAGTTCATTATGGGAAATGGCCGGCACGATAAAATCAACCGGAACCATCTCAGTGCCTTGGTGCAAAAGTTGGAAAAACGAGTGCTGAACATTGGTGCCGGCGCCGCCGAACAATACCGGTCCGGTGGCGTATTTTACGAAGTTGTTGTTGCGATCAACCGACTTGCCGTTGCTTTCCATATCAAGCTGTTGCAAATAAGCCGGCAGATATTGCAAATATTGGTCATAGGGCACAACCGCATAGCGATGAACATTGAAAAAGTTATTATACCACACGCCGAGCAAGCCCAAAATAACCGGCAGATTTTTTTCAGGCTCGGCAGTGCGAAAATGCTCGTCCATAGCGTGCGCGCCGTCTAACAGTTTTTCAAAATTTTCAAAGCCGACGGCAATGCAAATAATCAGCCCAATAGCTGACCACAATGAATAACGACCGCCCACAAAGCTCCAGAAAGCAAACATATTGTCAGGATTAATGCCGAATTTAACCACTTCTTCTTTGTTGGTGGAAAGGGCTACAAAGTGTTTATCAACCGCATGTTCGCCAAGCGCGTTTACCAACCATTTGCGGCAGGTTCGGGCATTGGTTAAGGTTTCAATAGTGGTAAAAGTTTTGGAAGCCACAATAAATAAAGTGGTTTCAGGGTCTAACTTATTTAACACTTCAGCGCAAGCGGTGCCGTCAATGTTAGAAATAAAGTAACAGTTAATGTCTTTAGCCCAATAGCGGCGCAAAGCCTCGCAGACCATAACCGGTCCCAAATCAGAGCCGCCGATGCCGATGTTGACAATATTGGTGAGTTTTTTGCCGGTGTAACCTTTAAATTCGCCAAAGCGAACCGCATCGGAAAACTTTTTCATTTTGGCCAACACTTCATTAATTTGCGGCATAACATCTTTACCATCGCTCATAATTTTGCGGTTGGAGCGGTTGCGCAAAGCAATGTGTAAAACCGAGCGATTTTCGGTGTTGTTAATTTTTTCACCGGAGAACATTTCAGTAATTTTTTCAGAAAGGCGGCGTTCTTTAGCTAATGCAAACAAGCTGTCCAAAACTTTATCATCAAAGCGATTTTTAGAATAATCTAAAATTAAGTCATTAAGTTGAACAGTATATTTTTCCGCTCTTTTGGGGTCTTTGGCAAAAAGTTCGCGCATTTGTGTTTTTTTAATGCGTTTATATTCGCTTTCAAGTTTTTTCCATGCTTTGGTTTTGTTTGCGTTATCAAATCCGAACATCATTTTACTCCTTCGTGTTTATTTAAGTTACCGATAGTTAATTCTACCGGAAAAGTACCAAAATATTTTGCCGCGGCGGCATTAACTTCATCAAGCGTTACCGCGCGGATATAATCATTGCGTTTTTGCAAAAAGTCACGCCCTAATTTGTAGCGCTGCATAGCCACCAACATATCGGAAATGCCGTCAGTTGAAGCAAAGCGCAAATTGTATGAGGCAAGCAAATAGCTGCGCGCCGCTTTAAGCTCTGCCGCAGTCGCGCCTTTTTTAGCAAACTTTTTCCATTCTTTGAGCATGATTTTACGCATTTGCTCATAATTTTCAGGAGTGGAAGAAAACTGCCCCAACAAGAGCGGAGCTTTTTCTTCCGGCGAAAGATAGGTATAAATGCCATACGTCAAGCCTTCTTTTTCACGCGCGCGGAGCGACAAACGCGAGGTCAACCCCGAACCGCCGAAAATATAATTGGCAATGTATAGCGGATAAAAATCTTTATCCGAACGCGCAACTCCGCGTATGGCAAAATTGCTGATAATCTGCGCCGCGTTGCGCTCAATATTATCGGTGCGCGGCTGAAAATTTATTTCAGGAGCGGAAAGTTCTTCATTTTGCGCTTTCAGAGGCAAATCCGCAAAAATAAAATCTGTAATTTGCTTGGCTTTTTCAGCTGAAATATCTCCGGCAATACCGATAATTAAATTATCTTTGGCAAAGCACAGCGCCGCGTATTGTTTCAAGTCTGCCACCGTTAATGATTTTACATCAGCTTCTTTGCCAAGCGGATTGACGGCGTAAGGATGCGAGCCGAACAATGCTTCAGAAAAGGCTAAATTAAGCATGGTTTCAGGCTTTTCCGATTGCAATTTAAGCGCTTCCGTCAATGCGTTTTGGGTTAATTTTAAATCAGCCGGAGCAAAATGCGGACTAAGCAGCGCCGCCCGCAATAAATCTGCCGCCGCCGACAAATTGGCCGCGGGAGTTACCAGTTGACCGGAAAAATTTTCAAGTCCGGCCGTAAAATTTAAATTAATGCCGTTAAGCTCCATTTTTTCTTGAAAATCAGCGCGAGAATAATCACCTGCGCCTAATTTAAGCAATTCAGAGGCGACCGCCGCAGTGCCGTTTTTACCCTCAGAATCATAGGCGCGACCGGCGCGCTTGAACATAAAGCTTATACTGATTATCGGGTTGGCATTATCTTCCATAAACCAAAACTTAATCCCCATCGGAGAAACAAGTTCTTCAGGGATTTTATCAAAAGTTTTGGCTTTAAGGGCAGAATTTGCCACAATTTTTTCAGCGTCAAAGGTTTGACGCGACGAGTATTGACGGCAACCGTAAAAAATGCCGGCCGCAAACGCAATAAACAACAACCATTTAACCCAAGCACCAAACAAACTGCGATGATAATAGGTGCGATGCTTCATTACTTGCCCTCCTTATTAACATTTTTTTCGGGCAACAGCAAGCCGGTGATATTGGTAGAATCGGCAAGCATGGCGCTAACGGCATTTTTAACATCATTAAGCGTTACCGCATTAACATTGTCTTCATAGGCTTCTATTTTATCAAGCTCAATATCAGCCGCAACCATTTGTCCGGCAAACATAGCCGCATCTTCAGGATTATCGCGGATATAAACCAAACCGGCAGTAAGTTTTTGTTTTTCAGTTTGCAAAATATCATCGGTCAAGGCATTTAAGGCATCTGAGGCAACCGAACCGATTATATTTTCAGCCTGTTGAACAGAGATAGAAGCATCTGGTAAAATATTCAAGCTAAAAGTTCCGACGCCGCGACTTACAGCATTGTATGACGATGTAGCCGCAGTGGCTTTACCGGTTAGCACCAGCTTTTTGCTCATGTACGAGTTATCGCCCTCGCCTAAATATTTTGAAAACAGCATTAACGCATAAGCCGTTTTTTCATTTTCAGTCAATGACGGCACCACGTATTTGCGAACTACCCGCGGTGATTTAATTTCCGGCATAGTAGTTTCAACCCGATAAACATTTTTTTCCGACCAACGAGAAAATATCGGTTTTGCAGTCGGCATACCGCGCTGTTTTTTAATTTTGCCGAAATATTTTTTAGAAAGCCTGTAAGCCGTGTGGTAATCAATGTCGCCGGCAAGCACCAAAACCGCATTGTCAGGCGTGTAATGGCGCTGATAAAAAGCTTCGGCGTCTGATTTGCTCAGATTCATGATTTCAGCCTCAGTGCCGGTAACAGGTCGCGCATAGGGATAATCTTGCCACAGCGTGCGCTCTAAGACTTCAGCAAAACGAGCCGTCGGACTGTTTGTAACCCGCTGTTGACGCTCCTGAAAAACAATTTTCCGCTCTTTGTCAAATGCATTGTCATCTATTTGTAAATTAGCCATGCGGTCAGCTTCAAGCGCCATAATAACTTCAAGCCGACTAATATCAACAAATTCATGATAAGCAGTAAAATCATGCGAGGTAAAAGCATTGGCGTCACCACCATTTTGCGCCACAATATCATTAAATGACGAACCTGGGACTTTAACCGTGCCTCTGAACATTAAATGCTCAAGCAAATGCGCAATACCGCCCTTACCCGCAAGTTCATCCGTACTGCCCGCTTTATACCACAACATTTGCTTAATAATCGGAGCCTTACGGTTAGGAACAACCACAACCTGCAAACCATTTTTTAAGGTAAATGTTTCAGCGTCAAGCAACTTTGCTTCAGAAGCAGAACAAAGCAAAAACAACAGCAAAACAACACGGATAAAAACTTTATTCATCTTTTACCTTAACATTATTAATCTGGCAGAGTTGAAAAATCAGGCGGCAGGTCAAGCGGTTGACGCGCCTCAACTTGCGAAGCATCAGGCACGTTGCGTTTTAACCCTAATTTTTCTTTGGTTAAACCGCAGGCGCATAAAGCAAAAGATAATGCCAACATCAAGCTTAACATTTTTTTCATTTGGTAATCTCCTTTAACGTGTTGTTTTTACGGGTGAACAGACTATGCAAAATAATCAGAAAAGCGCCGATACAAATAAAGCTGTCGGCAGCATTAAACGCAGGCCAATGCCAAGCGCCGTAATGAAAATCCAAAAAGTCATACACTGCACCAAAGCGAATACGATCCGCCACATTGCCCAATGCGCCGCCGATAATGAGCCCTAAGGCAACCTGAACTGTTTTGTTGTTTTCATGGCGCAACCATGAGAACAAAAACGCCACCACGCCGAGCGCAAAGGCTGAGAGCAAAACCGTGCCCAATATGCCGCCGTCATTAAACATTGAAAAACTGACACCGGTGTTCCAAGCTTCCACCAGATTAAAATAACTGCCAAATGACTTTATCGCAGCATCTTTAGCAAAAAGCTCCGCTATGTAATATTTGCTTAAAAAGTCAGCCAAAAAGGCGGCAAGCGCAATAATCAATCCCAAAATCAAAGTCTGCTCCCATAATTTTAATTACGGTTTATTATAGCGATTTTATATTGTAATTAAAGCCAATATTTTAAATATATACAGAAAAATGTTGCCGATAATATTAAGTTTGCACCTTGACTCTTTGGCTAATATATTCCATTATTTGCACAGTATGTTGTATTAACGATATAAGGAAACCGCAATGGAACTCACTCTGTCTATGTTTTTAATTATATGCCCATTTGCGTTTTTAGCCGGAGTTGTTGATTCCATCGGGGGCGGCGGCGGTTTAATTTCATTGCCGGCATACATGATTGCGGGGCTTCCGGCACATACGGCGGTATACACCAACAAACTTTCGGCAACCTGCGGGATTATTGTGGCAACCGCCCGCTATTGCAAACACAAGTGCATTGATTATAAATTGGCGGTTATCGGGGTTATCACCGCGGCTTTCGGCGGCATGGCGGGCGCCAAATGCGCATTGATGGTTGACGAGCTTATTTTCAAAATTCTGCTCCTGATTTTGCTGCCGTTAATCGCAATGTACGTATTGCTTAAAAAAGATTTAGAGCCTCATAAGACTCAGCCGATTGCACGCCTTAAACAGTATGTAGTTGTATCGGTCGCAACCTTTTTGCTTGCGATGTACGCCGGGTTTTACGGTCCGGCATCCGGCACTTTTTTGATTTTGGTTTATTCGGGAATTGCCAAAATGGGATTGTTGCAATCAGAAGGAAACGCCAAAATCGTTAATATGACAGCCGATATTTTTTCATTAATGATTTTTTTATGGAACGGCGTGGTTATTATTCCGCTTGGGTTAACAGTTGCCGTATTCAGTATTGCCGGTAATTACGTCGGCGCAGGACTTGCGATTAAAAACGGTCATAAGATTATCAGAATCGTGATTTTAACGGTTATCGCAATTTTATTCTTAAAGATTATAGTTGACGCCGGTTTACGTTTTTGGAACGCCTTTTAGCTTAAAAAGCAAGTATAAAACCCCGCGTTAAACGCGAGGTTTTATACTTAAAACATACCTTTTTTACGAAAATAAATAATCGCAAACACTGTGGCAACGGCGGATATAGCCATAACAATCAGAAAGCCATACGGATTGCCGGAGCCGGGAACCGGAACATTCATGCCCCAAAAACTGGCGAGCATGGTCGGAATTGATAAAATAATCGTGATTGCCGCCAAAAACTTCATCACTAAATTGAGGTTATTATTGATAATAGAGGCAAAGCCGTCCATCATACCTTCCAAAATGGAACGATGCATATCAACCATTTCAATCGCCTGCTTATTTTCAACAATAACGTCTTCAAGCATATCAATATCATCATCAGTAAATTTAATCAGCTTTGACATAGCCGGCGAATTAATCATCCGTAAAATTTTAAGCAGTACCAAATGGTTATCTTTTAATGCTGTGGTAAAATACACCAGTGATTTTTGAATTTCAATCAGCTTAAACAGCGCTTTATTTTGAGTGGTTTTGCGCAATGAATATTCAATTTCTTCCGTACGTTGATTGATAATCGCTAAATATTTTAAGTAAAACTGCGTGCACTTTGATAAAATTGAGAGCAAAAAGCGCCCGCGCTCGCGCGTATCAAAACTTTTGGCGGTATTTTTATTAAAGGAGCTTAAAATGCGATTATCGCGCGAGCAAATAGTCATAAAATTACGCGAGGTAAAAGCAAGACCGCACGGTAGTGTGTCAAAATGCCCATCATCATCTAACAACGGCAAATTAACAATAAGCGAAAGCACGCCGTCTTCAAATTCAACCCGCGAGCGCTCGTCAAGGTCAAGCGCATTTTTAAGCATATCAGGGTCAAGTTTAAGCTGCGAAGAAACTTTTTCCATTTCTTCAGCTGTAGGATTAATTAAGTTATACCATGAAAGCGCCGCAACTTTGTTTTTTTTGAGTTTGACCAACTTGCCGCCATCTTCAGATTTATAAATTCTTAACATGGCGCCTCCTTTTAACAAAACATTGCGAGATAATTTTGAAAGATGTTTGGTGCGTCCGAAAGGACTTGAACCTTCACGAACTTAGTTCATAACGACCTCAACGTTACGCGTCTACCAATTCCGCCACGGCCGCACTTTGTATCAAAGACAAGCAACTCATATTCCATAAATAAAAAATAATCAAGCATTTTTTTGCACTGTTATCATTTTTTTATAAAAATGAGCTGCATGCCTTAAAAATTTAATGGTTATTTCAACCAATATTCAATGGTGGAAACAACTCTGACTTTTTTATTAATCTGCTGCATTTCGGAAGTGTACATGGTCTGTTCACTCGGCAAAATTGAGAACACGCCTTGATTGGCGACTCTGATTTTACCGACTGAACTTCCGGAATTTTTAGCAAATTCCTCCGCGGCTTCACGCGCGTTTTTAGTAGCTTGCGCCAACATTTCAGGCTTAATTTCATTTAACTTAGTAAACAAGTATGAAACCGGATAATCATAGCTACGGCTAAAAATAACGCCTTTGGCTACCAACTCGCCCGATTTGTTTAAGGTGGCGGCAATTTTATCAACATCGGACGACTTAACCGTCATATTTTGAGTTAAAATAAAGCGGACATTGTTATCATTTCCGGAATTGTACATATCGGCCATTCGGTCGGTGGTTTCCAACAAGCCGACGCTGATTTCATTTTCAGCAATCTGATTTTTCAACAAAAAGTTTTTAACCACAACGGTTTGCGCCGCCATTTCCTGCTGAGCTTTAACCACATCATTGCCGGTTACCACAAATTTAATGTTCCAAACCGCCAAATCAGCCTTAACATTCATTTCCGCCAAGCCTTTTACCAGCACGGTGTTAGAATCCATTTTGGCATGATAGTAGTAATAGCCGGGAAAAAATCCGCCTAAAACAACACCCAAAGCCAACAAAGTTACACTCATAACTTTGCAGGCGCATTTGCATTTTTTGCCGCATTTGCAGCCTTCTTCACATTTGCAATCAGTGCCGCAAGTGCATTCTTTGCCTTCATGACAACCGCATTTGCAGTTATCGTCACAACAACATTTTTGTGTCATGTTATTCCTCCATAAAATTTTATGTCTGTTAAAAAGAGTAGTCTTTAATTGCCAAATGTCAATATCTTTCTATTTTTTGTACGCCGCGCGGCGGATACGGTCATTAATTGCCAGACCTAAACCACTTTCCGGAATCGGAGACATCGCGATTTTAGAATATTTATCCTGCGAATCGGCAAGACGCATATAAGCAAACAGATTGGCAGCAGCCTCGCATAAATCAGCGCGCGGGCTTAAATTAAGGTCACAATCCGCCACTTTGCCAAAGCCGATAAAAAATTCATCAGGCTCGCGGCTGGTTGCATTAATCCTGAAATCATGCGAGGGAGCATAGTGTTTGAGCATTTGCCCCGGAGAGCTCGGCAAGTCAGGATTGCCGTGCGAGATAAGCACTTTCTCGCCTAAAAAAGCTTCCAAATTTTCTAAAGCGATACCGCCGGCGCGGAGCAACACCACGTTTTTGCCGGTTACATCAATGATGGTGGATTCAACTCCTACCCGGCACGGTCCGCCGTCTAAAATAACATCAACTTTATCGCCAAGGCTGTCAGCAACATGTTGAGCCGTGGTGGGACTTACGGTTTGCGAACGATTAGCCGACGGCGCCACAATCGGCACGCCACTGCTTTTAATTAAGCTTAGCGCCGTGGGGTGGTCGGGCATACGAACGGTAACGGTTTTTAAGCCAGCGCAAGCCAAATCAAGCGCCGGATTTTCATCAATGCGTTTCAGCACAAAAGTAAGCGGTCCCGGCCAAAACTTTTCAGCAAGTGCCAAAACCCGCGAATCAACAGAGGCATATTCTTTCAAAAAATATTTTTCGGCAATGTGCGAAATCAGCGGGTTAAAAGCCGGACGTCCTTTGGCGGCAAAAATTGAGGCAACGGCTTTGGCGTTATAAACATTAGCGCCTAATCCGTAAACCGTTTCAGTCGGAAAAGCAACCAAACCGCCGCTTTTAATAACCGAAGCGGCATAGCTGATATTTTCCGGCGTATTTTTAAATATATTATTCTGCTGCGTCAACATGTAAAACACTAATCAAAGCATATTCAAGTTCATCATCTGCAAACTCTTCTAGCACCATATCCCCGCCTTTGTCAACCAACTGATAACAATTTAACGGCTTATTGTAAACCAGATAGCAAAAGTCATCATAGCCCAGAATAACCACCGACAAATCATTATTAAATTCGCGGTTGAATTTAATTATATCAAGCTGTTTGTTGGTAAGCGGCGGAATGCCCAACAGAGCCGAATCGTTTGCTAAAACTCCGTTATAATGCCGCAAAAAATTTAAAAACGCTTCCGGCAAAAAGGGATATCCGTCTTTTACCATTTTTTTTTGCGCCAAAATAACATCTTTAACCGCAAGCGGATTTTCAGCGTGAATATATTTATTTTGGGAAAGAAGATGCAAAAATCTGTTCATTTCATGCTCCGTTTAGCGGGTTTTGCTCTTTTTATTTAAAATTTTATTTATCAGTTCCGTCTTTTTAAGTTTTTTGAGTTCCGCTTGGGTCGGATTATGTTTTTTCAGCTTTATTTCTTTGTGACGTTTGTTTTTAATTGATTTTACCACATTGTCCAAATCAAATGATTCAACTTCGGTCTCGCTTAAATATTTTTGCCGCGTTTCCGCAAGTTCAGAATTAATTGCCTCATAAGATACGATATTTTCAATATCTTCTTCCACTTTACGCACATAATCGCGACTACGGCTCCAGTTATAAGCAATTTGTTTATCAGACGTAAAGCCGAACATAAACGTAACGTCAGAATCCAAAAACTCCAACCGGCGATGATAAGACTCTTTACTGCCGGAAGACGTTAAAATATCAAAACCGTGCAAAACATGGCGGTGCACATCCGTAGGCGTTAAAACAAAGTTATTACGATAATTAACCATGGCGATATACGCCAATCTGCCGCTTTCCATTACCGCGGTTTTATGATGAACTTCAAAGTCAGGAAAATTTTCAGAAACAAGTTTATGTCCGTTTGCATCGCGGGCTGTAAGCAAGCCGCCTTTATCGGCTTTCATCAGGCGCTTAACCAACGCTTGCGGAATTTTATCGCCGACTTTATATTTGCCGCATGAAATATTTTCGGCCGCAAGGTCTGCCAAAACGCGCGGAGTAAAATTAGTTTCAGTAATGATAATGCGCGATTTATCTGAAACACCGTAATTTTTCATAGCGCTTAAAAGCGACTGTATGTAACGCTCGTCATAATTTTCAGTGCGTAAAATTTCCGCAATGCGGTCACCATATTTGCGCGCCAGAGCTTTAACATAGGCATTACGCGGCGAATCGCCTTTTTTGAAAGATACTTTTATCTGATTTTCGTCAGTGCGGAAGGTTTTAAAAATCACATCTGAAAAGTCATAAACACCCATAACCTCAACAGCCTTAGGGTTTATGCCTTTTTGAGCCATATATTCGCAAATATTCGGTTCAATTTTACGGAAGCTGTCAAACTGCCGATATAATTTCCAGGCCGGAGAATTGTTTAAGTCATAGTCGGCAACCGAG
>ERZ1034928.557-NODE-557-length-16543-cov-8.517649_pt1 | contig 16543 bp, 27 predicted proteins | sample MGYA00520627_ERZ1034928 | MGnify/ENA primary metagenome ERZ1034928 (study PRJEB33766, sample SAMN09781755) | gut metagenome | biome: gut microbiome | host: Homo sapiens | place: Madagascar | study: EMG produced TPA metagenomics assembly of the PRJNA485056 data set... | reverse complement strand
TATTAAAAGTAACATTTACAGAAAAACTAAATTTAAACTTCCGCTAATTATAAAACCACAGAAGTTCCTAAAGAGAAATCATTCCACTACTTCTAAATACATATCTATATTACAAGAAACAGCGTAAGAATAAGCATCATTAAACATTTTCGGCGTATTATCACCTCCGAATGATCTTGAAGTATAATTTGATCCTGTATATGTTAACATAGGAATGTATATAATTTTATATAGAGTGTTATTTTCTTCAGTTCCATTAAGCAATGCAGCTGGAATAATAATGTCTATCGGAAACACATAAGACAAAGTACGGTCTCTTAAATATTTTACTAAATATAGGCTTATAGAATTGAAAGTACCAAAAAGCGTTAGTCCACCATTTGAATTAGTACTAGATAAAGATGGAATATTTATGTTTCCTTTAAATCTTACGCTACGTATTGCATTTATACTATCAAGAGAAAAAGTATTAAAAGAGCCCAATGGCGTTTGGGCTGAAGTTGAAGTTTTATCGTTTAATGTTAAGTTAGATACTTTTACCCATTTTGACGTTCTCCCATCTACATACCCCTTAGTAGCTGGTTCAGAGGAGGAGGTAGGGGTGGGAAGATTTCGCAAAAATATTTCCAAAATACTATTTACAAATCCAATTCTATGTGTTATAATGTATATACAAACAAAGGAAATACTAAAAATCAAAAAAGGAAGGTAAAATAAAATGATCAGTAGAAGATATCAAATTTGCACAGGAAGTGGAAATGGCAGAGAAAAGAATTACTACTTTGATGATATTGATTCTGTTGTAGCTAAGGCAAAGCAGCTTCAGAAAAGAAGAAAGGACAATGATACTTTTGTTATTATCGAAATAGAAGTTTCACCATATTTTATTAAAGCAAAAGCTGAAGTAGCGGATATATGGCTACAAAATAAAATTTGAAATATGAAGTAAAAATGGAGAAGATTATGAATAGCTTGAGAGAAAAGTTAATGCACTACAATGAAAATAATCTTTCAGGAGAAAAATTAAAACAGGATGCAATTATGTCTATTGAGGATATTACACGATATATGTCCGAAAATGAGTTGATGCACCACAGCCGTGTACTTGCTATTGCCTATCTTGCATTAACAGAAGAAGAGGAAAACTAAAATGTATCTGGATATTTTTAGATGTTTGCCAGTTTCTTGTAAATGTTATAAGTGTGGCAAAACATATTACAGAAGCAATAGGGATAATGGGAAGTGTCCAGAATGTTTACAAAAAGAAAGATTAAGAAAATATAAGAAAGGAGGTAAATGATATGGACTTTGGTGTTGCAAGTGTTGCTGTAATTACTGCAATTTGTTATCTTGTTGGAATGGTAGTTAAGGCTTGTGGATTCGATACCAAGTGGATTCCTATTGCAGTAGGTGTTTGTGGCGGTTGTCTTGGTGTAGCAGCTATGTTTATTATGTCTGATTTCCCTGCTAATGACTACATTACTGCTACTGCTGTAGGCATTGTGAGTGGACTTGCTGCTACAGGTATTGACCAGATCGGAAAACAGTTGGACAAGTAAAATAATTTCTTTTGTTGAAAGGAGTAAAACAATGGAAAAGAAGTATGAGGAAATTATCAATCAGGGCAAGAAGGATGGAAAGAAGCTTTCTGAGATCAACGCAGAACTGAAAGAAGCAGGCGCAACTTTCCACTTGGATTATACTATGTGTGAAGATGGTCCTGTAACTGGATGGTCTGAAAAGGAAATGAAGGAAGGCTTTATTCCTGCTAAAGAGACTGCTAATGCCGTTCATCTTCATGATCTTATGAAGCGCAATGTCAACATGGCTGGTAAGTCTGGTGAGTATTGGACTGCTGAAGGCAAGTATGAGATTACTTGGAACGAGAACGGTAATCCTGTAAAGGCTATTCGTAAGAACTAACTAATTTGTAGGGCGGGAGGTTGGGACTTAAAAATTATGTATGATATTTTTGATTGTGTAAAAGCTCAAATCTATTATAACCCAAATAAGAAAAGCTTGGTTGAGATCAAAAGAGAAACTGGATGCACTCATGCAATCAATGGCTATTTGTTCAATAAGAAGTTTAAGCCTGTTGATTGGTGCGTAATTGATGGAAGAGTAATTTCTACAAGTATGTATAATGACTTTGGCTTTGCTCTTTTCAAAAGTAAGCCATTGTTTAATTTAGCTTCTTTGTTTAAAGACACAAACTTTCTTTCTGGCATTCCTATTATTGTAAAAGGTGATTTTGTTTATAGGAACTTAACTCCTGATGTAGCAAGGGAAGCTCAAAGAACTGCTGTTGGTTGGACTAAGGAAGGCAAAATTGTTTTGTTCTGTTCACCTGGCAGAATGTCAAGAGAAAAGTTACAAATAAAAATGAAAGACCTTGGTGCTTACAATGCTCTTATGTTAGATGGTGGGGGAAGTACACAAGGTCTTTTTCCTAATGGTAAGATTTATTCCCCAAGAAGAGTTCCTACTGTACTTTTGTTTTGGAATAAAGAAGTTAAGCAAGATAACAATACTTCTGATAATGAAGGAGTTAAGAATATGTATAGCGTGAATGTGTACAATGCTTCTACTGAAGGAGCTACTAAGATTACAAATAACTTTAAAGTGAGTGAGTTTAAATCTAATTCTAAGATTGTTTTAATCCATCATACTCTTCCTATTGCACTTCAGATGATCCGTGAAAAAGTTGGTAAAGCAATTAACATTACTAATGCTTATCGTACTGAGAGCCATAATAAAAGAGTTGGCGGTGCTTCTAATTCTTTCCATCTTTATGGAATGGCTGCTGATATTTGGGTAAGAGATATTTCTCCTATTGATCTTGCAAAAGTAATTGATACAATGTTTCCTACCACTTATGGAGTGATTGCATATCCTAAAAAGGGCATTGTTCATTTTGATGTTAGAGCTAAAAAGTACAGAGCAATTAACAGTGGAACCGAAGTAAAAGTAGACCATTTCTAAGGAGGATATAAATGTGCAAGACTTAATAGTGACAGCTATCTCAGCAGCTTCTATGATCATCGTTGCATTTATTCAGGCAAGCAACAAGAAACACGCTAAAGAGCAAGAGAGAGTTAATAATTTAAGAGCAAAAGAAAGTAAGCTATCCATGGATATGATGTATGCTTGCTGTGTTCTTTCTAAAGGTACAGCAAACGCATTAAAGAACAACCACTTTAATTCTGAAGTTGAAAGAGGAATTGAATTGGTGGATAAAGCTACAGACGAATATAACAAGTTTTTGAGAGAGACAGCAGCTGATACTATGAGTGCTTGACATTTGTGATATAATAGAAGAGAGGAGAGTAAACAGTTTGGAAAAGACTAAGCAAGAGTATATTTCAAATATTTGCGTTGGAAACATTGTTGCATTTAAAAGAGAAGATTTAATGTTTTCTGGTAAAGTTATTGAAGTGAGCGAAGATAAAGTAACTATTCAGACTCCTAATAACTCTATCTTTTATGTTGAGCGTGAAAATGTAGTGTGGGTGAAGATTGGTACAAAGTGGCCAGTTGGTATTTACAATGCTCTAAAATATTCTAAAACAAAGTAAGAAAGGAAAGTAAAAATGGATGCTCTTGAATTTTTGAAAACAGCAAAAAGACGGTGTGAAAATGGCAAAAAAGAAATTTATAGTGTTATTGATTTAGAAAAAATTGATATTGAAAAATATGTAAAAAACGTTGAAGAATGGGGCAAGAATAATCCGATTAAAACACGTCAGACGGAACTTATAAAAATGTTTCCAAATGTACCTATTAGGTGTGACGGCTATGTAGATATTGCTCCTTGCAATTTGGACGAAGAAATTAACAGAAAGTGTTCAGAAAGAAGTCCAATGAAATGTGATGAGTGCTATAAAGAGTTTTGGGACAAAGAGGTAGTGTAATGAAAGTAAACATTAACAAAACAATGGATGAAATTGTTTCATTACAAAATCAGATTACCGGACTTCAAATGCTATTAGATCAAAAGAAAAGTGTAATGGCAAAGTATTTTGATAAGACCGGAAACAGAAGTGTAAGCAATGATGATTGTACAGTGTTTGTGCAAGAGAGAACAACTATTAACTATGATGTAGAGAAGATCAGAAGCAGACTTTCAAAAGATAAGTGTGAAAAGTTTATTGAAAGTGAAAGATATATTGACAGCGAGAATTGGTCTGCATTTGTTAAGCTGATGAAGAAATATAAGGTTCCTTCTTTGGAATTATTTCAGTCTATGAAGACTCGTAGAGTGGTAGACCAAAAGAAGCTTTCTTGTATGTATGAGAATGGTGAGATCAATCTAAAAGAGCTTGATGGATGCTTTGACGCAAAAGTTAAGAAATCTGTTGTGCTGAAAATGAAAGATGTAAATAAAGAAATTCCACTTAAAGGGTAAATAATATGGCTACTCGTCAAGAAGTAGAGATATTTGTAAAGCTTCTAAAACATTTTGGTATCTTTGAGCCAGAAGACAAATACAAGCTTGTTTGTCCATTTCATGATGATAAGAACGCAAGTTTACAAATAAATGTCTCTGATGCTTTTTTCTTTTGTTATGCCGGATGCGGTGCAAAAGGAAGCAGCTTAGAGCTATACAAAGAGTTCTATAAACTGAAACATAAAAGTAATCCAGAAATTTCAGATTTAAAGGCACAAATAAATATAAATAAAATAGTTGGTATAAAAAGTGATAGTAAAATAGAAGTAGGAAAAGAGTTTTCTATTCCAGTAAAGAAAAGTAATCCAAAAGAAGATATTAAGCAAGCAAGAAACTACTATTACAATCTTCCCGACTCTACATGGTATAGACCGTCTTTGTCAGATGCTACAGAGGACGAAGTAAGAATGTGTAGAGACTACATGAATGGGCGTGGGTTTAGTAACCATGCTCTTTCTGTATTTCAGGCAAGAGCAAGCTTAAACAGATACTATCCAATAATTTTTCCTTTGCTTGAAAATGGAGTGTTTCGTGGCTATGTAATGCGTACATTTGATCCAGAGGTAGAAGATCAAAGAAAATATATGTACAATCGTGGCTTTCATAGAAAAGACGTTCTATGCGGTAAGTATAAAAATACTGATACTGTTGTATGTGTAGAAGGATATCTTGACTTAGTAAAAGCAAATCAGATTGGCATAAAGAATGTAGTAGCATTTCTTGGTTGGAAAGCTTCAGAAGTACATTTACAAAAGCTAAAGAAATCAGGAATTAAAACTGTAATATGTGCGCTTGACAATGATGAAGCAGGAAGAAAAGGATACAGATACCTAAAATCAGTCTCAGGTAAATATAATTTCTCTGTTGAGCGTGTCAAATATCCAAAAGGGATAAAAGATATGGGAGACTTAAAAAGTCATTCAAAGCAATCAGAGATGGTAATTAAACAGATTAAATCAATACTTGACAAACAAAAGCTAAAGTAGTATACTATGTGTGTACAAGATATATTGCACTAAAACATTTTTTTTGAAAGGATGTAAACAGTATGGCGAAAAATCTTATTGCAGAAATGAAAGACAGTATTAAAAATAGTGGTGCAAATAAGAAAGAGATCATGTACTTTGCTCCTGACTCTGTTCATCGTGTTCGTTTTCTGACTGAGCTTGATGCAGGTATGGTGCTTGAAATGCACAACCAGTATTCTAATGAAGGTGCTGGCATTTTTGCTCCTTGTGCGGATTCTGAAGATCATGAAGACTGTCAGTATTGCCGTGAAGGAGTCAATATTCAGGAATGGTATGCTTGGTCTGTCTGGGACTATGACAATAATGGCGTTAAGATTATTTTCCAGAAAGCAACTGGTATTTCTCCTATTCCTTCTCTGATTGAGATGTATGAAGAGTATGGCACTATTCTTGACAGAGATTATAAGATTAAGAAAGTTGGCAAGGGCACAACTGGTTCTTTTGTTATTACTCCTCTTGATAAGAGTGTATTCAAGAGTAAGAAAGCAAAAGCTTACTCTGAAGATAAAATTAAGAGCATTATTGCAAAGGCTTATTCTTCCAGTTCTGACGATGATGATGAAGATGATGACGAAGAGGAAGAAAAGCCTAAGAAGTCTACTAAGAAGAAGAATAAGCAAAAGAAGAGCTTGCGCAGCAAAGTGTCTGAGCTTGATTTCTCTGATTTGAAGTCTATTGCTCTTGATCTTGGTATGACAAAGAAAGAGCTAAAGAACATTGATGATGAAGACGAGCTTGTTGAAGAGATTTTTGACAACTTTGAGGAAGATGACATTGAAGACTTATACAATGATTTGATGGAAGATGATGAAGACGATGAGTAATCAAGTTCCAGCTTTAAGCGAACTATTTCAAAAGCAACTTGAATTTCAGCAGCTTATTAAGCAAGATAAATTTGAAGGATATGTAGATAATCCAGAAGAAATGTCTAAGAGTATTCTTGGTCTCATTGGTGAAGCTGGCGAAGTTCTTCAAGCAGATCAAAGATGGAAGAGCAATGGAAGAAATACTTACTTTGACAGAGATGAAAAGATAGCTGAAATTGCTGACTGTTTTATTTTCTTGTTGAACGTATGTATTTATTCTGATGTTACTGCATTTGATATTGCCAATGCTGTTGATGAAAAAATAAATATCAATAGACAAAGATACAATATGGTTGATACAGATAAATATTTAAAGAAGTAATCAGAGTGGCGTGAGAGTTGTGTCTTTCACGCCTACTTCTGTTTTCATGAAAGGATGTGCAAATAGTGAGTGAGCTTAAAATAGAGTATTTACCTATAAAAGATATTAAGCCTTATAAAAACAATGTGAAGCAGCACCCTCAATGGCAGATTGATAGAATCGTCAAGAGTATTGAGAAGTTTGGTTTTAATGATCCTATTGCAGTAGATGAAAACGGGATCATCATTGAAGGTCATGGACGTTATCTTGCTTCTAAGCAGATGGGAAAGAAGAAAGTCCCTTGTATCGTTCTTGATGGTCTTACAAAAGCTCAGAAGAAAGCTTATATCATTGCTCATAATAAGCTTAACATGGATACTGGCTTTGATATGAAAGCTCTTCAGCAAGAGATTGAAAGCATTAAAGATACAGATATTGACTTAGACTTTATTCATGTAGATTTTGGTGATCTTGAGTATCAGAGTGTAAAGAAAGACAAGAAGTTTGAAAATCAGTTCTTTACACAAGAAGAAATCAAGAAGCAGATGGTAAAAGACTTCAAGCACTATGATACAGTAGAAGAGCTTGTAGCAGAGATCATTGATGTTCCAAGTGCAATGTATCAGTTTAATAGATTGTGTCAGGGATTCAATGATGGATATAATATTTCTTTGTTATTCAATCCTCATAGACTTGATACAGAGACTATTAAGAATAAAAGTATCTTCTATGCAATCAATAATGATAAGACCTATGCAAGAGAGCTTTCAAGATATATTGCAGATGTACAAAACAAGATTCCTGTTGCTACTCAGTATTATAAGTTCTTTGGTATTGGCTCTGGTGGCTATCAGTATGTAAATGAATTTCAGCCTTATCTTGCAAGAGACATTTACAAGATGTACTGCAACGATTATTCTAAGATACTTGATCCTTGTGCAGGATGGGGCGGGAGAATGATTGGCTTTGCGTCTTGTATGTTTTCTAATGCAAAGTATTTTGGTGTTGATCCTGCTGTAAAAACATTTAAGGGACTGAAGAAGCTGAGAGAGTTCTTGAGACAGGAAGACTCAGTAAAGCTTAGTAATACTTGCTTTGAGGACACTGATGTTCCTGAGAATTACTTTGATTTCTGTTTTACTTCTCCTCCTTATTTCAATACTGAACACTATGACGGAAAGAAATCTTCTTTCAAGATGTATGGTCAGTATGAATCTTGGAGAGATAACTTCCTTTATGTTATGCTTGATAAGATCGTTGCAGCTTTGAAAGACAATGCGCCTTGCTTACTGAATGTCGGGGATAAACACTATACTATTTCTGATGACATTATTGAATATCTTTCAAGAGAATATAAGATCAAAGCATACAGAGTGAATCAGTTCAAGATTGGTGGTTCTGGAATTGGTAAGCGTTCTGGTACTAAAGATCATGATGGTGAGCCGTTTATTTTGTTTTATAAGAAGGTAAAGTGATATGAAGTATAACTATAAAGAAGCTCTTGAAAATGTAAGAGAACAAGCTTTGGAAGTAGGGCTGTTTGAAAATGCTTTCTTTCTTTCTACATTTCAAAGCTATATTCAGAATGTAAAATATCTACAGCAGATTGTGCAGCAAGTAAAAACAGGAGATGCGGAAATTTCTCAGTATCGGAGACAGTCACAGATGTGTATGAAAAATGCACTCTGTCTGTTTCAGATGCTTGGTGATGAAAAGAATGAGCTTGAACTAAAAGGTAAGCTTAGTGAAAAGAAAGTGCCTAACTTTCAGTTAATGTCTCCAAAGCAGCTAAGACAGTGGTGCAAGAAATATGACATTGACTATGATGATTTTGCAAAAGACTATTTGCTAAAAGCACTTGAGAAAAGGTGGATAAAAGAAAATGGTTGATTTGCATAGACACTCAGAGTTTTCTTTGTTTGACGGCTTTGGGAACGCTCAAGACCTTGCAAAGACAGCTAAAGAGATTGGCTATACTTCTCTTGGAATGTCTGAGCATGGTACTGTGTCTGGCTGGATTAAGCATTATCAAGCGTGTAAAGAAGAAGGAATAAAGCCTATTCTTGGAGTAGAGTGCTACTATCAGCCAGAGTTTACACAAGACAAAGAAAGCTATCATTTATGTTTGTTCGCTAAGAACTATACTGGATACAGAAATATTAACAAGATTCTTACAAGAGCAAATGAAAAGTATTTTTACTATAAAGCTAAAGTTACAGATGATCTTTTAGAGAAGTATCATGAAGGAATTATTTGTACTTCTGCTTGTGTTGCTGGCTATGCTTCTCAAGCTATTGTAAAAGAAGAAGAAGACAAAGTAGAAGAGTTCTTTGAGAAGTTTACTAACTGGTTTGAAGATGATTTCTATGTTGAGATTCAGCCATACACTATTTCAGAAAAAGGACTTCAGGAAAAGGTAAATAAGAAGCTAATGCAGTATGCTAAGAAGTATGATGTAAAATGCATTCTTACTTCTGACTCTCATTATGGCAAGAAAGAAGATTTTGATACCTATAAGAAGATGCACGAGATAGCAAAGCATGATAAGATTGATATTGACTCTACCTATGGTGAGCGATATATGCCTACTGAAAGAGAGCTAATCAATCGCTTTGTTAAGATGCACAGTAATCTATTTAGTACAGAAGAGAAAGCTACACGATATGCTAAAAAGATGATTAAGAACTTAGAGGAGATAGAAAGTAAAGTAGATGATGATATTATCTCAGAAATTAAGTATACAAAGCTTCAGTATGGTGTTGATGATCCGGAAGCTTTACTTAAAAAGAGAATCATTTCTGGCATGAAAAAGCGTGATATTACTACAGCGGAATATAAGAAGAGAGTAGCAAAAGAGTTTAGTGTAATAAAAGAGAATGACTTTGCTGATTACTTCTTAGTTGTGCAAGACTATATCAAGTGGGCAAAAGATAATGGCATTAAAGTAGGACCTGGGCGTGGCTCTGTTTGCAATAGTGTTATTGCTTATGCTCTTGGTATTACAGATGTAGACAGTCTAAAGCATGGACTTGTATTTGAAAGATTTCTAAGAAGTGGCAAAAAGAAATATCCTGATGTTGATGAAGACTTTGAAACAGATAGACGTGATGAAGTTATTTCTTATGTTATCAACAAATATAAAGGCAAAGCTGCTCAGGTATGTTCTTATGGACTCTACAAAGTAGATAATGCTCTTAATGATCTTTTCAAAGTTTGTGACGTAGAAAGTAAAGAAGAGCAGAAGCGTATTAAAGAATATATCAAGAGTAATATTGACCAAGCAGAGAAATTTTGTTATAGTAATATTAAAGACTCAAATAAATGTAAAGCGTTTAATTCAGAGTATGACAATATAATTAAGCACTTCTCAAAGCTCTATCGAAAAGTACGCTTTATCGGTACTCATGCAGCAGGTGTAGCTATTGCAGGAAGCAATATAGTAAACTTCTGTGCTATAGAGAAGCGTGGCGGACTTTACTCTTGTGCGTATGATCTTGAAGACCTTGAAACGCTTGGCATTCTCAAGTTTGACTTTCTTGGTCTAAAGACTATGAGTGAAATTAAAGAGCTTGAAAAATATACAGGCAAAGTTCTTACACCAGATGACATTTATGAAGACTCTGAGATATTTGAGAGATTTAGAGTAGGCGATACAGATGGTATTTTCCAGTTTGAGTCTCCTACTGTAAGAAATATCTTTGATGCTATCGAATGTGACTGCTTCAATGATGTCTGTGCAGCTAACGCAATGAACAGGCCTGGCCCTCTTTCTCTTGGTACTCCTCAAAAGTATGCAGAGAATAAGCAAAATATAGATGAAGCTAAAAGTGGCAAGTTCTATGAGCAAACTAAAGATACTTATGGTACTGTTGTCTATCAGGAGCAAATCATGCGTATCTGTAAAGAGATTGCAGGTATGACAGCAGATCAAGCTGATAAAATGATGAAGCTTGTTAAAGATCAAGATAGCAGAAATCGTTTGTTGAGCGGTGAAGGTGAAGTAGAAAAAGATCTGCATGATAGCTTTATTTCTGGCTGTAAGTCTGCAAAGATAAAGAAGTCTGAAGCAGAAGAGATGTTTTCTGATATGGCTACTTATTCTTTCAATGCTGGCCATGCTTATGGCTACAGTATCATTGCCTGTTATCTTATGTGGTATAAGATCAACTATCCTGAATACTTCTGGCTTGTAAAGCTCAAGTATGCAAATAAAGAGAACTTTCCTAAGTATCGTAGACTTGCAGTAAAGCAAGGAAGTGTGATACTTACTCCACATGTTAATGGGACAGCTTTCTTTTCTGTTAGCAATCGCTATGGAGATACTTGTTTGCAGGAAGGTCTTTCTAATATTGACGGCATTGGCAATAAAGTAGCTTGTGCTATTGAGAAAGAAAGACTTGAGAGTGGTGATTTTGAATCTTATGTTGACTTTAAAATGAGAATGCCAAAGCGTATAGCAAATATCAAAGTATATAATGCTCTTGAGAAAGCTGGCGCTTTGGAATTTAATGAGAAAAAGTATTTAAAGAAAGTACAAGAGTACAATGTAAAACTTTATGCCAAGGGGTAAAATAGTATGGATAAAAAAATGATCATGGATATCTGCAAAGATATTCAGAAAAAGTCTGGTGACGGCTCAATAGTAATGTCCGGCTCCTCTAAAGTTCTTTCTATTCCTCGCTGGTCTACTTCTATTGATAACTTTGATATGATTCTTGGTGGAGGTATGCCAAAAGGAAGAATTATAGAAATCTTTGGTCCTGAGTCTTCTGGTAAAACTTCTCTTGTTTACTGGCTTATGTCTCTTCACAAGCTTGGAGTTTACATTCCTGTAGAAGGAGCTTATGACGCAGATAGAGCAAAGGCTATTGGCGTACAAGATAAACAAATGATTGTATATCGTGCTCAGTATGGTGAAGAAGCTCTTAATGCAGTCATTCGATTTGCAAAAGCAGGAGTTCCTATCATTGCTATTGACTCTGTTCCTGCTTGTATGCCAAAGGAAGATGTAGACAAGATCGAAAAGAGTGCAGACAATGAGCTTAGAATGGGTGGCACTGCAAGACTCTTCTCTAAAACACTTCCAATTATTGAGAGAATTATTGAAGAGACTGGTACTACTCTTATTCTTGTTAACCAGGTAAGAGCTAAAATGGATGCAGTCATGTTTGGAGATAAAGATGATACACCTGGCGGAAGAGCTATCAAGTTTTATTCTTCTATTCGTATCAAAGTAGCACGAAGAGCATGGATTGAGATTCCTAACAAGAATCCTAAGGTAAGCAGCGCAAATGAAAAAGTTGGTCTTATCATGAAAGTAAAAGCAGTAAAGAATAAGACTGCTAATCCTTATGGCGAAGCAGAACTTCCTTTCTTGTTTGATCGTGGATTCATTTCATTTGATGATATTAAGCCTTTACGTCTTGAGCTTATGAAAGAGAGGAAGAAAATGTATGGCGTGTAAGTTTTATGATCAGTGTACAGAAAAGTATAAGGATGAATACTGCAAGACTGAGCCTGAGTATGAAAATAAAGCTTGCTGTTCTTATATCAGAAAAGAGAATGAGTTACTTGAAAGAGTAAAGTCTAATCCATATTGGGAGAATGTTTGTATTATCTCTGATAAGCAAAGACAAAAAGGCATTGATACATACGGTCAGGGACTTGAAGACAATCATTGGAATATGGAAAAGCGTCTTCAGTATCTTGAAGAAGAGCTTGTAGATGCTCTTATGTATCTTGAATGGATCAAGGACGGCATTTCTAAGAACTCTAATATTAAATGTAAAGACTGTGAATTTAGCTGCAAAGATCAAAATAGCTATACTTGTGAAGGACGTTGGTTTGATTTATCTGAGTATGCTATTTCTGTAAATCCAGATGACTATTGCAGCTATGCACAAAGAAAGGAAAAAGAAGATGAGCTTTAAAGATGATCTTATAAAGTCAAGAACTGCTACTGGTAAAGAAGCATGGGCAATGATTGTAGAGAATAGGCTAAATAAACTCTTTGTTGAAGCTACTCAGACAAATGAGAGATATGGTCTTCATGCTTCTGCTATCATTGCTTCTGAAAATGAGTTCTGCTATAGAGAGCAAGTTTTGTCTCTGTTCTTCAAGATGAATCAAGGAGAGCTTCTTCCTATTCCTACTCTAAGAGTCTTTGCTCAAGGCAATGCAATGCACGAGAAATGGTACTCTTTGTTTAGAAAAGCTGGCATTGATGTAGCAATAGAGAGAACGCTATTTCTTCCTCAATATGATCTAAACTTTACTATTGATGCTCTACTTGACCTTTTTGGTGATGAAGTAATCTGTGATGTAAAGTCAGTTAATACATTTATCTTTAATAAGCAAAAAGGACATCCTTCTGGAGAAAAGCAAATCAATTTCTATTGTTGGGCACTTACTAAATATACTGGTATTCCTCATCGCAAAGGCTTTGTTCTTATGGATAGTAAGAATGATCAGAACTTTAGAGTTGTTCCTGTAAAGTATGATAAAGAAAAAGTAAAGCCTTATGTTGATCGTCTGAAAGAGATTCAGAGACTAAAGAAGATATTCATTCAGACAGGAGAGCTTCCTGAGCGCAACTGTGATAGCAGCAAATGCAAGAGAGCAGAGAAATGCAATATGCACGATGCCTGTTTCTGCTGTGGTATGGGAAGAATCAAGCTACCTAAAGAATTTATGAAAAAGGAGTAATACAAAAATGGCACAGGGTCGGAAAGGCACCGGCTCTGCCAGAAATAGTTTCAGACCTGTACCGTGTGTGATTGCAGTAGATCAGTCATATACTCGTACAGGTCTTGCTATTTGTGTCAGAGGCCAGGTAAAGAAAGCTGCTTCAGTAAAGCTTGTAAATATCAAGAGCAAGACTATGAAAAGAGCAGCTGTACAGGACATGCTAAATAAAGCAATTTCCTCTTGTCTAAAGCACTTTGATCCCTCCCAAGTATGTGTACTCGTGGAGCGTATCAGAACGTTTACCGGCAGTCAGGAATCAATAGAGACTACAGCGAAAGGAAGCAACCCATTTACAGGGTTCAGACCTGATGTACTAAAAGCTCATGCTTCACTAATTGCTTGCATTGTTGACACTGCCTATTACAGAGGAATTAAAACATATAGTGTTACAACAAAATCATGGAAATCTTCTGTTCTTGGTACTTCTAAGCTTGTTTTTGATGCAGTTCCAGGTGTAAAGAATCCTCAGAAATTTGGCTCAATCAGAAAAGCTATTTCTCTTGGCTTTGAAGATAAAATGAAAATAAAGTCATTCAGAACTGGAAATACTTCACTGGATGATGATATGGCAGATGCTATTTGCATGAGTCTGTATCTGTTTCAGAAGCCGCCATATCAAGTCAAGATAGAAGAATAGAAAAAGATTGACAAAAATATTTCTGAAACTTTGTACATTCCTACAAAAATGCTGCTTACCCTCTTGACACATAAAATGTATTATATTATATTTATACACATAAACTTCACATTCATGGGAACGTCAAGACTTATAAGACTAAGAGGACTATAAGACTAAGAGAAAGAGTAATAGTAAGAGTAATGGAGAGTATTAACAAAAGAAATACTCTTCTGTTGAAAAAGAAAGGAAAGAGAATATGAACAACTATCAAGTATTAGACAAAAGTCTTTATGATCTCAGAGATAAGCTTTCAAAAGAAAGTCTTGAAATTCATAAAGAAACCTACAAGTGTGGCAATGCTTATATTTCCGAAAGAATCTGCTACCTTGAAGGAAAGATTTATTTTGTTAAGCGTGTAAACAGAAAATGCGTTGCTATTATCGACATTAAAGAAAAATACAAAGAAATCAAAAATGGAAATTCTTCTGTTGACAAATAAGCAATTTTCTGTTATACTTTGCTTGTAAGTAAGAAAAAGATAGTTAAAGCGATTTTGAAAGGAGATTTTGAAAATGAAAGCTATTTATCAGCTTAGAGAAAGAGTTGATGTTTTTCAGCCTCAAAATGTTGTTGCTGAAATTATTGCAGAAGATATTGATGAAGCTGCAAAGATCGTGAAAGAGAAATATGCAATAGAAGTTACTCATGTTTCTAACCTTGCTGGACTTCATTCCTATTCTGGAACTTACAGTCTTTTGTATAAAGGCGTTTTAAAGTGAAAGGAGATAGCTAAAATGAAAAGATATGTTTCTGAGTTCTACAATGATTTGTTTTCTGTTTATCAGCAAGTTCCTAATTCTACAGTTTGTGAAGACTTGAGAGCTATTTACTCAGCTTGGCTTAAAAACTTCATTACAGACTATGAAGCTGTGAAATGTATGGTAGACAGTTGTGAGAAGATCAAATGAGAAAAGAATTTAGTTTTGACGTTCTATTTTCTTTTGTTGGACGTATTGCAAGTGAAGAGCAAGCAGTACAAGCGCTAAAGATTATAGAACGTCAGAAGAATTTAACAAGAGCAGATCGACTTGAGCTTGAGCAAATTGCCCTTGAAAAATATTACTTTTTCCAAGAAAATGCTTGACATACTGAACTAAAAGTGCTATACTTATAGCGTAGCAAGCAAAAATAAAAACTTGAAAAGGATGGTAAAAGAAATGGAACTTACTCTTGAGAACTTGGTAAACGAGATCGTTAAGTATGAATCTACTTATCACAATTTCATGCTTGAGTCTGAGAATCTTTTTGGCAAAGAATCTAATGATTTTAAGTTCTGGAACGCTAAGTGGTCAATTCTTTACGATATTGCAGTAAAGTTTGATTTTGTTGATAAGTTGCAAAGATGAAAAGATCAGGCAAGTTCTATTACAGAAACGAGAAAGAAACTTTAGAAGCTCTTGGATTTACTCAGATTCCTGGCTCAGGAAATGGCTTTGCTGCTAAAGAAGATGGCGAAAATGAACTTGCTTTAGTACAGCTTAAAAGCACAGACAGTAGCAGCTATAAACTTGATTTGTTAGACTTAAAGAAACTTGAGTTTCATGCTGAGGTAGATCATAAGATTCCTTTGTTTTTAGTTCAGTTTCTAAAAGTTGATAAAATCTATGCAGTAATAGAAGTAAGCAATATCTGTGATTTGAAAGATGTAATTGAAACTGGCAGTAAAAAAGAAAGTGTGGTGAAAGTGAATGAAGAAGTTGATGTAAGAAAGAGAAATGTCAAGTCATCGTCAAGGGCGATAAATTCTTATAGAAAGGAGTTAGAAAGCCGTTGGCAGAAAAAGAAGTGATTCAAGCACTTGGATTCTTTGAAGGGCAAACGTCAAAAGGAAACTTTGATATTCAGTTTAAAATGTCTTTTAGAGAAAATGAGATCGGAAATGCTTTACAGTTTGTAACTACTATTGGTAAAGAGCTTACAATCTTAGCAGTAGTAAATGACACTGATAAAGTAAAGCTTGGAAAGTTCTCTGTCTATAAAGTCACAGTAGATAAGAACTTGAATTGTAAAGTAGAATTTAAGAGTAATATCAATGATTGTTTTGTTGGCAACTTTGAAAGACTCATGGTAGACGAAGCAACTATTTTGTTGAAGTGTAAAGTATCTGATTGATACGCCAAACTAATTAGTTCAATACTCTGAGAAAGAGTATACTAAAATATTTTTATTAACAAAAAGGAGAAAAACAAAATGGCACGAAACAGAACCGCTAAGAATTACACCGCTTATGAAGCAGCCAAGATTATCATGGAAGGCAAGGATTTTGAAGCTATCACTGATATTTTCAAGCGTTTTCCTGTCTTTGGTATGACTTGCACTAAGCTGAATGAAGCTTCTCTTGACATTCTGAAAGCTCTTGGTGAGTTTACCGCTCGTAAGATGAACGCTTATCTCCGTTCTGTGTTGGGAATTGATGAGGGCGAGTCTGATGAAGATGACGATGAAGAGAAGTCTGAAGTGAAGCCCGCTAAGAAG
>ERZ1034928.555-NODE-555-length-16571-cov-5.931279_pt1 | contig 16571 bp, 15 predicted proteins | sample MGYA00520627_ERZ1034928 | MGnify/ENA primary metagenome ERZ1034928 (study PRJEB33766, sample SAMN09781755) | gut metagenome | biome: gut microbiome | host: Homo sapiens | place: Madagascar | study: EMG produced TPA metagenomics assembly of the PRJNA485056 data set... | reverse complement strand
TCCAGTTTTGTTATTTTTGGAGTCAAAAAACTGGAATTAAAAATTTCACTTTACGCATTTAATAACAGCATTTTGTAATATATATCGCATATAATGTAAAACATAATTTAATAATGTAAAATATACTTGACATTTTTCATATAAAATGATATACATTTATTGTGGAGGTGGAAAAATGGCAAAGAACATACGAATTAAAGTTGCACGAATTGAGAAAGATATGACGCAGGCTCAATTAGCAGAAGCTGTTGGCGTTTCACGGCAAACAATGAGTGCAATTGAAAAAGGTGATTACAATCCAACAATAAAATTGTGCATTGCTATTTGTAAAGTCCTGGGTAAAACATTAGATGAACTTTTTGGAGGTATAGACTATGAGTAAAAAAAGATATGATGAAAAACAGCTTATAGAAAGAGGTAAGTCATTTCAGTACGCGTTTATTGGTGGGATTGCAGTTAATGTTATTATTTATATATTAAGTGAATTTGCTGGAATAGGATTTAACAGTGATGCTATATTTTTGATAAATATAGGTTTTCCTATTGCGATATATATGCTTTCGATGATTATAAAAGGCTGCTATGATGGTATTTCAAATGCAAGTGAATTACTAAACATTACAGCACTGTGTGGATGCGGAGTTGCTTTGTTTATTATTTATCTGCCGGATGTTATCTCGGGCAAAAAACATTTAATGGAAAATGCAGCAATTACCGAAAATGCCAGTGCCTTATTAATTGGCATCCTGACTTTAGTAATTGTATTCGTATATTTGATAAAGAAAGTTATTGAAAAAAGAGAAGACGAAGAATAGAGAAAGGATAAAAGAAGCTTACATTTGTATGGAGCGCAGTAAAGAACGTAACAACAAAGAAGAAATAATGAGATAAATTAGTTGGCATGAAGGAATGAACGAAATCAGTCCATGTGAAACTATACGATCTATATAAAAGAACTGCCTTACTAAGACATTAGCGAGGATTTCGTAATGAGATGCATATACGAGCAAATGTGGGTGCCTGTTTGAGCCTGAAAGGCGAGTTGGCACAGGAACATTTGCGAATCACGTATATGCAGATCATAGAAACCACAGCGAGTCTACGTAAGGCAGTTCTTTTATATAGTCACATGGTTTTACATGGGCGCCCTTCTACCGGATAGCGTCCTTCATGCTTGCGACATAGTCTTTGATGTAAGGCACGCAGTCCCTGCCATATTTGGCGCAGAGCTTGACGATGGCAGAGCCGACGATCACACCGTCAGCATGAGCAGCCATTTCCTTCGCCTGCTCCGGTGTGGAGATTCCGAAGCCGATCGCACACGGAGTATCCGTTGCGGCTTTGACCAGCTTGGTCATAGCACCGATATCGGTCGTGATCTTGCTTCTTGTTCCGGTAACACCGAGAGAAGAAACACAATAGATGAAGCCGGTAGCTTCCTTTGCGATCATGCTGATCCGGTCGTGAGAGGTTGGTGCAATCATAGATACCAGATCCAGATCATACTTCTTACAGATACCGTCGAACTCCTCCTTTTCTTCATAAGGGATATCCGGCAGGATCAGTCCGTCAATGCCGATCTCCTTGCAGATGCTGATGAACTTCTCTGAGCCATAAGAAAAGACAACATTTGCATAAGTCATGAATACCATAGGGATGGTGACTGTCTTACGGAGCTTTCTTACAAGGTTAAATACATCATTTGTCGTAACATGGTTTGCGAGTGCGCGGATATTTGCACCCTGGATAACAGGCCCTTCTGCGGTTGGATCTGAGAATGGGATACCAAGCTCGATCAGGTCTGCACCTGCTTCTACCATGGTATATACGATCTGTTCTGTTGTTTCAAGATCAGGGTCACCACATGTAACAAATGGGATGAACGCCTTTCCGTTTTTGAATGCATTTTTAATATTACTCATAGAGATCCTCCCCTCTGTATCTGGCGATGGCGGCAACGTCTTTATCGCCTCGTCCTGAAATGTTAATGACCATGATCTGGTCTTTGTCCATCTGTGGTGCAAGCTTCATTGCATAGGCAACTGCATGAGCACTCTCGATCGCAGGGATAACACCCTCGATCTTGGACAGATATTCAAATGCATCAACAGCTTCATCATCTGTAACAGCGACATATTCTGCTCTGCCGATGTCATGCAGGTATGCATGTTCCGGTCCGATTCCCGGATAGTCAAGACCTGCGGAAATAGAATAAACCGGTGCGATCTGTCCGAATTCATCCTGACAGAAGTAGGACTTCATACCATGGAAGATACCAAGTCTTCCGGTATTGATCGTTGCAGCTGTCTCAAATGTATCAATTCCACGTCCGGCTGCTTCACATCCGATCAGGCGAACGCTCTTATCCGGAATAAAGTTATAGAATGCGCCGATCGCATTGGAACCGCCGCCGACACAGGCGAGAACGGCATCCGGCAGTCTGCCTTCCTTCTCCATAAGCTGTTCCTTGATCTCCTTGCTGATAACAGCCTGAAAATCGCGAACCATCTCAGGGAAAGGATAAGGTCCCATAACAGAACCCAGAACATAATGGGTATCATCGATTCTGGAAGTCCATTCACGGAAGGTTTCGGAAACGGCATCCTTTAATGTTCCGGTACCGGTTTCTACCGGGTGAACTTTTGCTCCTAATAATCGCATACGGTAGACATTTAAAGCCTGACGGATGGTATCTTCCTTGCCCATGAAGATCTCACATTCCATACCCATCATGGCAGCAACTGTAGCAGTTGCAACACCGTGCTGACCGGCTCCTGTCTCAGCGATAACTCTTGTCTTACCCATTCGTTTTGCAAGGAGCATCTGACCGATAACATTGTTGATCTTATGTGCTCCGGTGTGATTCAAGTCCTCACGCTTCAGGTAGATCTTTGCACCGCCGAGATCCTCTGTCATTCTCTTGGCATAGTACAGACGGCTAGGTCTGCCGGCGTATTCATTTAACATTTCTGTCAGCTCCCGGTTGAATTCCGGGTCATCTTTGTATTTCTTATATGCTTCTTCAAGCTCAAGCATGGCGTTCATCAGTGTTTCCGGTATGTACTGTCCGCCATGGATTCCAAAACGTCCTTTTGACATATATGTTTCCTCCTGTATATGTTGTTTCTATATTATAAAATATCTTCAATGCTTTCTAATAAAGTTCGTTGTTCCTGCAGAAACAGGATTAGGTTCTATTCTACATCTTCCCCCCGTAACCATGCAAATGCGGCTTTCTTATCAGGGCTTCGCATAAAGGTTTCTCCGATCAATACTGCATCTGTGCCATTTCCCTTTAAACGGTCAATGTCCTCCGGTGTGCGGATGCCGCTTTCGGATACATAGACGACCGGTTTACCATTTATCGAATCCGGGATCAATGTCCGAAGTCTTACACTGTTCATGATGTCAACGGTAAAGGTCTTCAGATCGCGGTTATTTACACCGATAATGTCTGCGCCGATCGCGATCGCCCGTCTGACTTCTTTTTCGTCATGTGCTTCTACCAGAACGGACAGCCCGAGGCTTGTTGCAAGCTCGTAATAGCTTTTGAGCTGCTCGTCGGTAAGGATCGCACAGATCAGAAGGATCGCAGAGGCACCGATCACCTTTGCTTCATAGATCATATAAGGATCGACGGTGAAATCTTTCCGCAGGATCGGAGTGGATATTGATTCATGGATCGTTGTCAGATATTCGTTGCTTCCCTGAAAATAAAAAGGTTCGGTCAGCACGGATATGGCGGAAGCACCGGCGGCTTCATATTCTTTCGCAATCTCGATATATGGGAAATCCGGTGCGATCAGTCCTTTGGAAGGGGAAGCCTTTTTTACTTCGCAGATAAAGGAGATTCCCGGCTTTGTCAGATTGTCGCGGAAAGGAAAAACAGTATAAGGTCTTGTTCCGTTCTCTGTTTCCTTTTCTACGATCGCAAGAGCTTTTGCCTTCATTTCTTCAAATGGGATCTGTTCTTTGCATCCGGTAACCCGTTCTTTTGTTTTTGCTGCTATTTCATCTAAGATCATATATATTCCTCCATAGCGACCCGGAGATGGAAGGTTCCGGGTCGGTTATGTGTTTTGCTTTTACAAATAATTGATTAAGCGTTTGTTGCTGCGATAAAGTCTTCCAGCTTCTTCAGACCGCTGCCATTTGCCAGAATATCGGCTGCAAGGGCGAAGCCTTCTTCAAGTGAGATCCGGTTTGTGATATGCAAAGCTGTACCGGCATTTAAGATAACGGCTGTACGCTTGCCATCTGTGATCTTGCCGGATAAGATATCCTTTGTAATCTGTGCATTTTCTTCCGGTGTGCCACCGACCAGTTCGGCTTTGTCACAGAGGGTGAAGCCGTATGTGGTTGGGTCTAAGGTATAGGTGTTAAATGTGCCATTGTTGAATTCGCATACAGTTGTTGTTGTAACTGCTGAGATCTCATCCAGACCGTCATTTCCATGAACGACCATACCCCGTTTTACACCGAGGTTGCTAAGTACTTTTGCAAGCGGTTCAACGAGGGAGGCATCATAGACACCAAGTAACTGTAGATTTGCTTTTGCCGGATTTGCAAGAGGTCCTAAGATGTTGAATACAGTAGGAATCTTGATATCTTTTCTTGGAGCACCGACAAATCTCATGGCTGTGTGATATTTCTGTGCAAATAAGAAGCAGATACCGAGCTCCTTCAGACAGGCTTCGCTGACTTCACGGTCTGCTGCGATATTAACACCAAGGGCTTCCAGGCAGTCGGCTGTTCCGCATTTGCTGGATGCTGCACGGTTGCCGTGCTTTGCAACCTTACCGCCGCCTGCTGCTGTTACTAATGAGGAAATAGTTGAGATGTTGAAGGTTCCTGCACAGTCTCCACCGGTTCCTACGATGTCGATCTCCTCATCGACATCCGGTGTAAATTCACCACAGTGTTTTCTCATGATCTCAGCAAATGCTGTGATCTCCTCGATCGTCTCACCTTTAATGTGAAGGGCTGTTAAAAAGCTTCCGATCTGTGCCTGTGTTGCTTCTCCACTCATAATTTCATCCATAACGGCTGCTGCCATTTCTTTGTCTAGATTTTCACCTTTAACTATTTTAGCAATTACTTCTGTAATCATATTGAAATCCTCCTTGATATTATCTTTTAATAAGACATTTGCAGGTTCTGTATAGAATTGTTATGATTAAACATTTTGACTTACCAAGACAGGGACATTTGAGTCCGCTGGTATCACGCCTCTAAAAAGTTTCGTAAGATGATCGTTCCTTTTGGTGTCAGAATCGATTCCGGATGGAACTGGACACCATATATTTCATAATCTTTGTGTTTGACTGCCATGATCTCATCATCGTCGGTTCGGGCAATAACGGTAAGAACATCCGGGAAGTTTTCTTCGGAAGCGGCAAGGGAATGATATCTGGCAACCTCGATCCGTTTCTGAAGTCCCTTGAACAGTTTGCAGTTGATGTCGACATTCGCAACGGACATTTTGCCATGCATCAGCTTTTTGGCGTATGTGATTGTTGCACCGTAGGTTTCACAGATTGCCTGATGACCGAGACAGACACCAAGGATCGGAACCTTGCCGGCAAAATAGGAGATGGCTTCTTCACAGATACCTGCATCGGAAGGCCTTCCGGGACCCGGTGAAATGATGATCTTATCCGGATTCATTGCTTCAATCTCCTGACAGGTATATTCGTCATTTCGTATCACCTTGATGTCAGGATTGATCTTTCCTACAAGCTGATACAGATTGTAGGAAAAGCTGTCATAATTATCGATCAGTAATATCATGCTTCGTCACCTCGTATTTTCTGAGAATTAATCAATGCATCCGTTACGGCTTTTGCTTTGTTGATGCATTCCTGGAATTCATTTGCCGGTACACTGTCGGCTACAATGCCGGCACCGGAACGGACAAATACTTTATTTCCTTTGCGGTATGCGATTCGGATCGCGATGCAGGTATCTAGATTTCCTGAGAAATCGATATAACCGATCGCGCCGCCGTAAATACCTCGTTTGTTATTTTCAAGCTCGTTGATGATCTCACATGCCCGGATCTTCGGTGCACCGGATAAGGTTCCGGCCGGAAGAACCGCATCGACAGCGGAGATCGCATCCAGATCCTCACGGAGTGTTCCGCGTACGGTAGAGCCGATATGCATAACGTGTGAATAATGCTGGATGGACATGTATCGTTCGACTTCGACCGTTCCAAACTGACTGACTTTTCCGAGATCATTTCTTCCGAGATCCACTAACATATTGTGTTCTGCAAGTTCCTTTTCATCTGCCATCAGGCTCTTTTCCAGTTCCAGATCTTCGACCTTTGTTTTTCCCCTTGGTCTTGTGCCTGCCAGAGGAAATGTGTGGAGAACGCCATCCTCTACTTTGACCAGAGTTTCAGGGGAAGCCCCGGCAACCTCAATCGTGTCACCGTCAAAGTAGAACATGTAAGGAGATGGGTTTGTGCTTCGGAGTAGCCGGTAGGTATCGAACAGGCTTCCTTCCATTTCGGCTTCCAGTCGGTTGGAAAGCACGACCTGGAAAATATCTCCTTCATATATATAGTGCTTTGCCTTTTCTACCATCCGGCAGTAGGCATCTTTGTCAAATAACGGTTTGAATTCTGTCTTAAGAACAGGAGCAGAAATATCGGCTTCTGCGCCATGGAGAATGAGTTCTTTCATTTCTTTGATATCCTGTAAGGCTTTCTGATATCCTTCTTCGATATTTGCTGTGCCGGCATTTGCGATCAGGATCAGTTTGGATCTTACATTGTCAAATGCGATCACCTTGTCAAATAACATCAGGTCGACATCCTGAAATCCTTCCTCGTCCTTCGCATCAAGTACCAGCTTCTTTTCACTGTATTTCAGATAGTCATAAGAGAAATATCCAATCAGTCCGCCGGTGAAGGTAGGGAAGCTTTCGATCTTAGGGCTCTTATAATCTTTTAAAACCTCACGGATGAAGATTTCCGGATGGATGCCGGAGGTCTCTTTGATGACTGCTCCGTTCTCATCCTTTAATGTCAGTGTTCCGTTCATACAGGTGATATCCAGTTTTGGACTGTATCCAAGGAAAGTGTATCTTCCCCAGAGCTCCTGATTCTCCACGCTTTCCAGAATGTAGCAATGCTCATTTTCCGCTTTCAGTTTCTTCAACAGATTGATCGGAGTGATGATATCAGAGAGCATCTCATAACAGACCGGAACCATGTGATATCCTTGTTTCGCATATTCTTTTGCTTCGCTAAGTGTTGGTCGTATCATATGTTTCACCTCGTTCATAAATAATAGTTTAATAAGTTATTTGAAATTGTTCATGTATGGTGAGGTGCGCTTTGCCTGATCTGCTTTTTATAAAAAGAAAAAGCACCGTCAGAAGATTGTATAAAAAAATCTCATCCAAAAGCAAAACGCTTATAGGACAAGATACAAATACAACACTCCTGCGGTGCCACCTATATTCATCAAAATCTGATGCACTCAACCATATACTAACATATATGTACTTTCTATAACGGGAAGTCTCCGTCGCCCCTACTAAAATCGCTCGTTCGGTTTGCCCTCGCAAGTCCATTCACTTAAGAAATCATCACTGCAATCTCACCACCTGCAGTTCTCTGGACATGTTGTTCATAAGCTACTCTTCTTGCTCATTGGTTTGTTTTTATTGTATTCATATTGCACCAGTATGATATATTTGTCAAGAGCTAATTTTAAAATTGTTCAAAAAAAGGTACAATTATTTCGATGGAAAACCTTGTTTATTCGTTAAAAATCACTATAATAAAAGTATGATGACTCGCTATGCGCAAGTATAGCTTTTAATACTGAAAATATACGAAACGTGTATATAATGCATGATATATGATTCGTATAAATAATCAATGGAGGACTATAATCGTGGAAGAACGTAAAAATTTTGGTTTCGGTGTATTGATCGATATTTTGAAGAAAAATCCAAAAACAATTGTTTTGACTGAAGGTACTGATCCCCGTATTCTGGAAGCATCTTCAAGACTTCTTGCAAGTAACTTCCTGCATCCGATTCTTGTAGGAGATCCTGATAAGATTTATGAAGTTGCAGAGGAAAGCGGTTTTAATATAAGAGGTTCCGAGATCATCAATCCAAGGAATTTTGATCGTATGGATGAGATGGTTGAGATGTTCTGTGAACTCAGAAAGAGTAAGGGCGTGACACCGGAGCAGGCAAGAGAGATCCTGTATCAGAACAATTACTTTGGTACGATGCTTGTTAAGATGGGAATTGCAGATTCACTTCTCGGTGGTGCTACATATTCAACAGCAGATACAGTAAGACCTGCTTTACAGTTGATCAAGACCAGACCGGGCAATACACTGGTTTCATCCTGTTTCATTCTGGTACGTCCGTTTGCAACAGGTGGTAATGAAGTGTTCGCTATGGGTGACTGCGGTATCAACATCAAGCCAAATGAAGATGAGCTGGTTGAGATCGCAGAGGAGACGGTTCGTTGTGCAAGAATCTTCGGTGTAGATCCAAAGGTTGCCTTCTTAAGCTATTCAACCTATGGTTCCGGTAAGGGCGAAGATGTGGATAAGATGAGAAATGCAGCAAGAAAGACAAAGGAGCGTAACCCTGATCTTCCGATCTCAGGTGAGATTCAGTTCGATGCAGCCGTATCACCTAGAGTTGCAAAGAAGAAATGTCCGCAGTCAGAGGTTGCGGGAAATGCAAATACCTTTATCTTCCCTGATATCAATGCAGGAAATATCGGTTATAAGATTGCACAGAGAATGGGTAACTTCTCAGCATATGGACCGATCCTGTTAGGACTTAATTCTCCTATCAACGATCTGTCCAGAGGATGTACAGCAGATGAGGTTTATTCTATGGCGATCATCACAGCAGCATTAGCAGATAATAAAGATGCGTAAAGTGTAGATAGATAAAAGCCGGACATTATCTTTGGTTTAAAGAGATAGTGTCCGGCTTTTGTCTATGTCTAAAGATGATTATTCTATTTGCAGGAATTCTGCGGCTGTTAATATTTGTGGCTTTTGCAGTTTTGATTCTGCTGATTTTTCATTGCAAGAAAGTGTGATTTTTCTTGAAATAAATGGGTAAATGGTTTACCATAATATCATGAGTATTTAGTATGGGATTGTAGCGCTTTTTTAGCGTGAAGGGCGAACAAATGACGCCTGTGAGACAGAAAAATTGGGACAGCATATTTGTGGGTGTCAGAATGGAGATTTGAATGAATTTCGTATATTCATTGTTTTTGCAGAGAACCGGAGAGGAACTTTCACAATTTGATAACAGAATTTCTAACATGCTTCCAGTGGCTGCCGGTCTGGTTTTTTTTGATATGCGAAACTATCGTAATGATAATGGGGAATTTAATGTTTATATAGAGTGGAATGAGGAATTGAATTCCATCCTGAATGACAGACTGCCTTCGGGTGGTTATTTTATAAAGGCAACAAGAAAACAGGCAAGACAGTTGGAAGAAAAAACAGGTGGAATTCCTGTTTATATGAAGTTGATCGCACATGAGGGCAGGCTGTATCCGTATCGCACATATGTGATGTGGAATGGCAGGCCTTTTAGTGTGGAATTTAACGGAAATATATTGATCCCGGTTGATTATAAGAAGAAAGTAGAGAACGTGAGGATACAGGGTTCGCAGAATGGCGGTAAAGGAAATCGTACGGATGTATCTGGAAGCCAGATGAGCAGTCAACGAAGCTTATTCGGCACAAGCCAGAGCAAAATATTAGCAGGCAGTCAACATGGAACTTTTGTTGGTAGTGAACGTGAATTCTGGACAAGCAGTAATCGACCTTGGATGTATGAGTGGGAATATGAGAATGGTAGCCAGAGAAGTCTATTCGGCGGTAGTCAGAGAAGTCTGTTTAGTACAAGTCAACGTGGAAATTTCTTTGGAAGTCAAGGTAGATTTTTTGGTACAAGTCAGCAGGGATTCCTTTTTGGAAGTCGGCGAGGATTTTTGACAGGTAGTAATCGGGGCTTCTTCTTTGGAAGCCGGAACAGCTTTTCCTATAGCAGCAACCGAGGTTATCTGACGGGCAGCAATCGAAGCTTTTTAACAGGCAGTAACCGGAATTATCTGGCAGGCAGCCGGTACACACCGATATTTTATCAGGCAACAGATGGCGGGGCAGATGATTATGATATTCCGCATTGGTATTACATGCCGCCGGAATGGCAGCTTATAAACCGGTCAAAACGACCATGCAGCAGAAAAGGCGGAAACAGCACATTTGGCTATGGGCTGGATTTAATATAGAGCGGAAGCACCCCTTGGCTGAGAAGGTCAAGAGCCTGCAGCTAATCAATATTTAGCTGGTTTTCAATTATCTTGAAAGGACAACATATGGACGGATTTCATTCCTTATGGTCAAAACCGTATATGGTGGGAAAACAAACGGAAGAATATTGGATGCAGGACTATGAAGTCCTTACGATGATTCTTTCGGCATTGATGTGGAGAAAACACAATGGGGGGATCCGTTTGTGTGCGGATGCAGAGGCAAGAGTATTTATCGAGAAGCTGGGACTTGCGCACATCTGGAATCTCGGAATCGAGGAAATTACAGTGCCGGAAGCAGTACCGGAAAAGGTGTTCTGGGCAGCCGGCAAATTATATTCATTGAAAAAAATGCAGATGCCTGCGGTCATGGTGGATTTGGATCTGATCATCTGGAAGGATATACGGAATATTATAAAAGATACGGATATCTGTGCAATACACAGAGAAGGGATATTCCCTGATGTGTATCCGGGAAAAGAGTTTTTCCATATGAAGCAGGAGTATCGGTTTGATCCGGACTGGAGCTTTGAGGTTCTTCCGGTCAATACCTGTATGTTATATATCGCGGATGAAGCGTTTAAGAATTATTATGTTGACAGTTCAATCACATTTATGGAGAATTGTCTGGAGACAGAGGAGAATCTCTGCCATATGGTATTTGCGGAACAGCGTCTTCTTGCGATGTGCGCAGAGAAGCAGGGAAAGCAGATATCATCTTTTTTTCCCGGTTCGGCACAGATCGAGAACCAGGATATCTTCACACATTTATGGGGCTATAAGAACATTCTGAAATTCAATTATAAAGAAAGGGAAGCTTTTAACCGCAAAATGTATGATCGCATCGTCCGGGAATTTCCGGAAGAAGAGACGACACTCAAGCAACTTCCGATATCAGGACTATAGGGAGAATGGTATGAAACTTTTACGCAAAATACCAAAGGAAATATACATATATATCGCATGGGGCATACTCGTAGGGGCAGTGAACTTAGGGTCTGCCTGGTTTTTTATGTACAAATGCGGGATAAATGAGATCTATGCCAATTATATGTCGTGGATTTTGTACAACTATGTGTCATTTGCGACAAACCGCAAATCTGTATTCCACACAAAGGCAGCCACGGTAAAGGCATATTTTATCGAACTGGCATTATTCTATCTGAGCCGGGTATCTACACTTCTGATCGAAACGGGAATTATCTTTGCGCTTGTCACCGGACTGAAATGGAATGCGATGGGCGTTAAGGTATTTACATCGATCCTTGTGATCTTTTTGAATTATTTCATCAGTAAGAAATTTATCTTTTCCATTCAATACGAAAAGAAAAATAGCGGAGAAATGTTGTCGGAAGACGAAGTATGCCGTGAAATCGTGAGATAATTAATAAAAACTTTACAAGATTTATTTCCATATTTTTGTAAAATGTAGTACAATATCGGCGTAACCATGCATTCTGTGCAGTATGTGTGGTTTATACATAAGCTGACAAAGTAAATTTTTATAGAATTTAACAATGCAGGATTTCTTCTATATCATTCACAGATAATCTGGATGGTATATATATGGAAGAAAATGGAAATCATACTTTATATTAAGGAGAATTATTGAATATGAGTAGAAGAGTAGTGATTACAGGAATGGGAGCGGTTACTCCACTTGGCTTGAATGTGGATGAGTTCTGGAACGGCTTAAAAGAAGGCAGACATGGTTTTGGACCGATTACACAGTTTGATGCATCAGAATATAAGTGCAAGGTTGTAGGTGAAGTAAAAGGATTTGTAGCAAAAGATTATATCGATCCAAAGGCTGCAAGAAGAATGGCAAGATTTTCACAGTTTGCGGTTGCAGCAGCAAAGGAAGCAGTTGCAGATGCAAAGCTTGACATGACAGCAGAAGATCCATACATGGTTGGAACCTGTGTTGGTTCCGGTGTAGGAAGTCTTCAGGAACTTGAAAGTGCATATGAGAAGATCATGACAAAGGGACCGAATCGTGTAAGCCCATTTACAGTACCTATGATGATCAGCAATATCGCAGCAGGTAATATTGCGATTCAGCTTGGCTGCAAGGGAAAGAGTATTGATGTTGTTACAGCATGTGCATCCGGTACAAACAGTATCGGTGAAGCATTCCGTACAATTCAGTATGGAGATGCAGATGTAATGATCGCCGGTGGTACAGAAGCAGCAGTTTCACCGATCGGTATCTCGACATTTGATGCATTAACAGCGTTGTCATCATCTGATAATCCGGACAGATGCTCAATTCCATTTGATAAAGAGAGAGATGGTTTCGTTCTTGGTGAAGGTTCCGGTATTGTGATCTTAGAGGAACTGGAACATGCTAAGAAGCGTGGCGCAAAGATTTATGCAGAGATCAGCGGATACGGATGCTCCAGTGATGCATTTCATATCACAGCACCGGAAGATTCAGGCGAAAGCCCTGCAAAAGCTATGTTAAATGCTGTAAAAGATGCAGGTGTATCCCCAGAGGATGTTGCATATATCAATGCACACGGAACCAGTACACATTTAAACGATCTGGTTGAGACCAGAGCGATCAAGAAAGCATTTGGCGATCATGCAAAGGACATCAAGATTAATTCTACAAAGTCTATGACAGGACATCTTCTTGGTGCAGCAGGTGCGATCGAATGTATCGTTACAGCAAAGACGATCGAGGAAGGCTATATCCACAGAACCCGTGGTCTTCATGAGAGTGAAGAAGAACTGGATCTTGATTATTGTAAAGAGCCATATGAGCAGGAGGTTGATTGTGCGATCAGCAATTCTCTTGGATTTGGCGGACATAATGCATGTATTCTTTTACAGAAATATAAGGAGCAGTAAAAAGAAATGTTATTTATTAAGAAAAAGGCAAAAGAAGCCGAGATGGAAAAAATGAAGGCTGTCGAAACAGAACAGCCAAAACCGGAGACTGTAAAATGTCCGAAGTGTGGAGCTGAGCTTGATAAGCAGAGAGTTGTAAAGGCAAAATATATCTGTTATGAATGTGGTTCTTATTTCCGTGTTAAGACAAAGAACCGTATCAAGATGGTAACAGATCCAAAGTCATTTGAACCATGGTTTGAAGATATGCCGATGTCAAATCCGTTAAATACAGCCGGATATGAGGATAAGGTTAAGGCTGCGCAGGAAAAGACAGGACTGAAAGAAGCGGTTACAGTCGGTAAGGCTCTGATCAATGGTGAGCCGGCTATGATCGGTATCTGTGATGCCAGATTCCTGATGAGCAGTATGGGCTATGTTGTTGGTGAGAAGATTGCCAGAGCGGTTGAGCGTGCGACAGAAGAAAAGCTTCCTGTATTCATGTTCTGTTGTTCCGGTGGTGCCAGAATGCAGGAGGGTATCATTTCCCTGATGCAGATGGCAAAAACCTCCGCAGCATTGAAGAAACATTCGGAAGCCGGATTGTTATATGTATCGATCCTTACAGATCCTACAACCGGTGGTGTAACAGCCAGCTTTGCAATGCTTGGCGATATCATCTTAGGTGAGCCTGGTGCTCTGGTTGGATTTGCAGGCCCTCGTGTTATCAAGCAGACGATCGGACAGGATCTTCCGGAAGGCTTCCAGCGTTCAGAGTTCCTGGTAGAGCATGGCATTATTGATGGTATTATCACCAGAGATAAGATGAAGGATACCATGTATCAGTTGATCGTTACACATAAACAGAGAACCGGTTATGCAAACTTCGATAAGGAAGAAGACGAGAAGTTTGATATCAGCGAGATTTTAAAGGAGAGATTGACTTCTGTTGAGAATAAGACTCCTTGGGAGAAAATTCGTGGTACAAGACAGATGACTCGTCCTTGCGCACTTGATTATATTGATTATATCTGTGAAGATTTCCATGAGATCCATGGAGACAGAACAATGAATGACGATAAAGCGATCGTTGGTGGTATCGGTCATATCGATGGACAGCCTGTAACCGTGATCGCACAGGTAAAGGGTTCCAGCATGACAGAGTGTATGGAGCGTAACTTCGGTATGCCGCTTCCGGATGGATATCGTAAGGCACTTCGTCTGATGAAACAGGCGGAGAAGTTCAATCGTCCTATCATCACATTTGTAAATACACCTGGTGCATTCTGTGGACTGGAAGCAGAGGAGCGTGGTATGGGTGAAGCAATCGCAAGAAACCTTTACGAGATGTCAGCCCTTAAAGTTCCTGTACTTTGTATCCTGATCGGTGAAGGCGGTAGTGGTGGAGCACTTGCTATGGCAGTTGGTAATGAAGTATGGATGCTTGAAAATGCGGTATATTCCATTCTTTCACCGGAAGGCTATGCATCTATTCTCTGGAAGGACAGCAATCGTGCAGAGGAGGCAGCAGAGGTTATGCAGCTTACTGCACAGGATCTTTCAAGACTTGGTGTGATCGAGAAGGTTATTCCTGAGTATGGCGGAGCAGATAAAGAATCTGTCCCATATATCGGTAAATTCATTAAAATGAATGCCAAGGAATTCCTGAAGAAATTCGATGGAATGAGCGGTGAGGAGATTGCTGCTGCAAGATATAAGAGATTCCGTGAGATGTAAATAAAATAAAAAACAGGGATATAACATTGAGGGCATCATAATATTATGATGCCCTCAATGTTATATCCCTGTTTTTTTTGGTCAGCCCTTTTTGTACACTTTGATTGGTGACATTCAAATATCGTATATGTTATAATTAACATATGTACTGGTTTCAATAATACAAAAGGTTATTTCTGTTGGGGTTATGCAGAGCCTTTTGGTCAGGGAGATTAATACAGTGCGAAGCGGAGGTTTATTCATTTAGAAATGGAGGGTAAAGAAATGAGAAAACGAATGTTAAGCAGTTTATTGTTAGGCTGCGCATTATTAACAGGAGGTGTATCAACTGCTTATACTGTGCATGCAGAAGATTCGCAGACACAGACAGGTACGGCTACAATCATATTGGTTAGTAACTGTGATTGGGAAGACAGCTCAGGATTTCAATTTTTGCTGGATGCAGACCATGATACGTATGGTGATGTAATACCAGATAGTGGTCCGCTTAGTAGAAATGAGGATGTCCCGTCATCTGTGTACGACAGGTTTGAATACAAAATACCTGGAAATGCAGACGGAGCAAGGGATACGCAAAATAGTATCCCATATGGTTCATCAGCCAAAATTACAATTCCGGCAGGAACATATGATTATGTTATTACAAATCCAACACAAGGTGATAATGTCTGGATCGTAGGAAATAGTGGAACAGATAAAGCGCGTATGGATGATTATGTTTTTGAAGCAGGAAAGGTATATACATATACTGTTTCAAAAGTAGGTGGTTATGATGGGGTGTTCCTTTCCATACATGAACATAGCTATAGTGACAGTATCTGGAACAGTGATGAGAGCGGTCATTGGCAGGAATGTGATGATACAAATTGTCCGGATAAGGTATCGAGTGTGATTGCCAAGACAGCGCATATATCAAATGATGATGCAGATTGTACGACTACTGCTACATGTAATGTATGTGGATATACAATTGCGGCAGGCAGATCAGAACATGCATTTGGAGAATGGCAGCATGATGATGCTGCTGCAGGAATGCATATCCGGAAATGTGAGACAAATGGCTGTAACGCTTCTGAAACCGCAAAGTGCAGCGGCGGCACAGCAACTTGTACAGAAAAAGCAAAGTGTGAGGTTTGTGGAGAAAGTTATGGAGAACTGAATCCGAGCAATCATACGGGAACAGAGGAGTGGATTCAGACAGCTGATACACACGAGAAGAAATGGAATTGCTGCAGCCTCGTAAGTGTTGCAAAAGAAAAGCATGAATGGAAAGATGGTGTATGTCAGAAATGCGGCTATAACTGTGAACATAGCGGAGGCACAGCAACCTGTCATGAGAAAGCAGTTTGCACAAGCTGCGGAGCAGAATATGGTGAATATAATTCTGATAATCATGCAGGAGGAACCGAGGTCAGAAAGGAACAGTCAGCAACCTGTACCAAAGATGGCTATACCGGAGATACTTACTGCAAGGGATGCGGGAAAAAGCTTTCATCCGGTTCGGTGATTAAAGCAAAAGGACATAAAGGCGGTACAGCCACATGTAGTGAAAAAGCAAAGTGTGAGGTTTGTGGAGAAAGTTATGGAGAACTGAATCCGAACAATCATACGGAAACCGAGGTCAGGAAGGAACAGTCAGCAACCTGTACCAAAGATGGCTATACCGGAGATACTTACTGCA
>ERZ1034928.550-NODE-550-length-16655-cov-114.528546_pt1 | contig 16655 bp, 21 predicted proteins | sample MGYA00520627_ERZ1034928 | MGnify/ENA primary metagenome ERZ1034928 (study PRJEB33766, sample SAMN09781755) | gut metagenome | biome: gut microbiome | host: Homo sapiens | place: Madagascar | study: EMG produced TPA metagenomics assembly of the PRJNA485056 data... | reverse complement strand
AAACTTTACCGCGTTAAAGTGTGAACGTGATATTACAAAATTGTTAACAAAATATGAACTATAAAAGATCAACAAAATTTCCACATGACATTAAAAAATATCACTAGACAAAATCTCAAACCATGCTACTATATACATGTAACAAAGATAAAGAACAACAAACACAAAAAAACAAGAAAGTGAGGATTGAAAAAATGAGAGCTGAACAGAAACAAGCAACTAGAGCATTGATTGAAGAAGCGGGGCGATGCTTGAAAGATGGACGCACAATAAGAGAGTGCAAAAATGTGGAACTAAAAAATATGATGAGACGAGTTGCCGCCAATGCCGTATTGGTTGATTTGTGTGATTTAAACCATTTAATCGTTGGAAACATTTGTGATGGGGACTTTGAAAGTGTGCAACCACATATTGATGAAATCACAGACCGATTGGCAACATGTTTAGCTATCATGAAAGCAAAAGGCGAAAATCTTGATGAAGTCATATCAGATGAACAAATCGATTTTGCGGTAGGATACACTATCTATGAACAAATAGAAGGAAGGGATATCAAATAATGGGAAAACCAATAGAACGTATCAACATTCCATCATCAACTCGTATTAACTTTGTCGACAAGCGTACAACTATAAAGGAGACTTTAAAAGATGGCACAATCAACTTTTATGACCTTAGCAATACGTTGTTGTGCGATGGCTACTACACTAACCAGATACGCGGCACTTTGCAGAGAGTGGAAACACAATCAGAAAATTATTACACTTTTACCTTTAATAATGGTTCATCAAATCATTATAGAAATTTCTACACATTGCGTGGTAGAAGGTAAATGTATTTTCTTATTATCTGGTTTGCCGCCGTAGCACAACACACCAACATACTATATTATAAATGATCTGTATTACATAACTAGTACGCTTTAAACTTATAACTTATAACTGAAAAAAAGGAGATTAAAACTATGAAGAATTTTGAACTTGTTTGCGGTAATGAAAAATGTGTAAAGCTTGTAAAAATCAATGGAACTACTGCACTTGCGAAGGACGCTAAACCATCTGGACAGCTATTAGGAATCGTCAAGGGTACGGATGAGGAAACAGGAAAAGTTACCTATTATCTGTGCATGATGACGGAAGAAGGCTTTGGTATCTACGCAACAGGTGTACAGCGTGAAATTGAGAAAATTGTTGATTTGTTTGCTGATGGTGAAGACATGCACATTCAGTGTACAACAGGCATTTCAAGGAAGTCAAACCAGACCTTTTTCAAGATTATGGTAACATTGATTTAAGAGTATAACGGTCAACAGTGCGGTTGACTCAAAAAATCAAGAACGGAACTAATCAAGTTTGTTCAATTCACATCATTAAAGGGACTTGCAATAGTCCCTTTTTTAACTTTATAATTGTTAACAGTTTCTTCACAATTTATCTTATATTTGTTCATAATCACATGATACAATAAAAGAAAAAATCAATAGAAAGTGAGGTAAACATATGTACTTAGAAAGCCAATTATTACAGCTTCAGCACGCAATTGTTTTACAGTGTTTAAACGATATCCGCACACCAGAAAAGCGTATCAAGTATTTTCGTGAGGTAAGAAAATCGCTTGAACTCTATGCACCACTTTATCACATGACACCAGATGAAATGATATACAGTGCAATCGCAAGCGGCTATATTGAACCGCTGACAGAAAGTGAGGTAAAAGAGTATGGCAAGTAAACAGAAAGAGCGTGTTGGCGAAGTCCAACGCGCAAAAGGTGTGTTATATGAAGTTTCCAATGGAAACATTAAGCTACTCAAACAGCACTACACGAAACAAGAGCTTCTGCTTCTTCTCAGAACGTTAGGCAAAAGAGCACAAACCAGACTTAAAACGTTAAGCGCATATTTTGATGAACGCGGCAGAAAATACACAGGTAAAATCAATCCAATATACGACAGGTATAAAGGATATGATATCAAGTATCAAGGTTTGTCAGCGCAAGCGTTACATAAGAAAGTCATGACGGCTGTCGGCATATTGAACGCGAAACAGTCCACATACAGCGGCTACAACAAATTGCAACATACGGCATACGAAAAAATGCTAGCAAATCACCCAAAACTTAAAAACATGTCATTCGATGAATGGCAAGCGATGGTAGTTTACATGGGTATGTGGCAATCAGCACACGAGGGCGAACAGTACGACAGCGAAACATTACTATCAAATGCAAATTGGAATTTGCAAACAGGGCAAGTCATGCCTGTTCAATTTGAGAAAGTTGACCTTGACGCATGGTTTTTAGACGTTCAACGTGAGGGTTCATCTGGAAAATGGTTGAAGCTCAATCAAGACTTTGAAGATATTTAAAGAGGTGTAGACAATGGCAAAATGTAAAGAAAAAATTTCATATTGTAAAAAGTTTCTTTGTTTTGACATTGAAACGACACACGAACATATATCAGACGACTGTGACATAATCTACACATGGCATTGGTCTATCATGGATAGTGACTACAACTACAAAACTTGTTCATCATGGTCAAACTTATATGACTATTTTCATAGTCAATATCAAACCTTTGCGACTCAAGGCGAAAACCGCTTAATCATATACGTACACAACTTATCATATGAAATGGAAGCTATAATTAGAAATCTTGAAGGACATACCATGACAGGCGGCTTTTATATGGACACTCATGAACCGCTGTATCTCATCATTGATGATGTGCTAGAGTTCCGTTGTAGTTATAAGCTTACAAACAAAGGTCTTGCGGCATGTGGAAAAGACGTTGGACTTGAGAAGCTTGAAATGAACTATAAAGACGTGGTAAAACCTAACGAAACGCTACCGCAAGACAAAGAAAAGTATACATACCGTGACGTTGAAATCATGGTGGCAAAAATTCACCAACTTGAAGAACAGGAAAATAAACCTTTTTATGATTTTCCATATACAAATACTGGTTTCTTACGTGATGAACTCCGTGCTATCATGAAAAAAGACTATAAGTGGATGAAAGCTTTTAAAAATACTAGACTCAATTATGAAAAGTATGTAATTTGTCGTAAAGCTTTCATGGGCGGCTACACACACGCTAACTATATGTATGCAGGACAAATCATGGAAAATGTTGACTCTTATGATTTTGGTAGTGCCTACCCCTTCGCGATTGCAACAGAAAAGTTTCCGTGTAGTCCACTTTTGCCATTGAAAAATTGCAACATTTACGATTTAAAACGTTTATTAAACACAGACGACTATTTATTTATTTGCACCATCACATGTAAAAATGTTAAGGCACGTGGCACAATGACTTACTTATCATCATCACATTGTGAAGTATCAAGCGATTGTGTAATAGACAATGGTAGAATCTTTAAAGCCGACATGATAAAGACGACTTGCACAAGTCTTGATTTAGCTATTATACTACGCATGTACAAAATAGATGCAATCCGTGTAGATGAATGTTATTATTGCAGAGCTGACTATTTACCATCTGGAATTGTATGTACAATGTTAAAATATTATAACAATAAGCAGAGCTTAAAACATGTGGAAGGACAAGAACTTAATTATGGAAAAGCCAAAAACCGCGTAAATTCTTTCTATGGAATGTTTGTGCAAGACCCTATTCATGACGTTGTTACACTTGATGGTACTGATTGGAAATTAGAGCATTGCGCAATTACAAACAAAGATGAAATTACAGCACAACTTGATAAATTTTATAAATCTTTTAGAAGCTTTTTGCCGTATCAAATAGGTGTATTCATTCCTGCATGGACACGCTATCACTTAATGCGTGATATAGTATCAAAAATTGATAGGAATGTTTTATATTGCGATACTGATAGTGCAAAAATTATCAACCGTGAAGAATGTTTGGACGTTATAAACGAATATAACGATTATGCAAAGTATAAAGTGGGACTTGCAATAAAGCGTTATGACCTTGACTACACTTTGCCTGATTTGGGAATTTTTGATTGGGAAACAGAAAAAACAGGTGCATGGTTAAAATTTAAAACATTTGGCGCGAAAAAATACATATATTTGGACACTGATAATAAATTGTACATGACTGTTTCTGGACTCTCAAAAAAAGCTGTAAATTACTTAACATCAATTGAAGATTTTGAAGTTTTCACGACTTTTGATAAAGATGTTTCGGGACGTACAATATCGCACCCAACCACAAACGCAATCAAAACTTATGATAATGGCGGTACATGGATAGAAGATACTACTTACACACTTTCAATATCGCCAGAATATGGAGCACTTATTGGAATAGATGTTTATAGCATCAAACCAACCATCATTACAAAAGAGGGAAAGAAAGAAAATACAGATATAGAAATAAGTAAAAGTTTAGAAAAATTTACGGTAAAAACTAGGCACTTATCGCCAATCATATTAGAAAAGATAGGAGAATGATAGCATATGGAAATAGAAAATTTATATATAACTGTAGGTGATGAAACCTATATAAATATTCCATCATTGTATACTTTAAACGCTGATGTATACATTGTATTTGGTGAACGTTCGGCAGGTAAAACATACTCAGTTTTTAAGGGACTGTTTGACGACTATAACGCAACAGGTGCAGAATTTGTTTATATGCGTACACGTGAAGATTATTTGATACGCGGTAGAGCGTGGGGTGCTGTTGCCAACATCAAACCTTATGTTGAAAAAACGCTATGGAAAGAAGAAGCAAATCTTAATTATTATAGTGGTATCTATCGTAAACAGGAACTGGGTAGAAATAATAAGTGGGTGTATAGTCCATGTGGTTATAGCTCATCAATAGCATCATGGATGAAATACAAAGGCAACGGCTACGATAGGGTGAAAACTATATTTTTTGACGAATTTATTGAGGACAATGACACGACTACAATTATACCACTTTCAAGAAATGAATTTTTAAAAGGCTATAGCCAACAGATTTCAACAATAGTTAGAAGAAGGAAAGACGTGAAAATTGTAGCATGTGCAAATAGTATCAATCCCAAAAGTCCATTGTTTGATTATTATAACATTGACGCACGTAAACTAGAACAGGGAAAAGTTTATATTTTCAATCGTAAGCTTGAAGATGATAACTTAAAAATTTGTGTGCTCTACACCGAACCACCAAAAAAAGCGCACGTTTCTAAACATCTAGCCGTTTATGAATCACAAACAAACGACATGACTATAAATGGTGCATGGCAAGAGGAAGTATATCCAGATATTTACAACCATTCGTCATGGAAGTGGTATGCAGAACTGTCTATAAAAACCGACAGAATATATATAGAAGATTTCTCAATAACTGTCATATTGCCGCACATGGAAAGAAGCCCACTTGTAATTGTAGATGGTAAATACAAAGCAAAAACTTGTTTACAGACAAATCAGTTATATTTGCCGTCAACTCAAAAAATTATACAGTGGCTTCTATACTACAAGCGTACCTCTCAAATTTGCGCAAGCTCAAAAGAAGCATCTGAAAAATTTAATGATTTAATCAAACGAGTACTTATTGACAAAAACTAAACACATGATAAAATATAGTTGGGACTACTAGACAGACCGTGAAGAACGGAGTAGTTGCGCAAACTGTCAGCGCGGGCGTGGAGACACGCCCACCTTTTATAGAAAGTGAGGTGTGAAGATGGATATTAGCGCAATAACACAGATGATAACAAGTGTCGGCTTTCCTATCTGCATGACGTTAATCTTATGTTACTATATCAAATACCAGACGGACGTTCATAAAGAGGAAACGAAAGAGCTGACGAACGCGATTAACTCACTCAGGGAAATGATATCAGAGATCAAAACTAAGCTAGAGGGGGAAAAGGAATCATGACATATTATGAAGTTATCAAGAAAGCTTTATACATGTTTTACCATCGAGCTGACTACGCTTATTTCTATGGTGCAAAAGGACAAGTGTTGACAGATGAAGTCATGAACACTTTAATCAGTCTCGAACCTGCCTATTTTGCGAAGTTTACAACACAGGAACTTGACGCGTATAAAGCATTTTCGCGTGGTAAGATTGGCTACGATTGTAGCGGTTTCGTGTCCGCTGTTGTTGGGTTTGAAAATTACAGCACTGGACACTACCATGACGGCGCAGAGAAAACAACACCGCTTTTAGGCACAGAGGGAAACGGTTTGTATACGACATTTGGCGGCACTGGTAAGCATGTCGGACTTGACATAGGCTACGGCTTTTTCTTGCATATGCCGCGCATGGGCGAGACAATCAGTCTTGGAAGAATCTGTGAATATGAGTGGGAACATAGTTTTCACTTTGCAAATATTGATTATGAGGGGGCGAAAGCATGATTGACATTGATAAAATGGTAACAACATTATCAATTCCCGATGGTATGACGGTTGATGAAATGAGACGAATTGTCGTTGACGTTCTCGACATGGCGAAAGCATCAAATGAAGCTGAGAAAGCTATCACAGATGAAAACGCTACCCTTAAAACGGAAAACGACAGGCTTTCAAAGCAGAACTTAGAGCTTTTCAACCGCGTGACAACTTCCATTTCTCCGTCCCCAACACGGAAAGATGATGAGGAAAAGGGAAAAGATGAAGTCACAACAGACGACATTTTAAATTATTATGCTTAATGTTCCACGTGGAACATTTTAGAAAGTGAGGTAGAAAATTATGGCAAACACAAAAACAGTATCAAGCGCACAGCGCGGAGTTAACCTTTTTAATGACGCAAGAAAAAATTCTTCAAATGAATACATGCGCGCGACAGGTGAAGTGACCGTGGCAACTTCCATTAGCCACGCTATGACACCAATCGTCAAGTATGCACCTTTTATGAATGAATTTTTACATTATGTTGTAAATAAAATCGTCATTCAGTCCGTAGAAAGTAAGATGTATAACAATCAGTATTCCATGCTTAAAAAGGAAGGTTTTCCTTTAGGGACTGATATGGAAATGAATTACGTCAACCCTGCAATGGGGCGTGATTATGACATTTCACTAGGTGCGACACTTTTAAACGTTACAAAACCAGACGTTAAAACGTGTTATTTCCGTCAGAATCGCAGACGTCAGTTCCCTGTTACAATTCCACGTGAACTCATGGAAGGTGCTTTTACTTCATGGGAACAGCTTGACAGCATGGTAAGTGGACTGGTAACAAGTCTGTTTAGCGGAAATCAGATTGAGGAAGAAAACCTTATCAAGAAGTTAATTCAAACTTCCGTTAAGAATAACGTTGTGATTAAGAAGCAGATAACATGGGATGAAAACGACCCTGCAAACAGCTCCATAGAATTTATTAAGACAATTCAGAAAATTGCACTTGATATCACTCATGCAAGTTCTGAATTTAACAATTATCAGGCTTATGCAACAGCGCAGGGAATCGTTGACGCGACACCTGCAATCACATGGACACCATCTGATAGTCTGTATCTTTTTGTAAGAAGTGACGTTTTAGTTAACTGCAATGTCGAGACACTAGCAGGTGCTTTCAATATGTCAAAGGCTGACTTAGTCGGACGTGTGACGCCATTCCCGAACTTCAACTATCTCGATTTTGAGTCAGCGATTGATCCTGCTACAAAGTATTGGAAAACTATCGTAGATGATCAAAATATTTTAGCAGTTTTGGCAGATGTAAACACATTTGAGTACCGCGACAACTTGAGCACATCAGGTGATTTTTATAATGCCGCAGGGCTTTACCAGAATCAGTATCTTAATGTTTGGCAGACATACGGTATTAGACCATGGGGAAATGCTGTTGCAATTTGTAAAAAGGCATAATAAAGGGGGGATAATATGACAACTGTATACCTATTCGATTCACCATTTGACGATAGCGGTAAACATTTGTTAATCCCAACAGAAAGAAACGCTGAGGGGTTCTTACGTGAACTTCTCAGCGTTCTTCCTTATAAACGTTATGATAATGTAACGTGGGAAAGACAGGGGCAAACTTTTAGGTGTCCTGTCAGAGCAGATGAATTAAAACGCTATAATTACATGGCATATCAGAATGAATCACGCATTGAATTTGCATATATTATTGACTACCAGTACGTTAATAACAAACTTACATATGTAAACACAAGCATTGACTATTGGTCTACATATATAGACAAATTCACATTCCATCCATCACCAATCATGAGGCAACACCCTGCTAGTGATGGACTATTTGCAAACTTTTATCCCGAACCGATTCAAGTTGACAGGTGGGAAATCGCAAGAACTGAGTACGGTTTTTCAAAAGACGACGACGACAGCGTTTATTTAATGACTGCAAACAATACAGATACCTACGAAAACCGTTCTAGTGATTTCTACGCGGCGATTGCAAACTTCGCCATGGGCGATTATGGGCAAATAAGCAATTTCTTTTCGTTAGTTTCCGTCAACCCTTGCGAATGTGGCGGCATAGTCCAGAGCAACACTAGCAAGTTATCAAGAGCACAAGCGTTAGAAGTAGTTAAACGCTATGCAAAATGTGGTAGGCAAGAGGATATAATCGGAGCCTATCACGTACCGAATTTTTTTGCTACTGAGGTTAGCGGTGAAAATCTGGACAAAGTTGACAATAGGACAGGAGAGGTAGAGCTAGTGCAGTCTTTTGTAGAAAAGCCGCTATGGAATAAGCTCTATACTTCACCTCAGTTTAACAAGTTAACGGTTAATTGCGGTGGAAGTGCGAAAGAGTATGACTTTAGGTATTTTGATGAATCCGCGCTACTTGCCAAAAAATTTAAATTCAAGTGGGCGGCTAATCAATCGCAGTTGGGCGGTATCGTTATCACACCCGAGCAGTACGGAAACGGCACAAACGGAGACTATTCCCTTGCAAGTAGTACGTGGGATAGTGTGCAACTTTCGACTACACAGTTAAACAATAGCGGTGTCATGCGCGACTTCGGAAATTTTGGTGTTGCGTCAATCGGAAACCTATTTTCGCTTGATATCAAGGGTGAATTGCAAGCCGCAGAAACCTTCGCGGAAAATCTCGGTGCAAAATTTGAAGAATCAGACCTAACAATTGGCAACCCGACGGGAACGATTGCAATGTACAATGCTCTGTTTCCTATGATATCAGTAGCGTGGTATTATCCATCCTTGCAAGATATCAAAAAATTTAACAACTATTTTTGCATGTATGGATATAATTACAATGGTAGTTTAGCAGACATTGTGATTGATTCTCTGCCAATTGTAAATTACGTACACACAAGCGGTGCAATCATCACCGCGGAAAATGCACCGCAAAACGCTATTACGTACATGGCAAACCGCCTTGATAGCGGTGTCTGGTTTTGGCATGGAATCGCGAATTACAAACACACGGACAAGATTCTCGAAAATCATTTTCCAGAAAGTGAGGGTGATTAAATGGCGACATATATTGGTGAAGCGTCTAAAGATGAAAACGGCAATCTTTGGGGCGGTAGGGACGGAGATCAAAACGGGCTTGAAGTCCGTGTAACAGGTTGGTTTCCTCAAACAGGTGACGGCAGACGTTGGGATTGGATTGCGCGAATTAGAAACCGTCCAGACGTTGCACGTGCTATAGCAACACTTATGATAGAATCATGTGACAATCAAAACGTTGGATATAATCAACACAGACGTGAGACATTCACAAACGAGTGTCGAAAAGTTGGTTGGAAACCTAAAGACGTAAAAGTTCCATGCGCAACAGACTGTTCTGCTCTAGTAGCGTGTATATTAAACTGTCTCAACATTCAAGTGTCAACAGGTATGAATACAGACAGTGAACTAGGGGCACTTAAAAACACTGGACTTTTTGACATATTCTACGACAGCAAGTACTTGACAACAGGTGATAACCTACAAGTCGGTGATATTTTGCACATGCCCGGTCATACCGCGGTAGTTGTGCAAAATTCAGAATCAACACAACCAGTTCCAGAAGAAAATAAAGAAAATGAACAGGTCGGGGCGCGAATGTGGATAAATTGGCAATTCTTCGAGTCAGGCAAAGAATATTCTGATAATAGCGGATGGTACATAAACGGTGATCAAGGTAGAGCTTATGGGCGATATCAATTTGACTATCAATACGGACTTGTGCCGTTTATGCAATTTTGCGTCCAACAATATCCAACACTTTTTAGCGGTTTTCAACCATACATTGATTTGGGGGCGAAAAATCCCGCACTTATAAACAACAGCGGACTCAAACAGCTATTCATTGACTACACTAATAATCATCTTGCAGAATTTTCTAAAATGCAAAATTGGGCGATGTTTAATGACTACTATAGTTTAATACGAAAAACAATACAAACACATTTAGGATATGACGTATCTAACATTGGTGCTTATGCTGTCGGTACTGCCGCAAGCATTGCAATCCGCGATAGTGGAAATTGGGACGCGGTAAGCGATATTTTTTCAGGTACAAACGGAACCGAATCGGAAAGTGATTGGATAAAGCTAGTCATGGCGCGGCAAAATGCAAAAACAGGTCATAAAGATGGTGACAGATGGACAACGACACAGTACAACAGAGTATTTGCAGAAATGGCAAGTCAAACAGGTGTAATACAAATCGGACAAGGTACAATTCAAGACTCAACAACCTCTCCTGCACCTGTCAACCCTTCGGGAAGTGAGGCAGGAAGTGCAACAGGTAGCGGCACGGTAGAAGTTGTCCAACCAACAACACCGCCCCCACCAATAGGGGGAATTGATGCAAGAAGTATGTTTTGTCCGTATTGGTCTTTAAAATACTTTGCGGATGTTTTACCATTGAAAATTTAATGATTGACATAAGTTTGTGATATGGTAAAATCAAGCTAGAGGGTTGAGGGTGAGGGGTGAGGGTGAAAGTTCTATGCACTACTTACCAGATTGAGATTTGTGGGTGAGGGGTGAGGGTGAAAGTTCCACGTGGAACATTTTATATAGAGGGGTGAGGGGTGAGGGTGAGGGGTGAATTTTCAGAAAGTGAGGTGGTCATTTTGAAACGTAACACCAAAAATCAAAATACACAGAATGAAAACCTGTTGACTGTCGGTTTATACTACTCGTTTTTGCGTAGAATAGCGGTTGATGCATGGACTTATGAGGGTTTGCCATTTGATGATGATGACATTTATCGTCACGCTAATAACATTTTAAATGAGAATTTTGTCCTAGGTAAGTTGGGCGGACTATGGAAAGAAAATGATTTTTTCGTTGTCGGGGATTGTGTCGCGTCAAGTGCGCTTACATGGTATGGGGGTTCGACTAAGTATCAGTGCACTACTTTTGTAAAAACCGTAAACAAAGATATCAGCGAAGTTGCTACCTTAACGGCTAGTCTGTCACCAATGACAAACTATGACATTGTTTCCATTGACGGTCTGTGCCGACACTACGCGGCTTTACTTTATGAGTGCGACAGGTGCATAAATGTGAATCTCAAAGCACAGAACACACCTGCAATTTTGAACGCACCTGACGGACAAGAATTAACTTTTGCCAATTTGTATGAACAAGTAGCAGGTCATAAACCTGTTGTATATACAAGGGATATGTCGCCATTAAAAAATCAGTATGACGACATTCGTCAAATTGTATATCAGACACCTGCACCATTTGTCGCGGCAAATGTCGAACAGCTAAAATCTATGCTAATGTCGGACTTCATGTTTATGCTCGGTGTTAACGGTAGAACGCAATCAAAAGTTGCGCAAGTGTCCAGTCTCGAAGTCATGCAAGATGCACCTACTCTTATGGTGCTAAGAAATTCTTATGAACAGGCACGACAGAATTTTTGTGACCAATGCAAGAAAAAGTTTGGTCTTAACGTTAAGACAACATTTAACGACTCCAACATTGGTGACGTTGGACTACTCGACCAATTCACCGTTATGGACACCAACAGGGACACGGTAAAAGAGGTTAAGAACAAAGGTTTGGAAGAACAGGAAAAGGGGGATGGTGACAATGACAATTCCAATGATTGATACTAATTTTGTAGACAATGACAAATACTGGTATGACGTGGGCGCGGCTTATACGTTACACGTCTATGACATTTTGCAGAATGCACAAATCGACAATGACAGGAAATCGAATAAAAGTTTGTTCGATAATTATGATTTTGCGGCATTTGGTCTTGAATCATATCCAATTTTTAGTGAGGATTTTAGAAAGCCCCTTAACGATATGATCATTCGCCACTTTTTGGAATGGGAAATTGGATATGAATCCGACTTCCTGTTTCGTGAGCATGTGCGCGGTGACATGGCGCGAATTATGCCCGAACTTAACATCAAGTTAAAGGCAAGGTTTGAAGCCTACAACACGGAAAAAATGTTTGAGACGGACAACAGCAAGAACGTTCACACTTCCGATGATTGGCACAAGTTTCTTGATACCCCACAAGGTCAAACAGATATGATTGATGACAATTATTTGACAAATATGTCACAGAATCATGTTGATGATAGCACGACTCACACAGGTTCAAGCGGAACTGCCGCGACTAATGCAAGAAGCTATACGGATTGCGTCTGGGATTTTGAGACGGAGATTTGTGACAAACTGAAACATAATTTTTTGGGACTGTTTCGCTAAAACGTTCCACGTGGAACGTTGACGAAAATACAACTTGTGGTATAATGACTTTAGAATTATGAAAGTGAGGTGTAGAAAATGGCGAATATACCTATTATCAATCCACCAAATAAAGAGCATTTGGGCTTTTGTTGGCATCATCAATTTACAATTCCTTTGCTTTTTGATGATTGCTTGAGTCTTTTACAGAAAGTTTGTGCGCTTTGGGCAAAGTTGAATGACGTTATTGACGCATTGAATGAGTTTAATGACGAATTTAATGCTTGGGCGAAAAGTGTAGAAGATTCTTTAAAAGATTTGTATGCGAAGTATCAAGCCCTTGATACTAGAGTAACGAATATCGAAAACGAATTGCAGTCTATCCAGACCGAATTAACTAATATCAAAAATGACATTTCAAATATTGAGCAACGTTTAGATAGTGTAGAAAATAGAATTTCAAATGTCGAAAATGAAATTACAGATATTAAACAGTCAATTTCCGACATTAACAACTCTATTACTCGGATTCAAGCTGACATGACCGCGTTAGATGCAAGGGTGAAAAAGTTGGAGGATTTGTTAAAGAATCTTAACATCATTCCACCAATTGATATATATAATGCCACGGATGAGGAGTTTGCGACTGGTTTGTGGGTGAATTGGTGGAATTGGATAAAAAATAAACTAACTTTTACCGATACCGCGCCTGTTTCAAATTGGGAATACTCTGCTAATGTGGTGTGGTGGGACACTACAACACATTTACCGCGTTATTTTCAGTTAGGAAGAATTTCACAGCCGCTTACTTTGTGTAAGTTGCCTTTTGTTGCTGTGTGCAAGGGTGTCTTTGACCACCAACCATCAATTACAGAATTACGCAACGCAAGCCCACAATATCAATATGCGTCATTTACGGCAGGAAACGGCTTTTTTGATTTCACATTAACAGCACCATTTGGGTATACGATGGATGAAATCAAGTTTCAAACTTCATACATTCCTTTTTTACCTGTTAGCAGTGTCCTATATACTAATGATAATGCTTCTGGTGTCAAGTGGGTAAAAAATATAAATTGTGGTGTTCGTTTGCAAGTTCCAAACAAAGGAACTGCCGCGAAGTTGTGCATATCGACTGAAACGCTTGTATTAGCTGTTTGTCCCGATAGTGTACCTGTCACAAGCACTACTAAATGGGATATGTATATTTATGCTGTTGCTGAGAACGGTTAATCATTTTTAGAAAGTGAGGTATTATATATATGGATTTATTGAAATATTTAGAGCCTATGAAGAATTTACCAGAAAGGTTTTCTAATCTTGCGTTTTGGCGTGGAGTAAGAAAGCTGAGGGATGAGGTTGTCAATGCGTTTGAGTATATTGACAGTTGGGGTGAAAGTGTAGAAAATACAGAGTTAACGTTGTCTAATCGTATAACCACCATCCAATCTAAAGTGGGATATCAAATACTTGATAGTGGTTTAATAGCTTTTAATGTAGCAACTGTTAATTGTGCTGTACAAAAATTTGGTGATAACATGATAATTATGACGATCGACCCGCAAACTTTTTCCGTACAAATGAGCGATTATATAAATTTGGATAATGATAGCATTGGACTTGCGTATTTGGGTGTAGACGTTACCTATACAGCGTCTAGCGGTGCAGTAAATGACGTTATATATTTCCCTATTGTATTATCAAGGCTAAAAAACCTCAATAATTACTGTCAAGTTAACATGATTGGGGGCATTGGCGGTCTTTATAGCAATACAGCTATTACAATCGACCCAACTACAAGAGGAATAGCAAAATTGTATATTAAACGTATTAAAAAATGACTTAAAGCCGCCAATATTGGCGGCTTTTTGTTTGTTATTTGGTTGGGAAAGTGATTTCTAACAGGTATTGTAAAGATACTAGCGTTATTTCCATAGCGGAAAATTCACGTGTATTGGTGACGGTTTTTACTCTCTCGACGAATGCTTTGATCATGCGCTTTGCCATTGGATATCTGCCATATTTTAAGGTTAATTCTGCAATGTCGTCATACATTCTGTCTTTCTGCACTTGTGTTAATTTATCCATTTTCAATCCTCACTTTCTGTCATAAAATAATTCTTAACTTCTACTTCATCATATCTTACATTTGGCAAATCTTCTAAAATTTGATGCTCTGCTATCATTGCCGCGTCTGGTGGACTGTTGGCATATAATGCCATTGCCGCCACCTTTTTATGATTGTGCTTGAAAAATACGTGATATCGTCTCATACATCACACCTACTTTCATAAGGGTCTTGCGGTATTTGTCCGCTAACTTTATTGATTTCTGTTACAATTTTACTTCCATGCGTTTTATAAATAAAATATTGAATTGCTTCAGTCTGGTTATTTGCAGAAACGGTTGTGTAGTCGGTTGTATCGGTTTCAATGTCAAAATATTCAATTAAATATAACTTCATGATATTCCTCACTTTCTCAAAATTGCATCATCACGTTATCAAACAGAGTCGCTAATTTCATATTTTTCAAAGTTGAAGGCTCTACCCAATATTCAATTGTCATATAATTTGTTGATCTTCTGCCGCGATGAAAACATGGTCTTGTGCGAACTACTCCTTTTCCATACTTGCCATTGTATGCGTGAATGGTTGAACAACCGTCGTTCATGTAGCCGGGGACGTCCGCGCATGTAACATACATCAAATGATGATTAAAACAGTAGTCGCGTGTGTCGTCAAGATATGAGAATATGAGTGGTCTGTTTTCGATGGTGCTTCTCTTTTCGATTCCATAAAGATTCATATTTCCTTCTTTCTCTCCGTCAAGCCGTTAAGTCAGCTATATGTTTAATTACAATAAATTTTATTATATCTACGTGATTCATGTAAACCAGTTGCTAACTCCATTGATGAATCATATAAACCATACTCAACGTTTAACATTGACAACTTGAGTATTATAAAATGATAAAATTCTGCCGATATTTCATTGTTACAATAGAATTTTAATGCCTTACTTCTCAATCTACCAGTACAGCGGTCAAATGTACCAATTGTTTTGCATTTTCGTGCATTGTTAACAGTTTCATGTAATTCTCTATATAAGGTTAGATAGGTCTGTCGTTTTTTATCAAGCATGTCAAAATCGATATTGGCTAGTGTGGCAAGGCTGACGTTGTGCCAATCTGGATTTTTTCTTGATCTATATAAGCTATCAAACATACAACACGTTGGTGCAACTGTCTGAAAACCTTGCATACAAGCGTTAAAATGTGAACAGTCACCACATACTTTGTCAACTTCTTTATAAGAATATCTTTTGTTTACGGTTGGTGCTAAGCTATGTGTTTCCATAAGATATTTTGCTCTGTCGCGTTCATCTTCTTGTGTTGAGGTTGCGTTGTGCGCGGCTTTATATTCGTCTGTGTACATCAAATTACGATATTCAAAATTTAAAGTGGATGTATGTGCGGTTTCTGTTGGTTCTTCTGTTGGTTCTTCTGTTGGATGGAACTCACAAAATTCACGGCTATTTAAGAAGAAACAAACAACTTTCTTATGAATTGCGTCTAATGCTTGTTTTTGTGTTCTGTAATCGTCTAATATCAATTGACCAATATATACGTTACGTTCATTTGTAACATAATAAACGTTAATCACTTCTTCATTTACCAGTACACATTTAATTGTTAACCATGTATTGTCACTATCCATTGCCATTTTGTCATAGTTGCATTCATATAATTTTGAATAATCTTCGATATGTGCAACTTTTGCATATGCTACACATTCAATTACTCCATTGTCTACCATAACAGCGTCCTCATGCCAACCACTAATTCCAAATGCCATGTACTCCATAAACTTATAATAGTTTTTTGATTTTCTCATATTCGTTATCTCCTTTTCTTTATTTTTTGTTTTCTTTATCTTTCTAATTGTATTATAGCAAATATCAGAAGATATTCAATGATATTATTTAACCTCTTATCAGAAGATTTGTTGATTTTTTTTAATTCATAATTTGTTAATAATTTTGTAATATCACGTTCACACTTTCACACTTTC
>ERZ1034928.547-NODE-547-length-16751-cov-4.711308_pt1 | contig 16751 bp, 32 predicted proteins | sample MGYA00520627_ERZ1034928 | MGnify/ENA primary metagenome ERZ1034928 (study PRJEB33766, sample SAMN09781755) | gut metagenome | biome: gut microbiome | host: Homo sapiens | place: Madagascar | study: EMG produced TPA metagenomics assembly of the PRJNA485056 data set... | reverse complement strand
GCCCCGACCCGCTCACCCCGTTTTTTCGGGAGGGGGGTGTCCACCGTGGACACCGGGCAGGGGAGAAAGTCTCACACAGTCGGTCAGTCCCAGCGCTCGCGCGTCAACGGTGGAGCGCTTTTGCATCTGCGCATCCGCTCCGGATGGCAGACTGTCTCGTGGCAGTCCTTGCATACACTGATAAGATTGCGCTGCCGGTTGCCGTCTGCATCTGTATACCAGATGTCCAGCGCCCTTTCCGGTGCGTCCTTGACATGGTTGACATGGTGGACCAGGTCTGCGCGCCGGTATCGTCCGCGCTGCTTGCAGATCTGGCACTCGTGTTTGTCTATGTCGAGCACCTCATGCGACAGCCGCACCCACTGCGAAGAGCAGTAGAACGAATGCACATCTCCGGATGCAATCAGACTCTTGAGCCAATTCAATATTCGTTCGGTCATATACTTTCCCTCAATGCGTCCGGCGAGGTTCGAACTCGCGACCCACGGATTAAAAATCCGTTGCTCTCCCAACTGAGCTACAGACACATAAAAATAAGCGGAACCTTGCATTCCACCGCATATCAATTTCGCCAGGAGGCTCAAGAGATAAGGTTCCGCTGCATCCAGAACTTTCGCGGCTGGATGCCCCGCTATTCGCGCCGCCCCCTCATAGGGTGCGCGCCTGGCATTTCCGGAAGGAACCGAGCCTTCAGCCTTCGGTTTTGGAGACCGATGCTCTACCAATTGAGCTACGGGAATTTATAAAATGCCGCTTGCAGGGTTTGAACCTGCAACCAAACGGTTATGAGCCGTCAGCTCTTCCGGTTGAGCTAAAGCGACATAAAAACGGCGGCCTTTTGCAGCTGCTTGAAAAGCCGCCGTAAATTTTTAAGTGATCTTGCACCTGATGGTATCAGCAGCAAATGTTCGCCGAATAGCAGGTCGGTCGCGCCTTAGATACAGCCGGTTCCTCCGATCTCTGCCCTCGGCTCACGCTTTGTGCGGCTCGCCTGAAAACCGATACTCCAAGCGATGCGCACAAAATTACTTTTGAATGCTATTTGAAACATTTTCCGGAACACGGGTGCAAGCACACAGCTTTTCACGAGAGACTGAAACAGTTTGCTGAAAAGTCCAAGCATGGATTGTGCTCCTTTCCAAAGTGTCTACTGTGGACACCCCGCCGGGTGGATGTGATATCTTGTTCGTCATGCGCCGCTGGGTTTTGAAGCGGACGGCGCTGGTCCCATTGAGTGCGGTAAGGTTCGACCGCACTATGATTCCCGCCGGGAAGTCTGAATCCACAATGAGCGGCCGCTTGGGTTCTCACCCAATAACCGCATTTTGATTATAGCACATCAAAAACGGACATTCCGGACAAATCGGACATTCCGGACAAATCGGACAAACCGGACACGGCTTTCACGTTTCTCCGTTTGTTTCTTGAGGTTCGTCTCCCATGGCCCAAATAAGATTATCGCGAATTTCCCTGTACACCTCGTCAAAAGTTCCATCTGTTTCGGCCAGTACTAAGCCGTTATAGTATCCTCGCAAGTAGATCACCCGCCGTTCCATCTCATCCGAATTGATTTTTCGTGTCATGTGCATTACCTCACATTCTGATTGATCCACCGTTCGACCCGACGCCGGATCGCTTCCGGGCCGATGTCCACGCCTTGCTCCATAAGCTCGACCGCCACGATCTGCGGTTTTTTGCCCTCCGTGCACACTGCCGTGAGCAACGCCCGCAGCTCGCAGTCATCGCAGCTCTCAATAAGGCTCAGACCATACATGTATTTTTTCCGCTGCTGGACGTTGGTCCGCTTGAGCCGCTTGATCTCATCTTCCCGCCGGGTGAAGGAAATGTCCGTCCCGGTCACAGTCGCGTGACTCAGGATGCAGGCATTCCCCTCACCGCTGGAAGACTTGACCACATCGGAGGCACTCTGCGGGCCTTCGGCCTGTACCGCTTCGAGCTGTTCAATGCGCCGCTGACGTTTCTCGATGTCGTAAGGGATAGCATACAGTTTCCGAAATTCTCGTGGCGTCAGCGGCTCCATTGTGATTCCTCCTCAGTTTTTGTTGAAAATTACTTTATCCCCATTGTTCGGACATGGCCTTTGCCACGCCAGTAAAAGTTTTTGCCCGGTTCTTTGCACGGTCAGTGGTAAACATTCCCTTGTGTTGCTCACCGTGCTTATGCGAGTAGGAGCCGGACGGGCACCATGTTGCCGTAGGCTCCACGATGTCTGTCGGATGTAGCGGCGGCACACCGCGCTCCCACAGCAGCGTTTTCTTGCTGTACGGATGCCCATATTCATATGGCTGGATTGCCTGCGTAGGCTTCGGATAATCAAAAATCTTGCTGGGAGTAGGATTCTCAATCACTACTTTTTCGCAGTCTGCCGCCCAAACGGCGAGAAAAAGTGCCTTGCCGCACAATCCTTCATAATATCGGGTTAAATTGAGCTTTCCTCCCTTGTACAGATGTCTTGCTCCCGCGTTGCTCGTCTTTGTGCAGGGGACAAATGCGATAATCATATCCCAGCGGGGCACATCATGCGCGATTGCGTCCATGGTCACGACCTGCCCCCCCTCAATGGCCTTTAGGCAGTCACCGAGAATATGCCATTCTGGATGCCCGCCGGACGGCTCAATCAGGTCGCACGAGTAGGCTTCATGCCCACGGGCACGAAATGCTTTGCAGACCTCCTGCGATTCCTCGCAAACAATAAGAATTTTCATGGCTCTTTCTCACTTACTTCAGATTCAGGTATCGGACAAGGCTTTCGATTGCTTCTTCGTAGGGTTCCCAGCCGGATGTGAAAAACTCGTAATCTTGCAGTATGATCGCATACCGTGTATGCTCATCTTTCTGTGAATCTTCCATGCGGTACAGTTCCGCCCCGCCGGGAAGAGAATGCTTATAAAAATCTAGCTGAAAAATAAACAGATTGCGGTCAAAGGTCCATAAGGCTTTTTGGCTCAGTTCTTTTTCCGCCAGCTTGCGCAGCGTGTCTTTCCCACGGGACTCTGCGGGTTTCTCTGGCAAGCCATGGCTTTCCGTGGCTTCTTTGGCTTTTTTGTGGGCTTCTTCTACTGCCAACCGGCACTCTGGCGGGAGATTCCATTCGTCATAATCAGGATTTTTCGGTATCGTTACCGGCGACTCTGGTTTGCAGTCGAACACGACCGGCTTTTCGTACACCGGTTTATCCGGTTTCGGAGCTTTGGCAGCTTCCTGCTGCGCCATTCGCGCTGCAATGATCTCTTGTGCCCGCCGATATGCGCCCATCAGGGTGATCTCCCCGGCCTGAAGCTCCCGCTTGGTATCATCGCCGCAGTTTTCCGAGATCGCGTTCAGCCGGGCCGCTGCACCAGTGCTCAAGCCCAGTATCCTGCACAGCTCATCACGGACCTTTCCGCTCAGCCCGCCGAGGCTCTTTCGCCGTGTCAAAATCTCCTTGAGCGTTTCATACTGCGCCAGACGTTCACCGTCCGTCAGATCACGGGCGGTTGCGTTGGCCGTGATGAGCGCGATCTTCTCGTCATCGTCATGCTTTAGCTTGAGGATGACGCAGGGAAGAGCCTCAAACCGTGTATCGCCCTCTTTGGCCAGCTCTTCGCAGGCGGTCAGCCGCCGCTCTCCGCCGATCAGCTTGTAATTGCCACCATCCAGCTCCACCACTTCCAGCGGCTGGCGGATGCCGTTGGTTTTGATGTCCTCTTTGAGCCGGGACACGTCCCCGATGCGATAGATCTTCCGGTTGTCCGGGTTGATGATAATGTTTTTGCGGTCGATCATGACCACCTGCATTCCAGATCCCGCCGGGGCGTCCGCCTGAACACTCAGAAGTCCGCTCAATAATCCAGTGCTCATATCACTGTCCCTCCACGATCTGCATCACACGTACTGCCAGATTTTTGTACTGCTCGGCAGGCTTGCACTTGGGTGCGAACTTGTACAGCGGCTCATGTGCCGATTTTGCTTCCTTGACCCGGACGCTGTTGTTGATGCGCATCACGCTGCCGTCTTCATTCCGGAAAGCCGGAATGTCGAGATGGGCGATCTGATTGATGGCCTGCGTCGAATACAGGCACCGGTAATACTTGGTGGCCAGCACACCCATCACGGCAAGCTCGTGGTTGTATCCGTGCTGGATGTCCCGCACCTGATCCATGATCTCGGCCAGCCCATCCAGCGCCCACTCGTCGCAATCCACCGGGATGATGACGTAATCAGCAGCAACCAGAGCGTTGATGGTGGCCATGTCGATGTCGGGCGGGCAGTCGAAAATGCAGTAATCGTAATCGTTTCGCAGCGGTTCGAGGGCGTTCTTCAGCCGGTCGGCCTGCGGACGCCGGACGTCGAACATCACGTTTTTGTTGGCCAAAAGCATGCTCATGTTGCTGGGTGCAATGTCAACGCCGTCAAAATCGGTCTGCTGGATCACGTCGGGCAGCTTGACTCTGAGTTCCAGCACGTCGCCCATCGTGTCTGCCGTGTCCGAAAACCGCTTAAAAAATTTGCTCGTGTTGGCCTGCTTGTCCAAATCCATGACCAGAACCCGCCGGGAATGGATGCCCGCCAGGATGCAGGACAGGTTGCAGGCGGTGACGGACTTTCCGACGCCGCCCTTGAGATTGATGATCGCGATCTTAGCCATATTTCTCATTGTGGGTTCCTCCGTTTTGGTTCTATCCGCACTTCCGGGCGAGTGACCGCCGGTGTGCAGCGTTTTTCAAAAAATCGTTTCCGCTGGGTTCGGGCCGATCCACTGTCTTTCTCAGCTTCGGTGCACCGCCCCAGCTCTTCGGGTGGTCCAGGACACTCCATCCAGCCTCGATGCTCTGCATGATGCTGGCAATCATGTACTCTGTGCGTTTTGTTGTTTTTGATTCATCCGCCAGCTGGGTGAGCTTGTCGCACACAGCTCGTGCAGCCTGGGCGTCCCATACCTTGCCCCGCCGGGATGCCCGGTATGCGTCGAACCGGGTCAGAGCCTCCAGCAGAGGCTTGTCCGTTCCGGCATACTCCGCGAAAACATCCTTCGGGGTAGGTTCGCCCCCTTGTGCGCCTCGCGCGCACAAAGGAGTAGTATACCCAGTAGTATACCCAGTAGTATTACTGGGTGGCGTTTTGCCACTACCCCCCGTGGCGTTTTGCCACTGGTCCCCGTCGCATTTTGCCACTAGTGGCATTTTGCGACTAGTGGCGTTTTGCCACTGGTCAGGCGGGTGAGATTCCGCCGGATTTTCGGGTGCATCGTCCTTGCTTTCGACCGTCTTCTGGACCTCTTCAGGCACCTCGGCAACGTATCGGTTGACCATCTGACCGGACACAAGTTCCTGCCGTTTTGTGAGCAGGCCTTTGCTTTCCAACCGCTTGAGCACCCGGATTATTGTTGCACGGTCGGCTCCCAGCCATCGGGAAAGATAGCTGAAGCTGCCCTTGTACTCGCTCTCGCCGTCCTGGCTGAAGCCATAGATCAGCGCGTAGGCCAGCAGCTCGTTGCCCTTGAGCTTGTACTTATCGACCATCCAGTCGAGGATCATAATATAGCTCTGTTTTTTCGTGGTATTTTTCATGGCTGCGTACCTGTTTATCACGCGATTTCTTCGCAAATAGTTTCGAGTTCTTCTACATCCGATGGTGGGAAAACCAAAGAGGAACCTTCAAAATGATAATTCATTGATTTCCAATCCGCCTTAAATTTCTCAAGATTATTTTTATATCTCGGAAATAGGTGAAGCTGCTCTGCGTAATAGATTCCCATCATTACTTTTTCATCATCTTCCGATTTCCAATTATCAAGATGATAGCTTTCGTGATTGTCATATGCCCACAAAGAAAGCTCAACGATAAGCCCTGAAAACATATCGTTCATCTTTTTAAGATTTTCGAAATCACGATATACAAGACCTTGTCCTTTACACGATTCACGAATCTGCTCAACGGTTTTTCCGCCTGTTTTTAATTTGCAGCGGACTACTTTAGGCCGATAAAACATTTTTAATCCCCCCTCAGAACGGCAGGTCGTCGTTGTCGTCGATCACCGCAAAGTCGTCAGCGGAGCCCTGAGAATATGCCGGTGCGGGTTCCCGGTAGTCTTTGGGCGGTGCTTCGCCGCCGTCATCCACGGCCTGCCCGCCGGGCTTCTTGCTGGGTCCGGCAAAGCTGATATGGCTTGCCACGACCTCCACATCCGTGCGGCTGTTGCCCTGCTTGTCCTTGTAATTCCGGCTCTGCAATGCGCCGTCCACGGCGATCATGCTGCCTTTCTGGAAATACTTACAGACAAAATCAGCCGCCTGCCGCCAGACCACGATGTCGATAAAATCCGCCTGCCGCTCTTGCCCCTGAGAAACAAAGTTCCGGTCGCAGGCGATACGGAAGCTGCACACGTTAATGCCGTTGGCGGTGGTCCGCAGTTCAGGATCTGCGACGAGCCGCCCCATGATCGCTACAATGTTGAGCATTTCAGATAATCCTTTCCGATTTCCGCCATCCAGCGGTCGTGCCCATAGAGGTCCTCAAAATCCTGCTGGGCCTGCTTTTTGAGGTCGAGCCGAAGATGGTGGTCAAAATGGGCACTGTATCCCGGCTCGTTGTGGTGCCGGTGGCACAGCCAGACCTTCAGGCCATACTTTTCGGCCACTGGCCGCAGCGGGCCGTTGAGCACATGATGCTCTTCCAGCATGTCCACGGTGGACACGTTGTACTTCATCCGGCAGACATAACACTCCCGCCGGGTCTGCATGATGCTCTTAGACAAGGGGCACACCATCCTTTTCAAAGCTTTCGTATGCCGTGCGGTAAGAGTTCAGATTCTTCATGTGGTACTCGTGCCCGTCATCACATTTGAGAATCAGATCGTCGCCATCCCCAATGCGCCGGATCGCAATAAGCACACCGCTCAGGGCCTGCGCCATGTTCCGGCCAATTCCGTGGGCCATCAGAAGCTTGCAAAAGCGTTTTCGAGTCATTACCTAGGTACCTCCTGCCATTCCTGCCAATATCGTGTTACATTCGGGTCGTTGACGCCCATCTCGGCCAGACGGTCAAAAATGCCGTCGATAAAGGCCGTCATCTGAGCGGCGGAAAAGCTGCTGGAACCCATCGACGCCTTGACAGTGCAGCGGTCGTTGTCCAGCAGCTCTACCACGTATACCAGCCGGTATGCCTTGCGCAGGATGGGCACAGCGGCCACCGGAAGTTCCAAAAAGTCATATTCGAGGCCGTATTCTTCGAGCATCTCAATATAACAGGCTTCCGGTGTGATGCCGCCCGCTTTCCCTGCGTTGTACGTGTCGGCCATGATGGTGAGCAGCGCCCACATCATACGGTTCTGCTCCAGCGAGCGCTTTTTCCGCTGCCGCTCCACGGTGAGCGTCAGCCGCAGCGGAGAGCCATGCGCCAGGTCGTCCAGCTTCTGGCGAATCTGTGTTTTCACAAATTCCGCTGAGTTTTCCACAACGATTTCCCGCCGGGTTGGGTCATAGACGACCGGGAGGCTTCCTACAACGTCGCCTCGTCCCATAAGACTTTCTTCCCGCTGGCCAGTGCAAACTGCACCATGTGAATGTGTCCGTCTTCAGCGCGGGCGAAACGGTCAACCGTGAGCTTTTCCGCTGCGCGCCATACGCCGTGCTGGTCCTTCATCACCGGGACCTGCTCGCTCTTCAGGGCGATGGGCTTCAGATCCATCACGTCTTCCGCGACGCCGAACAGTGCCGCCGCTCGGAGAAAGCTGGTGTTTTCCTGCATCCGGTCCACGTCGGCGGAGGGCAGGCACATCGGCCCGGCGTCCTTCCGCACCGGAAGACCATTGACAGGGGAGAGCACTTCGAGCTGGCATCTCCACCAATTTTTGGTGTAGTAGTACGAGTCGCCCCAGCCCAGCGGGCCGTATGTCTCGTTGAGGATATCCCGCACGGCAGACTCCTTCGGGAGAACCACAACGCGGATTCCGTCCTCGCAGGCCGCGGTAACGCGCACTACGCACTCCTCCGGCTTGATCTCGCGGGGTTTCGGGCCATTGACCGGGAAACGAATCGGCTCAGCCAAAACCCCGCCAGAAGCGCCCGCAGACGGCCCACGCCGCCTGGAGTTGGTTTTCGTTGGCATCTTGACCGTCCTTTCAGAGCATCACTTCGCCGACCGTGGGTTCGTGCACAACGTCATCCGCGTCAGCAGGAGCATCCGGGTTGTAAGAGTACACCAACAGCCGGATGTCCTTCTCGACCAGAGAACGGCAGTAGGAGCAGGCGTCCCGCGTTTCCTGCACGGTGAGAATAGCCCGCGACTTGTCCAGCGGGCCGTTCAGCAGCATGTTGTACATGGCCCGGCCCATCTGCTTGGCGTCGGGGCTATACTCGCGCCGGAACGTGTGGTGTTCGTTCGATCTGCATTTTTCACAGCTCATTTTTCAATACCTCGTTTCTAAAAATATTTTGCGCTTTCGCGCTGGTAACGGCTCTTGTTTTACCTCCTGCCGCCATTGGAGTAGTCAGTCTTCGACAACCGATTTTCGTGCATTGCACTTTCTGCTCTACCGGTCACTTTCGTTGTCCCGTGCCAACTCCAGCAGCCCCCGCAGGTCGTTATAAATCTCGCTGTATGCCTCCTTTTTCTCAGGGGAGGTGCAGGACTCCGCTCTAAACTGGTATCTCCCGGTCAAATATGCAATTTTATCGATCGTGTCCTCTTTCATCTCGCGCGTCCTCCATTAGTACATTCCATACACCTGATCCAAAAGCCGGTCGAGACGGATGATCTTCCCTCTGCCCTTGCCACAGGTGCCCTTTTCTTTCGATACCTTTTCCCAGCCGTAAGGATAGCGCTGGTAAACATAACGCGGCTTGATGCCGGTGCACTGGGATGCCTGGTCAAGAGTCAGGAACATCCCGAACTCTTTCAGAAACAGCGTATAAGCATCGTGCCACGCTTCGGTTCGGCTAGATTTCGCCACGGTCTTTCAACTCCTTCTGTCTGCGTTCAAATAGCACCTGCTGGCCGTAAGTGCGGCCAGCCGCTTCCGCGCTGGCATTGACGGCCTGGATGCTGTTCTCTGCGGTCGGCTTCGGCGGGTGCGGGAATGCCTTCCGCAGTTCCTGCTCAACTCTCCTCTGAGCCTCCCATTCCTTCCATTCGGCCCGCTTGGCGCGTTCAGCGTTGCGCGCCTTCTCCGCGCTGCGCTTGGCCAGACACGCCGGGCAGAACCGGCGCGTTGCACCGACATTCTCCATCACGACCCCGCAGTCCTCGCAGATGCGGGTGTATCTCCCTGGAGCGCCCATATCACTTCGCCATCCTTTCCATCCGCCGCCGCTGCGCCGCCCGCCGCCGGGCGTTGTCAGCGCGCTTGTATGCGTCCCATCGAGCCAGCAGATACGGCGCACCGGCCACGATCGGTGCCAGCAGGAACAGCAGGAACAACATTTCGGTCATCTGGGCGTGATAAGCATCGCGCCCCAGCAGGACCAACAGGTCCGCAAAAATGTAACAGGTCATAACAGCAATGCACCTCCGATTCGATAGGCCAGGGCCAGAACCACAAGCAGATAGGCAATCCAGCCCAGAAGAACCTTCTTCTGGGGGCGGGACGCACCCACGATCACAAATATTCCGAGGCATCCGCCCACGACAAAACACATAAAACAGGCAAATATCGCACTCCTTGTCATTTTGTCACCTCATCCCAAGCGCCTGCTCGATTCCCACACGGGGGTTGTCGTTGGTATAACAGCCGCACATGTATTTCCGGACGGTGCTCTCGCTGTATCCGGCCATCTCGGCCAAAACGGTGTAATTCTTCACGCCGAGAATCTTCATCCGCTTCCGGACCTCGCATTCCCATTCCGGCGTAACGGTTGTCTGCATTTTTTTCCACCTCACCTGTGAATAATTGTTCGTATTTTGACCACAAAAAACATTGCCAAGCGGGTGCAATCGGGTTATAATAGATTTGCGGAATCAATTACACTCGATCACATGCGCCCAAAATCTCGGCAATGTGTGACCGTCCCCCACGGTCAAGATGGGGGCGGTATACGCAAAAACGAGGTACGGCGTTTTTGCGGTCGTTTCGGGTCTATGGCTGAGGACCCGTCGCGCGGTAGGGGCATCTGAAGCGCAAAGCAGCATTCAGGAGGAACCCATGAGGCACTCAAGCGGTCTGAGATGGGGTCTCGCTCTTGAGTACAATTATATTGTAACTCACATTTACTCACAATTCAAGTGAAAAGATGAGCAAATGTGAGTTTTGGCACTTTGCACGAAAGTGAGGTGATAATTTGTGTTTTATGACAACTTTAAGAAGCAATGCACCAAAATAGGAAAAAATCCGTCCACCGTGGCGGAGGAACTTGGATTTACCAAATCAATGGCTTCGCATTGGAAGGGAGGAATGGTTCCAAGAGTCTCCAGCAGAAAAAAGATTGCCGATTATTTTGGCATCTCGGTCGAGGAGCTGATGGGCACAAAAAAAGAGCCCGCCGGGCAAGGCGAGCTCGAAAGAGAATGGGCCGACATTGAAGTGGCTTACAAAAGTGCAACACCGGAAGCACGTGCAGCAGCCAAAGCCGCCGCGCTGGCCGTGTTGGAGAGCAGCAAGAAAGAAGGATGAGGATCGTGGACCATGCGGACATCCCGGATTTTTCGACGCTTGAAGAAAAAAGGTCAATCGCGACGTCAGACAACGGCCTTTTCAAACCCTTGAAGGGTGCGCAGTACGAGTTCCCAAAGCTCCGGATGTTCCCGCAAAAGGGCTAAAAATTCGTTGTCAGACATTTACAACACTCCTTTAAGTTGTATTTCATGGCTTTATATTACAACCATGATGATAAAAAATCAAGAGAACGGAGAAAGAATCATGAAACTTGTGAAATTTGGCAAAACTATGGTTGCAGGTTTGTGCATTGCGGCAACTCTGGCCGGTGCTGCTCTGCCTACAATGGCACTCAGCCCCGCCGGGTATACCTCGCTGGCGCAGATCGAAGAGATGAATGATGCAGATCCTGCAAAGGTGCAGGCCATCAAAGACGCGCTGGCAAATATCACCGTCACATACGACGAAGACAATGCGACTTGGGATTTCAATTCAAATTATGAGGATTTTGAAATCGACAATCGGAACAATTTTGTAATGCCGTGGCTTTTTGTCAAAAATGACTATGCTGACCTATATCTCGGCATTATGGTGATGTCTCAGGACAGCACCGGTTACTATTATTGGACGAAAGCCGACATTCTGGCCAATGATATGACAAATCCGGAATACACTCTTTCGTATGAGTCTAAAAATGTGAGCCGTACTTATGCCACGGAAGATCAGAATTATGTTGAGATTCTTTCCTTCATCGGGAACGATGATGACATCGAATGTTTCAAAAAGATTTTGAGCTACGAGCGGGCATATCTTCGCGTGAATGGAAACTATGTCAACAATACACGCAGAAGCCGCACCGTGCTGATGAATCAGGAAAACCGGCAGGCCATTGCGGACATTGTCAACTTGTACGACCTGTTGAAAGATGCAACACCGGAAGAACGCGCAGCTGCACTTAACGGATAAGGGAGAAGGACATGAGACTCAGAAAAAGCAAAATTGCGGCAGCGGCATTGTGCCTTGCGGTCTGTATCAGCTGTACCGGGTGCAAGTCCGAAGAAGTTAAGAGCACCGAAAAGCTGATAAAGGACATTGGAACGGTCACGCTGGAAAGCGAATCGGGCATCGAAGCAGCTGAAGAAGCATATCGTGCGCTTGGCGATGAGCAAAAGGATGTGAGCAACGCAAAAAAGCTCACCGACTCACGCGAAAAATACAATGAACTTTATCAAGAAAAAGTTGCGCCAATTGAAAAAGCTATCAATGAGATTCCGTCCGAACTTGTTATCAACAGTGGGACAGATACAAAAATCCGCGTTGCACGAAAAGCATATGATGAAGCTGACGACGAAGTAAAGGCCGCCGTTCCAAATTATGACGTTTTGGAACAGGCAGAGAAAAAGCTGAGTGACATGAAAGTGGAAGCCGCGGTCGCCGCAATTGACCAGATTGGCGAGGTTTCAATCGAGAGCGGTGATGCACTCGAAACGGCAAAGGCAGCCTATCAGAATGTACCGAAAGAGCGCCGGGCTGATGTGACGAATTATGGAACGCTGACAGAAGCACAGTCCGCATACACCCAGATCAAGCAGGAAGCAGCGGAGCAGGCGAAGCAGCAGGCTCTTGCACGACTGACTAAGAAGACGGACAGCGTGGAAAATATCAATTGGTATTATCCTTCCAGCTACCCGAAGTATATCAATGTCCGAAACTTTGTGCTTCCGTATCTGGGAGAAAAAGACGGTCGTTTCTGGATTCGTCTTGTTTTTGACTATGCTGGAAACGATTGGATTTTCATGGATCAAGCGGTCATCAACATTGATGGACAAGTCGCCGACACGGTCAATTTTGATTATCTGGATGTGCAGAGAGACACTGCCTATGGTGCGAAGCTGTCCGAAGTAGCGGATATTTCGCCGACAAGCAGCCAAATCAACACCTTGCGTAAAATCGCCGATTCCAGCAACACCACAATTCGGCTGAAGGGCACTTATCAAAAAGACTTTGAGGTCTCTGCTGCTGATAAACAGGGCATCAAAGACATTCTGGCCGTTTACGACGCAATGTCTTAAAGGTGTCCACTGTGGACACAAAAGCATTCCCCGCCGCCGGGCTGACGACGGGGAACGTGAGGATTACGGTGCTTCCGGCAAATCATGGGATGAACCAGCGCCATAACCAAAAATCAAGCCGACAAGAAGCAACGTCCAATCAGGTCCCTGAGCCGGGGAAAGTTCCGGGCTGTCCGCCAAAAGGCGGTTTGAACAGCGGAAAGGTCGGAAAGGGATAAAGGCTTTCCAGGTCGTAACCTTTTGTGGTGACAGGAGCGGATTCTGTAAGATGGTGGCAGACTGCGCGCAGAAGATCAACGCGAAGGTCAAGTTCCTTGGTCGTTATCCCACGGGTTTCCAAATCGGCAAGCCAGCCGCGAACATCCTCAATACACTCCATTTTCATCGTCTCATCATCTTTCATAAAACAATCCTCCTAAAAAATTATAGACCACGGCGAAGGCCGCCGGGACAACAGGGTCACAGCTCGACGACACGGCCATTGATGCAATCCAGCCGGTCGCCGGGGTCAATGCCGGAGTCAGCGTCGTCTTTGGCCTGCTGAGCAATGCGCAGCAGCTCGTCGTAGACGTCCGGATCGGCGGCATAATTGGATAGCGTGTACACAAGATTGAGTGTGCGGTTTCGGACGTAGTCCAGCAGCATGGTATCGGTTGGCATAGTCATTCCTCCCACGGGGCCCGGACGCGATCCGGGTCTTTTGGTTTTGATGCGGGCATCCCGTCGATGATCTCCATATCGTCGGGTACATACATAATAACAGCCATAATTTTTTACCTCCTGCGATGGAAATTTTTTACATAATTGTTATATCATAGAAGATGGGAAAGAATCTATAAGAAATATTGTGTCGAATTGGTAAAAAGGAGGCAATTATGAACGAATATGACTTGCAAGTGGCAAAGGCGCTCGAAATGGCAAGAGCAAAAGCCGGGCTCAGCCAGGAAAAGCTGGCAAAACGGCTTGGAATCAGCAAGCCGACCGTGGCCAGCAGGGAGCGGGGAACATCCCCTGTGACGCTGGCCGACATTATCAATTGGTGCGTAGCGTGCAGCGTCCCGGCCCGGCGCTGCATGGACGCTTGTATCTATCCCGGCCTTCTCGATTACTTACAAGAGGACATCTCCACCGCAGAGAAGCGCCAGATCCTTCACGCCGCCGTGGATGAGATGTCCAACTACGAGGTGGACGGCTGGTTGTACCTCTACTATGGCAATCACGGTTCCGACCCGATGGGGGTGCTGACGGAGGTGCTGGCCAACTTACACACTCCCTTGCGGGACCGAGTGTCCATCGTCAATGCCATCATCGGCCACTATGAGATGACCCAATCGACAAAGACCGACCCCGACCCGAACGGGATGCAGCCGATCATGGACGTTGTACGCCAGGCGCGTGACTGCGGCACCGCCGCCGCAAAAAATCTGGATGATGCCTATTCTGTGAGGGAGGTGCAGAGAAATGCCAAAAAGTAAAAAAGGCCAGCGCGCGGATGGGCGATATCAGGTCAAGCGCAAAATGCCGGACGGAAAATATAAGGTATTTTATGGCAAAACAAAGACCGAGGCCGAGGCAAAATACAAAGAGGCCTTGATGCAGAGAAAAGAGGAGTCCGCCAAAGCCGAATTGTTTGAAGCCGTCGCCAAAGATTACTGGGAAAAGCTGCTCAAACGCATTGAGGAGGGGACAGACTCGTCTTATAGGTCCAACTATGACCGCTGCGTCAAATACTTCGCGGGCCGCAGGATGGACGAGATCACCCCGGCCATGGTAGCCGGATTCGGCCAGGCGCTCAAAGATGAGGGGTTGTCAACGAGCAGCATCCGAAACGCGATCAGCGTTTTGCGCGGCATTTTTCGCGGATGGCGTCTTGCAAGCGGGTCGGCATACAATCCGATGCAGGATATTAAGCCCCCCGCCGGGAAGCCTGCGGTCATCCGGGAACCGCCTACAGACAAGGAGCTTGCTCTTTTCCGGGCGCATCCCGAAGGGTTCGGGCTATGCGCCTGGATGCTGATGTACACCGGCTGCCGCCTGGGTGAGCTGATCGCCCTCCGATGGGAGGATATAGATTTCGAAAACAACAAAATCTATGTCAGCAAAAAAGTGTCCTGGGCAGGTGGCGGTGTCAAAATACAGGACCCCAAAACCAATAACGGCGTCCGGGTCATCCCGCTTATGCCACATCTCAGGCAAGAGATAGAGCCGCGCCGTGGCAAGCCGACAGAATATGTCATTGGTGGCATGGTAAGGCCCTTGACGGATGCAGAGTATCACAGCCGATGGCTCAGCTATTGCACCGATCTGGGCCTTGTGCGGCCCAGCAAAAGCAAAAACCGCTATAGAGACAGCCGCCGGGGCCCAAAATCCTCTGCAAATCCGTTGCCGCCGGTGATGGAGCCTACAGTGACAGCCCATCAATTTCGGCATGCGTTCGCGTCGGACTTATACGACGCAGGCGTTGGTGTGCTGGAAGCAAAAAAAATAATGGGTCACGCTGATATTTCGACGACTTACAAGATCTACACGCACATTCGCGAGCGGAAACTCAAAGATGCAACGCAAAAAATGATTGCGTACTATAATGACCAAGATGATAAAAAGTAGTCAAAAAGCAGTAAAAAGTAAAAAAAGAATGATAGGACGAACCCCGAAAAAGGTTCGACTCCTGCTGGCGCAACCATGATAAAACCCGCATGACTGCTAGACTTTTGCGCAGTCATGCGGGTTTTTGTGTGTTTTTGATGATGCACATACTAACGCGAACTAACGTATACTAACGCAATCTCACGTTCCAAAAGTAGTCGAAAAGTAGTCGGTCGTCAGCCATCCACAATGACGTCCAGATATTTCACGATTTTTCCGGGAACAGCGTCTTTGTCGCGCAGAAAAGCTGCGGCCATATCGGCATAGAAGTTTTGATTGTCCGCGCTGTACGACCGAGCGACCGTGCAATAGTCCGAGTACATCATGTTCATCGCTGCCCAGAAGTCGTTCGGATCGCAGTTGATATTGCGCTGCTTGGCCACGTCCTGCGTCTGCTCCAGCGTCCAGTGACAGCCCTTCGTGCCGTCGGCGTTGATCATGTTGTCGCACCATTCCTCGGCCTCATCATAAGAGAGGTGAGGACGGGGCATCCTGATCGAGCGGCTGTCTGCACCGCCACGCTCATACTGCCCAGAGCGCTTGTCCCAGTCACTGTTCTGCGAGAAGCCGATTTGCGGCATTCTGCGCCCATTCTCTACGTCAGGATAGCGGGGAATAGGGTAGGGGTCGATGTAGCGGTTCTCCTCCTGCGGATAGTAAGGATAGCGGTCGTTGTCGCCTTCCAGCTTACGCAGACGGCGTTCCATCTCACGCTCCCTGCGGTCACGCTCTTCTTCGAGGCGGTCACGTTCCAGCTCACGGTCTCGGTCGTGGTCGCGAAGCATCATCATGCGGCGAAAATTGGTCTTGCCCATAATCTACACCTCCTCAAGAAATGGATGCAGGCGCACCTGCGTGAGAGCGGCAGAAGCAGCCCAGATATTTGAACGTGCCGGTGCCGGTCGCAGACGTTGTAACGCGGGTAGCATAGCGGGTGCGGGTGTGGATGCTCTCTGCGGTTGCCTGAGCGCAGTTGCAGTCGGTCAGAGGGTATGCGGTCGTACCTGCGCCGATGGTAATGACCACAGGGGCGTTGATGGTGGTCGTGTCCGGGATGCTCTGAGCGACCACGATGCAATACTTCTCTCCGTTCTGGTATGCGCCAGCAGGGATGTTGATGGTCAGCGTGTCATTGGCGAACGTCACCGCATCCGAGATGACGAGGTGCGGGCACATCCGGCAGCTTGTTTTGCAAGCCATAATGTTTTTCCTCCTAAAAAATCAGGGGCAGAGGTGAATCCCCTGCCCCGATGGTTCACCCGGTGTTATCGGGGAGTGTGTTGGTCAGCAGCAGCCGCAGCAATTCACGCCCAAATTGGGATTTGCCACCTGATAAGCGGGAATCGGACGAGGATTGACCCGGTTCAGGATGGTGTCGGTCTGGGCGCTCATCGCAGTGGTCAGAAGCGCATTCTGACGATCCTGAGAAGCGGCGAACTTCA
>ERZ1034928.546-NODE-546-length-16751-cov-6.417465_pt1 | contig 16751 bp, 7 predicted proteins | sample MGYA00520627_ERZ1034928 | MGnify/ENA primary metagenome ERZ1034928 (study PRJEB33766, sample SAMN09781755) | gut metagenome | biome: gut microbiome | host: Homo sapiens | place: Madagascar | study: EMG produced TPA metagenomics assembly of the PRJNA485056 data set... | reverse complement strand
TCGGGCTACCGTCCATTTCCGTGGAGGCACGGTTCGGCGGCCCTAACAAGAGAGGGGTTCTATGTATAAGATCCTGGAGAAGACGCAGTTCTCGGAGAAGGTGTTCAAGTTCCGCATCGAGGCGCCCGCAATCGCCAAGCATGCGCACGCTGGACAGTTCCTCATGGTTCGCGCCAACGAGACGGGCGAGCGCGTCCCGTTTACCCTGGCCGGCTGGAACGGTGACGAGGGCTGGGTCGAGTTCATCTTCATGGTGATCGGCAAAACCACCGAGATGCTTTCCACCTACGAGGCCGGCGAGTCGCTGCGCGACGTCGTGGGCCCGCTGGGCGTTCCCACCGAAATGGCCGAGGGCCCCTGTGCCGTCATTGGCGGCGGCGTCGGCCTGGCAATTGCCTTCCCGGTCGCCAAGCACCTGGTCGAAACCGGCCACGAGGTGCACGCCATCATGGGCGCCCGCACCAAGGACCTCCTGCTCATGGAGGACCAGTTCCGCGAGCTCCTCGACGAGGACCACATCCACATCACCACTGACGACGGCTCCTACGGCGAGCAGGGCGTTGTCACCGCTCCGCTGGAGCGTCTGCTGCAGGACAAGGCCGTGAGCCAGGTCTTCTGCGTCGGCCCCGTTCCGATGATGAAGTTCTCGACCCTCACCGCCCAGAAGTACGACACCCCCATCACCGCGTCGCTCAACCCCATCATGGTTGACGGCACCGGCATGTGCGGCTGCTGCCGCGTCGAGGTGGGCGGCGTGACCAAGTTTGCTTGCGTCGACGGCCCCGACTTCGATGCCACCCTGGTCGACTGGGATGACCTTCGTGCCCGCCAGGCCGCTTACCGTTCCGAAGAGGGCGAGTCCCTCAAGGCCTATGAGGAAAAGAGCTGCGCATGCCACTAGTTAACGGTCGTTTCGTTGCCGATATGAAGTCGCCCCGCACCCCCGATAACGAGGAGCCGGCTGCCGAGCGCGCCTGCGACTTCCGCCCCGTCGACAAGGGCTTCACCGAGGAGATGGCGCTGGCCGAGGCCGAGCGCTGCCTCAACTGCAAGAAGCCGTTCTGTGTTGAGGGCTGCCCCGTCAACATCAACATCCCCCGCTTTATCGAGCAGATCCGCGCGAAGGACTTCGGCGGCGCTCTCGATACCATCCGCGAGGACTCCATGCTTCCCGCCATCTGCGGCCGCGTCTGCCCGCAGGAGAACCAGTGCGAGGGCAAGTGCATCCGCGGCAAGAAGTCCGAGCCCGTGGCCATCGGCCAGCTCGAGCGCTTCCTGGGTGACCGCCCCGAGCTCGCTTCCACGCCCAAGATGGCCCCCAAGAACGGCAAGAAGGTCGCCGTCGTCGGCTCCGGCCCGTCCGGCATCACCTGCGCCGGCGAGCTCGCCCGCAACGGCTTTGACGTCACCGTCTTCGAGGCATTCTTCACCGGCGGCGGCGTGCTGGTCTACGGCATCCCCGAGTTCCGTCTGCCCAAGGCGGTCGTCAAGCGCGAGATCGACGGCCTGGAGGACATGGGCGTCAAGTTTGAGTACAACTCCGTCGTAGGCAACATGGCCACGGCCGAGGAGCTGTTCGAGCAGGGCTTCGACGCCATCTACGTGGCGACCGGCGCTGGCCTGCCCAAGTTCCTCAACGTCCCCGGCGAGAACCTGCCCAACGTCTTCTTCGCTAACGAGTACCTCACCCGCGTGAACCTGATGAAGGCCAACAAGTTCCCCGAGTACGACACCCCCACCAAGCACGGCAAGAACGTCGTCGTCTTTGGTGGCGGCAACGTGGCTATGGACGCCGTCCGTACCGCCAAGCGCCTGGGCGCCGAGCACGCCATCATCGCCTACCGTCGTACCGAGGACGAGATGCCCTGCCGTCGCGCCGAGCTGCACCATGCTAAGGCCGAGGGCGTCGAGGTTCTGCCGCTCGTCTCCCCGCTCGAGTTTGTCGCTGGCGAGGACGGCTCCGTGTGCGCCGTCAAGGTCCAGAAGATGGAGCTCGGCGAGCCTGACGAGTCCGGCCGTCGTCGCCCGGTGCCCATCGAGGGCGCCATCGAGGAAATTCCCTGCGACGTCGCGATTTCGGCTATCGGCACCAACGCCAACCCCTTCGCTGCCAAGATCGGCGGCAAGATGGAGCTCAACAAGTGGGGCTACATCGTCGCTGACGAGGAGACCGGCCAGACCACCGATCCCCGCATCTGGGCCGGCGGCGACATCGTCACCGGTGCCGCTACGGTCATTCTGGCGATGGGCGCCGGCAAGAAGGCCGCCGCTTCCATCACCAAGAGCCTGCTGGGCGAGTAATCACCTGCAGCGCTAGCCACCAAACGGCAAAGTCCCCGTCGAGCACACGCCCGGCGGGGACTTTTTCTATGCCGGCCGCCCGACCACCACGATGGGGACAGGCACCTTTGTGGTGGTTGGGGGCCTGGTCGGTCGTTTTGTCTCAATCTGTAACAGTTAGAGGCCAAATTCCTCGCTACGTGTTACAGATCGAGACGTTAGGTTGGCGGCCATTCGGTTCATCTAAATCTGTAACATCTAGAGCCGTTTTGGGCAGTTTGGTGTTACAGATTGAGATTTTGCTAAAGCCGAGGATGGGCGCCGTCACCAAAACCTAGCGCTTGCGGCGCTTGGTCGCGGCGATGCCGGCGGCGACTACGGTTGCGCCGGCGATGCCTAGGGCAGCGACCGTCATCGCGGCAGAGTCACCCGTGCCGGCGAGCTCCGTGCCTCCGGACTTCTTGCCGTTCTTGCCCTTACCCTTGGACTTGTCCGTCGTCACCGTGGTCGTCGTCGAAGTCGAACCACCCGCAGGAGCCCCGGTACCGCCAGAGCCATCCGCGCCGCCACCCTGCTCGCCGCCGCCAGGCGTCGGCTTGGGTTCCGGCTTGGGCTCGGGCTCCGGCCCGGGCTCCGGCTTGGGCTCGGGTGTCGCCTCATCGGTCACCGTAATCGTAATGTTCAGACGCTCGGAATACTCGCTGTACGGCATGCCAGGGCGCTGTGCCGCAATGCGCACATACATATTGCTATCGAGCGCAATAGGCTCGGTGTACTTTACGCGGCCTTCGTCACGGCAGGGACAGGTGTCGTTGGTGGTGTACCAAATCGTCGCGCCATCCTCGGCCGAAAGCTCCAGCTTCGTACCCTTGGGCACCGTAATGTAGTTCTCCTTGGGCGACCATGCACCAAACGTCGTCGCACCAATCGTCGCCACCGGTCGCGCCGGTCGCACTGCCTCGGCAGACACGCGAACGTCGACCTGCTTGGACAGCGCCGTGCCGTCCACCGCCGCCGTCAACGTCGTCAAACCGGGCAGAGCACCATGTAGCGCAAACGTCGCCGCGCCGTCCTCGCCCGTCACGGCCTGGGTGGCATCGACAGAGCAAATAGCCGAGGACTCCAGCCCAACACTAACCTTGGCGCCCGCAAACGGCTTGCCCGCCCTATCGGTCACATGCGCCACCAGCTCAAAATCACTGCCCTCAAGCATGGTCACGGCCTGCTCCACGTTGAGCTTGAGCTTGTCGGCGCGAACGCCCACGACAAGCTCGCCACTTGTCCAGCGCGCCATGGCCGTGCCGGCGTAGTTGCGAGCACCGTCGAGCTCAAACGCCACCGTCGAGCCCGCCTCACGCGCATCGGCATAGCGAATACGCAGCACGCGCGACAACGGCTTGCCATTGGGATCGTCCTGCTTGTCGAGCCACGCATACGTCACGTCGCCCAAGCCCTGCGCGTACAATGCGGCCAGGGCATCGTCGCTCGCATCCATATACTGCGCAAACTCAACCTCGATGCAATCGGTATAGGCATGGGCCGAAGCCACCTCGGGCGCCGCCGTCGACACCAAACCAATGTTCACCTCAGTCTGAATCGGCGGCACGCGCAGCCAAGCCGAACGCGCCTCCTCATACCCGTCCTTGGTCACGCGCACCTGATACCAGCCGGTCGGCGTATTCCAGTTGTAAGCACCGTCCGCACCCGTCGCAAGCGGATTGTCCTGCTCATACTCCTCGGCATCCCAACGCACTGCATTGGTACCGGCCGCATCGTCGGCGCTCCACAGCTCGACCGTTGCGCCCTCGACCGTATTGGACAGCAGGCCCTCGTACACCACGCCCGCAGGATCGGGTGCGGCCTTGGCGGCCACATTGCGATAACGCGCCTCGAAGATCGACTGCATCTTCTCGTCCGAGATCAAGCCGTCCTTGTTGGCGTTATAGACCTCGGCATCGGTCAGCTCGCCCCAGTTGACCGTAATACGATTCTGGCATGCGCGCTCCACCTGCTCGCAGGCAACATCGTAGGCGCATTCGGCATTGGTCAGCTTAATCGCGCGCTCCGAACCCACGCTGGTCGAAGCCGCGTCATAGGCAGCGCCCACCACAGTACCCGCCGAACCGGCCGTCAGCACGCCGGCGATTGTCATAATGGAGCCCACCGCCACATCGGTGCTGTCGTGGCAGAGCTGGCGATACAGCAGATCCTCAAACGCACGCGCCTTCTCCATGGCGTCACGCAGCGCGTAAATGCACTTCCAGTCATCCTCGGTCTTCTCGGGCTTGGCAAGCAAGCGCGTATGCTGAAGCTCATAGCCCTCGCGCTCGCCCTTCACCTTCTGCATGCGGACGTTCACGTTCTCCCAGTTCTTGCTGGCATCGTTCACGCCGTAAATGCCGGTAAAGATGCCGATGCCCTGGGTCGCCGCGGGAAACGCCTGGCCGGCCGCCTTCCACGCATCGGTCTTAAAGACCTGTCCGAACATCTCGCACTCAATCTTATAGCTCTTGAGCGAACGGATCGTGCGGATGAGCTTCATATGGGCGCTCACGTCGCCGTTGCGCTTCCAAGCCATAAGCCAGCCGCGAATCGTAGAGTTATTGAGGCTATGGACCACATTCCAGTTGTCGTACAGGTTGTCCAGAATGTCACACTGCATGGCGATCGAGTTAAACAGAAGCGCCTGGCTCTTGTTGTTATTGGAGTTCTCGATAAATTCCGACTCTATATAGGCTGTCTGCTCGCCATCGGGCGCCGCGACCTTAAAGCCCTTGACGGTATCGTCGTCAGCCGCCTTGTAGCTCAGCGAGCTGCCGAGCGCCTGGCCCAAATCGTTAAACCCGCTCGTCGACTGGCCGTTGTACTCGCTGGCCTTAATGCCCGCACACTTGTTGAGCGCCGCAGCGCTTGCGTCATTCCAGCTTCCGTATTGGTTGAGCCGGCCGATACCCATCGACTGGCCCACCAGATCCTCGGCCTGCTGGGCAATAAACTCCGCTCGCGATGCATGGTCGACGAGCTCCTTGATGGCGGCCGCATCCGCCGCATTTGCACCCTGAGCCGACGCGAGCTCCTGGTACCAATCCTCGCCGGTGCCATACGCGTCCTCAAAGATCATCTTGTCCACGTTGACGCCATAGCTGTCGCCCTGCTTGGTCAGCAGCGCCGCCGACCCGCCGACCGCGGCCTTGAGCTCAGCCGCAAACTGAGCGGCCTCGTCGTTGCCAGCATCATCACCCTCGCCTTCGCGAGCAGCAGGGGCACGGCGGGCCTTGCGAGCAGCGCCGCCCTGGGCTTGGCCCTCTTTGCCGTCCTTGTCCTCCTCGGCAAACGCATCGGCGACCATCTGATCAATCGCGTCGTTAAACGCCTCGTCGACATCATTAAACGAGTTATCCATCATATACTCGTGCCACTGCTGCACGGCATTCGAGAACTCCTGCTGGCGCTCCTCGGCCGCGGCGGAATGCTTTTTGGCCGACGCGTTGGCGTCAAAACTCAGCATGGTCATAAGCTGAGCATTGGAGATGCGGTAGGTCTGCGGCATAAAGATCTGCTCAAAGTTGCCGCAGTTCACATAGGTCGAGTCATTCGCCTTGTTAAACTCGTCGAGCAGCTTAAGGTAACCCTCGTCCACATACTCCGCCACATAGCGCACATGGGTGCCCTCGCGCGACTTTTGAGTCAGAGGAATCGTCACCGTCTTGCCATCCACGCAGTCCACGTACAGGTCGAGCGTGTCGGCGGCCTCTTCGTTTCCCACCTCGAGCGTGATATCGAACGTCCAGTAGGCGTTCTTCTTTTGCGGCAGATGATGGAAGGTCCACAGACTCTTGCCGGTGTCCTTGCCATCCTTGACCAGGCTTTGTGTACCGCCACGATACGTCACATCAAAGTTCCAAACCGAAGCGCCCGGAACATAGCGCACATAATTGCGAGCCGTCACCTCTGCGGCAGCGGCGACGTCGGTCGAGCCCACGCGCGCTTCGAGCGTCACACGCTCGGCGGCAAGCGTATCCTGCGGCAGGTCGTATTCAATCTTGGCACGGCCGAGTTTATTGGTCTTGCCGGTGTACTTTGCAGCCGACGAGCCCGTCCCCACGGTAAGCTGCACGCTTTTGCCCGGCGCCGCATAAACGTAGGCCACATTGCCCAGCAGGCTGTGAACGTCGGTGCTGTCGACCTCGATGCGCGATCCGCCAACCTCGAGTGTGGTGCTTCCCAGCGGCAACGTCACCTCGCCCAGCGTAATAAGCGGCGAGATGGCATAGATGCCCGCGGCCTTAGGCTTAAAGCGCACAAACACATCGGCGCCCATGCCCTCTTTCATGTCGAGAACGAGGTTGTCGCCCTCCCACGTCGCGTCAGTCCACCATGTACGGGAGCTATCACCGGGGTCGCGAGAGCCTGCGGACACATCCTCGACGGCATCCTTGGCCAGCGGAATCTCAATCTTGGCAGCCTGGCTGTCCTTGAGCTCGTAATGAATGCGCAGCTCGGTCTCCACGCCAACGACCGCGGACGAATCAGCGATAACCGAGCCCGCCGTCAGCCCGCGCTCGGCACGATACGTCTCCACGTCAAACGTGGGGACGTCGAGCGTCACGTCAAGCTGTTTGCCGTCCTCAATCTTCACCTGCTTTTGCGCGATATGCTTCCCCACGGTCAGCCCTAGGCGGCTAAACGTGGAATAGCTCGTCGCTTGGATGTCGTAGCTCGTCTTGTTAAAGGCGACGATGGTGTACGAACCGGCCTTAAGGCGCGGCGTCTCGGCCTTCATGATGGGCGTGGTGCCATCGTCTTCGTAACCCATCAGATAGGTAATGCCATCAGCAACCAGCTTGCCATCGGACGTGCGGAACACCAGCACGCGGTTGGCGCCCTGATAATCACCCTTGGTGGTGACCGTTGCCGTACCCCAAGGCTTTAGGTCGATATCGACCTTACCGGCCGAGGGCTTCACCGTCGCCGTCGCCCCACCCAGCTTGAGGCTGTCTTTGGGCTCGAGCGTTATCTCCAGATCCTGGTCCGCGTCGGCAATGGCCTGCGACACCACGAGTGCTGTGCCCTGGATACGGAAGTCGTTTTCCTTGTCACCCTTGGCAGGCTTAAGCGTCTTGCCGCCGCTCTTCACCGTCAGATCGATGTCATCGAGACTATCGAGCTCAATGCGTTCGGTCTTATCCTGGCCCACAATCGGTTCAAGATAGCCCACGTTGAGCTCAATCGCGCGCGAGGCCGGAATCTTGGTAAAGTCCTCCGCCTTAATCTCTCCGATATTCCATGTGCCCGTCATCTGGTCGCCCGGACGCGCCAGCACCATGTCATAGTAACCGCTGAGCGAAATGCGCAGGGTGGCTGCTGTCTTGGAGAGAGCGTCCGCTGTAAAGCTGCCGTCATCGCCAACCGCCAGCAGCGTGGACTGCCCCGCCTGCACGAGTGTAGCCGTCGCGCTTTGGGGAAGTTTGCCCGTCACCTGGGCCGCCTCGCCCATCCACTCAAACGTGTAGGCAGGCTTCGAGGAATCGACGGAGTCCTTGCGATCGGCCACGGCATCGGCAAGCTTTTTGACCATCGAGGGGTTGCCAGCCGAATTGGTCGCATAGGCATAGATGGTCTGGCCTTCACTAAAGGGAATCGCATACGTTACGCCATCGATTGTCACGCGCTCATTATAGTCGCCCGGATAGCCCGCCTCACCAAACTGAAGATCGGGGTTCATCACGCGCAGGGCAACGGCATTATGGTTCGTCTCGTTTCCGTATCTCGTGTTCTCAAAAGCTCCCCACTCTATCATTTCCACGCTTTTGGGTAGCACAATCTCTTTGCCGGCAATCGCAGGATCAAGAGAGGCGAACGCGAGCGCCCCGATAGATTTGACACCATCGCCAATCGTCACCGACGACACAAAGGAGCACCCATCAAAGGCATAGTGCTCAATCCGCTCCACCGTACCCGGCACATTGATCTGCGTAAAGGTGAGTACCGTTGTGTCCGAGACATAGAACTGCGGCACGCCGCAATTGGCGAAGGCACGATAGTCGATAGTCTTAACCGAAGGCGGCAGCGTTGCCACCACATTGTCGTCAAGCTGTTCGCAGCCCTCAAAGGCCTGCTCGGGAATCGTGGTAAAGGCCGCGTTATTGGGCCAGGTCACCGTCTGAAGTGTCTTGCTTCCGGTAAACGCATTCCAGCCCAACTCCTCAACCGAATCGGGCAGTGCGATTTCCTTGATGCTGCTGCCTCCCAGGCCGCCAACGGTGCGGACGTGCGAATCGGGGGCGAAGGTGACCGATGTGAGAGCGGCGTTTCCCATGCCCTTAAGGCTTACGACATGCTTGCCGTCGATGGTCGAGGGCACCTCCAACGTGGTAATGCCCGCGTCGCCATACTCGATAGAAATTTCGTTGGTGAGGCTATCGATCGAGAAGTAGTACTGCGCGGGGGTCTGCTCGCCGGCCACGTAGTCATCGTCGTGTTCGTCCTTTACGCCCGTGGTGCCCTTCGAGGTTGCCCAGAGTTCAAGTTCCTCGTTCCAGGTTGCCTCGGTGCCGGAAGCCTCCTCTTGCTTTTGCTGCTCGGCGAGCTCCTCGCCCTCGACAAGATCGGTGGCAAGCGTACCCGCAGGTGTGCTCTCAGTCTGTCCGGCGCCCGTCAGGCCCGCCGCCGATGCAATCTCGGAGGCCGGGGGCGTAGGGGTGTCACCGGTATCGGGCACTGTGGGGTCGGCAGCGCCGGCATCGGGCGCGGGGTCGGCGGCGTCGGCGGCATCGGCATCGTCTACTTGGTCGACATCCGTCTGCACAAAGGTGCTATCGGTGGTGAGCACCTCAGCAAATGCGCCCACAGGCAACGAGCCCGTCACCATAGTGAGGGTCACCGCGGCAATGGTCAGGCGGCGGCAAAGCGCTCGAACAGTAGTCCACCTCATGGTCGTTCCTTTCCTGCAAACCTAAAGTCATCCAGCGTAATCGTTGTCCAAAAACAAAGCGAACGGTAGGTTCATATATACGAACCTACCGTTCTACCTGCGCAAACCGCCACAAAGGGGACAGGCACCTTTGTGGCAGTTCTGGACTTGGCCGGCCAGTTTGTCTCAATCTGTAACAGTTAGAGGTCAAATTCCCCGCTTGGTGTTACGGATCGAGACATTAGATTGGCGGCCATTCGGTTCATCTCAATCTGTAACATCTAGAGCCGTTTTGGGCAGTTTGGTGTTACAGATTGAGATTATGCTGAGGCCGAGAACGAGAGCCGTCACCCAGCCCTAATGCTTGCGACGCTTGGTCGCGGCGATGCCGGCGGCGGCTACGGTTGCGCCGGCGATGCCTAGGGCGGCGACCGTCATCGCGGTGGTATCCCCCGTGGTAGCCAGGACAGCATCGCCCTTCTTGGCCTGCGTGGTTTTCTCAACCGTCTTGATCGTGGCGGTTGTCGTGGCCGGCTTGGCCGCGGGCTTGGTCTCGGGCTTCACCTCGGGCTTGGTCTCAGGCTTGACTTCAGGCTGCGGTGCGGGCTTTTCGGGGTCGACCGGAGTCGGCGTGGCTTCGGGCGTAAACGTCAGATCGGTGTTAAGCCACAGGGTGTAGATCCAGCCGCTGTCCTCATCGGATACGCTATCCGCGACCTGGTAGCCGCACTCCTGGCCGTTGATCACCAGCTTGGTGTCGGGCGTAAAGTAGAAGCCGCGCGCGGACTTGAGGTAGATACCGTAGCGATAGGTCACGCCGGGCTTAAAGACGTCGATGTGATTCGTGATGTTCTGATCCCAGAACTTCTGAGAGTTCACTTCGCTGCCATCGCTGCCCGTCCAGAACTCACACTGAGGAAGGGAGTTGGAACCCGTCGGAACATTCGCCGTAAAGACCGGCTTATCGCCCGCCTTGAAGGTGGTCGTGGCGCCGTTGATCTCGATAACGTCGATGGCCCGCCATTCGTCGATCGGCTGCTCGCACAGCATATTGTAAGCGTTTGGCGCGAAGACGCCGTTGACGGTCTTGATGTGGTGCGCCCAACGACCGTTGACGTACATCATGCAGTCATCGGCCACGGTATTGTCGCCCTTGAGCCTCAGCTCAACGGAGTACATGTAGAACTTGCCCTCTTCGAAGTGTTCGATCCTCCTCGCGCCCGTCGGATACTTGGCAGGGTCGGAATACCAGAAGGCAACGGGCGTGAGCTCCGCAGGGTCGCTGCCATCCATCTCCTCCCAGCACTCATACGCAATCTCATACTTATCGGCGTCGGCGGCAGGAATCGTCGCGGTTGCACGCGGCGCCTCACCGGGTGCATAGTCGGTCTTCACGTCGTTGACGTTCAGGTTCTCGAGAGCTTGGCTTTCTGACGCTACGAGCGTTATGGCACTGTCGATGTTGTAGCGAATATAGTAGTCATCCCTGGTTTCGTTGATGACGACCGAACCGCCCGGCCTGTAGGCGTTGAAGATGTCATCAGGGTCGCCCACGATGATATTGTCGCCCTCATAGTCGGTTCCGGTATACGTCAGTGACGCGCCAATATAAAGAGCCTCATTGCGTGTGAGTCGATACGAGCCGCCTGCCGCGCCACCCGTAAAGGTCAGTGTCAGCCTCATGTGATCGTCAACAGGCTCAAAGCGAGCCGTCACATCGGACATAGATGCGTCCTGGACTTCAGCCAGGGTGCCCGAAGCAGCATCGGCCCGGTAGTACTTGGTTTCGACAAGTTCGCGGAGCGGCTTATCCGGCATACCGCCCTCGACATCGGGAAAATTATAGGTATACGACTGGCCCTTTTCGAGTGTGACATTGCTCGGAAGCACGCAGTCCGTGTAGTGATTGATCACGGTCGTGTTGACCTTAACGCCGCCTCCGTCCGTCACGTCGGTCACGCCGCAGGGCATGATGGCATCGCTTGCCGGCGTGGCGGCGTTGTTGCTGGGGGCGTTTTGCTCGGCGGGCGCCGCATCGCCAGAGCCGCTGGCGGTGTCAGCCAAAGATACCTGCTGAGTATCGGCCTCGTTCTGAGTTGCCGGAGCAGCCTCGGTTGTCGGTGTTGTCGCCGCATTCGCATCCACCGTAGCCGCCGGCGCCGCTGCGACCTCACCCGTCGCCACACCGGGGTCCGCGCACTCGGTCGCAAGCGACACGCTCGGCAGTAGCAGCTGCCCCACCATGAGCGCACACGCGCCGACACTGGCGATCTTCACACCCACGCAACGCCAAGTTCCGTGAACCAGCGAGCAGGTGCGCTCGCGCTGCGCCTGCTTGGCAAAATGTTGTCCTTGCATGTCGTCCTCCTTCATCGAGGGTTGTTTCCATGGCACCACGATGCTGCAAACCGGGCGCCACGCCTAGGTTCGTACATGCGAACCCGCGTCCCTACCTGCGCGGCGGCTCAATCAAGCGCACTGGGGCTTTATGCCCCGCTTGCCCTAGACGAAATTGTTATTCCTCGCGACGGCGCGCGGCAGCGATGCCGGCTGCCGCAACCGTGGCACCAGCGATGCCCATGGCGGCAACGGTCAACGCGGCGCTATCGCCCGTGGCCGCGAGATTAGAGGCCGTCGCCTTCGAAGCCGTGACGGATACCTTGGCGGCAGCAGGCTTTACATTCACGGCCGAACCAGTCTGTGTCGAAGTTTGGGTCGTCGCCCCCGTCGTGCCCGTCGAGCCCTCGTCTCCCGGCTGCGGCTTGGGAGTCGGTGCCGGATCGGGAGCAGGCGTAGCACCTCCGTCGAATACGATATGCGCGACCTTGGCGATCTTGTCCGCATCGCGATCGGCCCTCAGGACGCCTTCGCCGGGCTCGCCAATCGTCTGTCCCCAAAAATCAGCATATTCAAATCGGTTGCCCAGCGCCATGGGGCGGGCACCCAGTTTTTGGTAGTCGCGCACCACGCCATTGGCAGGAAGCACGACCTTCCCGCCCTCGCCGATAACAATCATACCGGCAGGACCGTTGGCGGTCGTGTAGTTGTCGGCGACGATTGCCCCGTCGCTGCCCTCGGCAACAACGGAGCCGTTTTTAATTTGGATGCTTCCGCCCTCGATCGCACTCCCCGAGCTGGTATGCAGACCATACGTGTCCTTGGAATACCGATCTTTCGAGGCGCTGGCAATCGCAGTCACAAACGTGTTCTTTCCATCGATGATGATATCGGCAGTGGCATCGTTGCCCATTCCGGCCGCCTCGATACCCACGGCACCCCACATACCATTCGAAGCATCGGCAATTGCGGTCACGAGCGAATCGCCTGCAATTTCGACACGCGCTGCGCCGTTGTTGACACGGGACACAATTCCCTGAGACTCCAGAGTGGATTCGGCCTTGACCGTCACCGTTGAGCCGGAGCCGATCGATACGCGGCCGCCTTTGTTGCTCTGCCCGTCATGTTCCCATGCAAACTCGCCGTCTTCCCCAGGTGCACCGTTAGTGGCATAGATGCCCGTCACGTAACCGTAATACCCGTCACCGGACCCCGCCGCGCGCCCTGCCTTCACATCGACAGTCGCACCGTTTTTAATGGTCACGTCTCCGCCAAACGCAGTTATGGCCTCGGCGTTCTCGCACTCCTCGCCATTTGCATCCGTACCCGTCGCCGCCACGTTGACCATGGCCCCGTCGACGGTGACGTCGCCACCGGTAATACCGTTACCCGCGGCCGTGATGACATCGGTCTGGCCCGTCGCATTGAGCGTACCGTCGCCCGTGATGGAAAGGTTGCCGCCTGAGATCTCGATGGCGCTCTGACCGGCATCGGCCGTAACGGTGTTGGTGTTGGTCACACCGATGTTGAGGTTGCCCTCGGCGCTGATGCCGCCGCCGTTATAGCCATTGAGCTGCATGTCGTCGGCGCCGTTCCAGGACCACGTGCCCGCCTCGTCGCCAACAGCAGCACCCCCGTTGTACTGCGTGCCGTCCACGTTGATCCAATCGGCTGCCAAGGCAACACTCGGCAGTAGCAGCTGACCGACCATGAGCGCACACGCGCCGGCGCACGCCAGCCTGGCACCCGCCCGTTTCCACGAACCGTGAACCAGCGAGCAAGTGCGCTCGCGCTGGGTCTGCTTGTCAAAATGGCTTCCGTTCATAGGGGCCTCCCTCGGTCGATGGACCATACCACCACAAAGGTGCCTGTCCCCTTTGTGGTGGTTTTCCTAGTCTCACCATGTGCCAAGCAATCGCATACGCCTAGGTTCGTAGATGTGAACCCCTATGGCTACCTGCGGTTTCATTCGAATGGATTTCGTTGTCGGTGTCTTCGCCTTAGGGCGCTACAATCGAGGGCGCAATCATTCGTCCATCCAAAGGACCGTCCTTGAACCTAAGCAAGCCTAAAATCAACGCGCTTCTGGCACTCGCGCTCTTCACCTTCGCCTTCCTTGCCGCCGAGTTTCGCTTCGACGTCAACGTCGGGCTGCTCGCCGGTGCCGAACGCGTTGTGATCGCACAGGGCTTTATTCTGGGCGCGAGTGTACTCGGCTTTATCGGATACGCGCCGCTGCTCGGGCTCGCACAGCGCAAAGGCCACTCATTGGCAGCCGCCAACGCCGCTGTTCCCATCGCCATCCTGGGATTGACCCAAATCCAGTCCCCCACGGCTCCACTTGCCCTCGAGATCCTAGGCTGCATCGCATTCTTTGGACTCGGACTGTTAGGCGCCGCAGCGCACCACGCCTTTTCGTTGGCATTCCGGGATGACCCCAAACTCGCCACTGGAGCGGGAGCAGCCTATGCTGCCGGCATCCTGATGCAGTTCGCCGTCAACCTGATTGATTGCGGCGGCATCGTCGAGCTCATCATTCTTGGCGCGGCAACGATTGCCATCTCCGCCCTCAGCGTCGTTCCCCAAAAGGCTGCCGAGAGCTCAAACCCCGCCATCAATCCCTTTATTGAGCCCTCTCACGCCCTCGCCAAGCAGGCGTGCTGGAGTATCGCGCTCGTCATGATTCTCGCCTGCCTGTTCTCGACGCTCGATAACGTCGTCACGTTCTCCAATGCCCACGGCACCATCGCCGTACAGACCTGGCCGCGCCTCTTTTTGGCGGCGAGCGGTCTCGTCGCCGGTATCGTCTTTGATCTTGCCGAGCGTCGCTACATGGGCCTCATCATGCTCGGCGTCACGGTACTTTCCACCATCTCGATCTTGGCCGTGGAAGCCGGCGCCGATCCCAACTTGGGCCTCATCGTCTTTTATCTGAGCTCGGGCTTTTTTGTCACGTTCTTTACCGCCACGTTTACGCAGCTGGCGCCGCGCATGCGCACGCCCGCACTGTGGGCTGGCATGGGCCGCGCAGCCAACAACGTGTGCGCGTTCACTACGTCGGGCATCTCGCTGGCACTTGTGACCTCGGGCAATGTCGCCCTCATCATGATCGGCGCACTCATGCTGCTTGTAGCGGCGAGTGTGGCGTTTGTAGCCGCGGGCCTGTTCCGCCTGCCCCAAACCGAGCAGGAGCGCGAACACCAGCAACGAGCCGAGAAAGCGCTCGCCGCCCCCACCATCGAAGAGCAACGCCAGGCCTTCATCGCCAATCACGCTCTCACCCCGCGCGAAGTCGATGTGCTCATAGCCGTGACCCAGGACGAACGTCCGCTCAAGCAAATTGCCGAGGAGCTCGGCATCTCGATGCGCATGGTACAGCGCCACCTGAGCTCTATCTACCAAAAGACCGACACGCAGACGCGCGCCGGCCTCACCAAAGCCTTCCCCTCCGCCTAAAAAACCACCACAAAGGTGCCTGTCCCCTTTGTGGTGGTTTTCTATGGCAGCGGCTCCTCGCAGCAACACCCCTCTAACAAAGCGATGCTACATATCGACCGAAACCCGGCAGCGCAAACTCAAAACGCCCTTGCAAGGGTTCTTCAATCACTCCTGCCTCAATCAGACGTTTCTTATATGTCGAAATCGAACCAGAGCTTTTCTTAAGCCTCGCAGCCAATTCTTGCCTGGTCGTCGTCCCCACCGGATTCATTGCACGAAGGAAATCCAAGTCCCCCTGCGACAGTTCCGCTGCTGTCGAGGCAAAAACGCGCGATTCGAGCTCCTCTTGCGCAAGCTTTGCACCACGTTCGACATCTTCAATAGAAACTTCAGGCTCTTGACGCGAAGCGCTCCACGCCCGATACCCCACCAGCTGGAACATAAATGGAAAACCATCGATTGCCTCGGCAGCACGCTCGACTGCCTCGTCAGAAATCGTTTTGCCGCCGTCTTCAATCGTCAAACGGAACGCCTCTTTTACCTCAGTCGGTGAAATTGAACCCAGCGAATGTTGGGCTGCACGGCGCAGAAACGAGGTCGATTTTCCCGTCAGCAGTGCCAGCACACGAAACGGCAGTCCCGCCATAAGCAAAGCCACCTTTTTATTCTCGCTCACAAAATGCTGGTAGGTGGTAACGAGCTCCGTCATTTGTGCAAACGATGCATCCACCTCGTCAACGGCGATAAGCACCCCAGTATCAGTCGCTTCAAGCTGAGCAAACAGAGCGTTCATCTTGGTGCGCCAGTTGGCACCACCATATTCCATGTCAACGTTTTCCCAGCTCATACTCCCTATGGGAGCAATTCCAACGCTGGTCAAGCGCTTAGAGACGGGCTTTTCAATCAGAGAGGCAGCCGATTCGTTGAGACGCTGCAAAATGTCTTCGAGCATTCCATCCGAAGCCGTTACATTCGCCGTAATCCAGCCCTCTTGCTGTGCGCGATACGACAGATATGCCAAAAGTGCCGTTTTGCCCGTCCCGCGCGCACCATAGAAAATCGAGCAGAGATTGGGATCGGAATTGTCGTTTTCAAACGCCAACACCATATCATCGATGATTTGCTCACGACCGGCCATATACGCTGGCACGCGACCGAACATTGGCGTGAATGGATTTGCCTGCCTGTACGCTGTTGCTGCCGCCATAAAGCCTCCCTTGGACTTGCGTAATTCAATTATGCCCTATTGTCTTTGAGTATTTTGAGCACCGTTGAGTTTTTTGAGCATCTTTGAGTTGCTTGAGCATCCTTGAGTTCTTTGAGCGAACGCCCATCAACAGCGTCGGTTGCCTTCCTCGGCTTAAAACAAAAACCACCACAAAGGCGCCTGTCCCCTTTGTGGTGGTTTTGGTCGGCTAGCCTTCGAGCTGCGCCACTTTGTAGCGGTAGGCAGCGGCGATGACGTCTTTACAGCCCTCGCGTCCCAGCTTGGCGCGGTTGACGACGATGTCTTTACCGCTCGTCATCTTCCACTTGCCGGCGCTGTATCGCTTGTAAAACGCCTCGCGCGCCTTCTGCTGCTGCTTGACCAGCTTGGCGCCCTTCTTTTTGTTGAGGCCACGCTTCTTGCGAACGATCTCGACGCGGTCCTCAAAGGGGGCGGTCACCAGCACGGCGATGTGGTTGGGGTTATTGCGCAGCAGGTAATCGGACAGGCGACCCTCGATAATGCAGCTCTCGGTCTCGCCCAGGTCCAAAATCACCTGGCTCATCTTTTGGAACA
>ERZ1034928.545-NODE-545-length-16753-cov-5.267098_pt1 | contig 16753 bp, 14 predicted proteins | sample MGYA00520627_ERZ1034928 | MGnify/ENA primary metagenome ERZ1034928 (study PRJEB33766, sample SAMN09781755) | gut metagenome | biome: gut microbiome | host: Homo sapiens | place: Madagascar | study: EMG produced TPA metagenomics assembly of the PRJNA485056 data set... | reverse complement strand
CCGGCCGTGGTGGCCACGCCGTATTCGGGCAGCATGAGCTCGGTGTGGTTGCGGCTCGGCGCCGGCTCGTTGACCGTGGTGGTTCCCGAAGCGTACATGCCGGCAAGCAGAACGGCGGTCTTGAGCTGGGCCGATGCCATAGGGGCGTCGTAGGTGAGGGGGTGCAGCCCGCCGCCGTGGACGGTGATGGGCAGCGTCTCGCGGCCTTCGGGAAGGAAGCGCGCGCCCATCTTCATGAGCGGCGCGGTGATGCGGCGCATGGGGCGCTTGCACAGCGAGGAATCGCCCGTGAGCGTGACCTCGATATCCCACGGCGCCAGGATGCCCATGAGCAGGCGCACCGTGGTGCCGGAGTTGCCGCAGTCCACCGGCTCGGCAGGCTGGCTGGGACCGGCGGCGCCCCAGCCGGTAATACCGCCGGCAAGGCTTCCGTCGGCCTGCTTCTCCAGGCTAACCTGGGCGCCCAGGGCGCTCACGGCGCCGATGGAGCTGCGCACGTCGGCGGAATCGAGCACGCCCGACACGCGCGAGGTGCCTTCCGCCATGGCGGAGAACAGCACGGCGCGGTGGCTGATGGACTTGTCGCCCGGCACGTGCGTGGAGCCGTGCATGGGGTTTTCCAACGGTTCGATGACGGTGATGTTATCCGACATGGGTGTGCTCCTTAGGCGCTAGCGGGCTGAACGAAACGGAGAAACCGGCGTTGATAAGATGCGCCGAAAGCTTGCCGATGTCGCCTTCGTCGGTAAGCACGAGCGAGAGCACGGCCGAGTCCTCGGTGACGTGATCGATCTCGATGGACTGGATGTTGCACCCCACCTTGCTGGTGATGGTGGTGACCTCGGCCACCACGCCGGGGCGATCCTCCATGGGGATGCGCACCTCCAGCAGGCGCTCGGTGCACGGCAGCCATGCGGCCGGCAGCGCGCGGCGCGCGTCGGCGGCCTCGGCGAGCAGGCTGGTCAGCGTTGCGCGATCGCCCGCCTCGAGCGCATCGGCGAACTGCCCGATGATGCCCTGCATCTCGCGCAAACCACCCAAAAGCGCGTCCTTGTTGTCGAAGGCGATGCCGCACCACAACTCGGGCGAGCCGGCCGCGATGCGCGTGGAATCCTTGAACCCGCCCGCTGCCAGGCGCATAAGCGAATCCTGGCCCTCGGCGTGGCGCACGGCAAGCTGCACGAGCGAGCTGGCCGTGAAATGCGGAACGTGGCTGACCACGGCAACCGCCGCGTCATGCTGCTCGCGCGGCAGGCTGATCACGCGCGCGCCAATGCCGGTGATCAGCTCGTGCAAGCGCGTGAAATGCTCCGCCGGCGTATCGGCATCGGGGCACAAGATCCAGTACGCGCCCTTGAACAGGTCCGCACGGGCGCCCGAGATGCCGTTCTTCTCGGAACCGGCCATGGGGTGGCCGGGAACGAAGTTCTGCGGATATGGAAGCGTGTGCGCGGCCATTTCGATGATGCGGCCCTTCGTGGAGGCGGTATCGGTGATGATGCCGCGGTAGCCCCACTCGGCCAGGTCTTTCAGATAGCCTTCCACCACGCTGACGGGCGTTGCCAAAACCACCAGGTCGCAGCCGTCTTCGATAAACGCGCGGAACTCCGCGGCATCGGGAGCAGCGGTGGCGGTGGCCCAGCCTCTGTTGACGGCCTCGACGCGGGTGGCCAGGTCGGTGTCGACGGCCATGACCTGCGCCGAAGGGTTCGCCCCGCGCAATGCGGCGGCGAAGCTGGCGCCGATGAGGCCGAAGCCGATGACGGCTACGCGTTCGAAGCCGCCGGTTTTCGCTTGATCGATTGTTTGTGCCATAAGGCGATGCAGACCTTCCGGATCCGATCTAGGATAGGACGTTGCGGGCAAGCCGGCATCGCATCGGCAAACGCAAAACCGCCGCGCAGGTCAAAGAAGGCCCGCGACAAGGCGAAACGCCGAATTCGCAAACACCAGCAGTTTACCCGGGTGCCCATTATAGCCGTTTCCCGGCAGCACGCATCCTACCGCCCCACGCAAGCACGAGGGGAACACGAACGTCTACTTAATAGACGCGTGCAGCGCCGCTACCTCTTCGGAGGTGAGCTCGCGCCATTGGCCGCGGGGCAGGTCGCCTAGCTCGATGGGACCGAAGCTGTCGCGGTGCAGCGCCAAAACGCCGTGTTTGATGGCCGACAGCATGCGCTTGACCTGGCGTTTCCTTCCCTCGCGCAACACCACGCGCACCACGGCGCGCTGCTGGGAGCGCTTGCGCAGGATGGCGGCGCGTTGCGGACTGGGCACGCTGCCGTTGGGCTCATGGTCGGGTACGGCGGGCGGCACCTCCAGCATGGACAGCGCGCGCTTCGCTTCCGCACCTTCCACCAGCGCGGCCTTCGCGGGCGCGGTCATGCCGTCGTCAAGCTGGATACCCTGCTCAAGCTGGGCCAGCTGCTCGGGCGTGGGCTTGCCGTTGACCAGCGCCAGATAACGTTTCTCCACGTGATGACGCGGGTGCAAAAGACCGTTGCCCAGCTCGCCGTCGGTGCTGAACAGCAACAACCCCGTGGTGTCGAAGTCCAAACGCCCGATGGGGAACAGCCCCGGGAAGCGGTCGGTGGGCACGAGCTCGGCCACCGTGGGGCGGCCTTGCGGGTCGGACATGGTGGTCACGTAGCCAGCGGGCTTGTGCAGCATGATGGTGACGGGTCCGCCCTCCAGGCGCACGGGCACGCCGTCGACGGCCACCTGGTCGACCAGCGGATCGACCTTGCTTCCCAGCTCGGTGACCACCTGGCCGTTCACCGTCACGCGCCCGGCCGTCATGAGGTTCTCCGACCCGCGACGGCTTGCCGCGCCGGCGCGCGCCAGGAACTTCTGCAGGCGCATGGGCACAAGGCGCTCCTCCGGCTGCGTTTGGTTGGGTTTGAGTTGCCTGGTCATGATTCTCCCATCACAGGTCGGTCGAGGTTTGCCGAGAAACAGTTACTCGTCGTCGGTTTCGAACTTCAGGTTGTCGAAGTCGATCTTCTCCACCAGCCCGAAGCTTTGCGCCATGGCGTCGGCAAGCATCTGCTGCGAGGCATTGCTCGCCGGACCGTCACCGGCCGGAAACGCGGCGCGCGAGCCCGATGCGTCGCGATCCGGGTCGTCAGCGGAAAGCGGCAGTTGCCCGCCTGCCGCGGCGCGCTCGGGCGCCGCTTGCCGGGACGAGCGATTCTCGCCGCCGGCACCCACGCCGCGCGAACCCTTTTCCGAGGTCAGCGCACCGCCGGCGCCTTCGTCCTCGAAATCGAACTGCAGGCCGTCGAGCGGATCGGCGGCTTCCCCATCCGACATCTGCGCCTCGGGCGCCACACGCGCCTCCTGCCCGCCCGCGCTCAGGCGCTCGCGGATGATCTGACGCGTGGCATCATCGGGCGCGAACTCGTCCAAATCGGGAAGATCGCGCACCGAGCGCAACCCGAACTTCTCCAGAAAGCCTCGCGTGGTAGCGTACAGCGTGGGGTTGCCCGGCGCGTCAGCCTGGCCCGCTTCTCGGATCAACCCCTTCTCCACCAGGGAGTTTATGGAGCTGTCGGAGTTCACGCCGCGAACGCTGGCAACGCCGGCGCGCGTGCAGGGCTGCAAATAGGCAACAATGGCGAGCGTTTCCATGGCCGCCTGCGAGAGTTTGCGCGTATCCCACGACAGCACGTACTTCTCCACCAGGTCATGGTACGCCAGGTGCGTGTACAGCCGCCAGCCGCCGGCCACCTCGCGCAGCTGGATGCCGCGCTGTTCGCGCTCCAGCTTCTCGCGCAGGTCCACCAGCGCCTGCTCGACCAGCTTCGGGTCGGCCTCCAGCATATCTGCCAGCTCGATGACGCCGACCGGCTCGTCGGTGACGAACAGCATAGCCTCTATGGCGCCGCTCAGCTGCGCCTGATCAAGTCCCTCGAACATCTATTCCTCCCCAACCGACGTCAGCGCGTCGTCGCCATCCAGCAAAAGCTCGCCCGAGCCCTCGATGTACTCGATATCGATGTCGCCGAACAGCTGGCTTTGCTCCACGCGCACCATGGAGCGCTTGTACAGCTCGAGCACCGCCAGAAACGTGACCACCACCAGCGGCGTGGGGGCATCTTCGGCGATCAACTGCGAGAAGCGCAGCTGCTTGAGATTGCGGATGCGCTGATGGATGGCGCGCACGTGCACCTCCACCGGGATGGGCTTCGCAGCGATGTGCTCGCTTTCCAGCAAAAACACCTCTCGGCGTGCCAGCGCGCGGGCGGCAAGCAGCGCGAGCGAGTCAAGCGACACGTCGCGCAAAAAGTCGGGCATGAGGTTTAGGAAGCACGCCTCAGGTCCGAACGGACGCGGATGCATACGACCCTCGACGACGAACCGCGCATGCAGCGCCGCGGCGGCGTTCTTGTACTGCTTGTACTCCAGCAGGCGCTCCACCAGCATGTCGCGCGCCTCGGAGGGCGCCAGCTCGGCGATGTCGTCCTCTACCTCGATATGCTCGCGCGGCAGCAGGCTTTGCGCCTTGATCTCCAGCAGCGTGCTGGCTACCAGCAAAAAATCGCTGGCGACGTCCAGGTCAAGATTCTGCATGCGGCCCACTTCGGCCAGGTACTGGTCGGCGATCTGCGTGATATTGATGGCGCCGATGTCAACCTTCTGGCGGCTGACCAGGTACAACAGCAGATCGAACGGCCCTTCGAAGCTGTCGGTGCGAACGCGATACGACACGATGCCCCGCCGCCCCTACGAGATAGTGAAGGGGAACAGCAGGTTGCCCAGGTTGCCGGCGGTAGCGTCCAGGTAGATGCCGAACACGTTCACGTGGATGATATACGGCAGCATAATAGCCACGATCATGAAGATGGGGAACGCATACTGCTGCACCTTGTAGTACTTCGGCAACCACTTCACGGGCATGAAGAATGCGAAGATGGAGCTGCCATCGAGCGGCGGGATGGGCAGCAGGTTGAAGAACATAAGGTACAGGTTGATCAGCGCGAACATGGGCAGGAACATCAGGTAGAAATAGAAGAACGCCTGGCTTTGCACCACCCACTGCGCAACGGGGGCGAACCCGTAGAGCACCCACGCGACCACGCCCGCCAGCACGGCGAGCAACAGATTGGCGGCGGGACCGGCCAAGCCCACGATCAGGTCGCCCTTGCGCGGGTCCTTGAAGTACGCGGGATTGTACGGAACCGGCTTGGCGTAGCCGAACACGGGCATGTTCATGGCCATGAGCAAAAACGGCATGATAACGGTGCCGAACGGGTCGACGTGCGCAAGCGGGTTGAACGACAGGCGCCCCGCGCGTTTGGCGGTGGGGTCGCCCAGTTTCCAGGCAGCAAAGCCGTGCGCCATCTCGTGCAACACGATAGCGGGAACGAAGCTCAAGATCGAGCAGATGAGATAAGGAAGCTGTGTAGTCATAATCGCATCATTATAACGCCACAAACGCCAATGCGAAACCAATAACCGACCTGAAACCCATTCGTAACGCCAATAAGCACAAGCAAACTCGATAGACGCAGCACCGCGCAACTACGCAGCTCGCACGCAATCGCAACGCACAACACGTGCCCACCGGACGAACGCAAAGCGGGCGGGCGACCTTGATGGCCGCCCGCCCGCTTGAAAGCGCTATCGGTTATCGCAAGACCAGCGCCCGGCGCACCGGGCGCTCACCTATTACGAATTTACGCGTTCTCGCGCTCGAACTTGTCCATGAACTGGACCAGCGCCTCGACACCGGCCTTGGGCATAGCGTTGTAGATGCTGGCGCGCATGCCGCCGACGCTGCGGTGGCCCTTGATGTTCTCGATGCCCGCGGCCTTGGCCTCGGCGATGAACTTGGCGTCCAGCTCGGGGTTGCCCGTGACGAACGGCACGTTCATGAGCGAACGGAACTCCTTCTTCGCCGTGCCGTTGAACAGCTTGGACTGATCAAGGTAGTCGTAGAGGATGGCGGCCTTCTCCTCGTTGAGCTTCTGCATTGCCTCAAGGCCGCCCAGGCCCTTGAGCCACTGGAACACCTTGCCGCACATGTAGATGCCGTAGCACGGCGGGGTGTTGGACAGGCTGCCGGCGTCGGCCTGCGTCTTGTAGCGCATGATGGTGGGCGTGAAGGGCAGCACGTCCTCGCGGATCAGGTCGTCGCGCACGATGACGATGACCACGCCGGCCGGGCCGACGTTCTTCTGCACGCCGCCGTAAATCAAGCCGTACTTGGACACGTCCATAGGCTCGGAAAGGAACATGCTCGACACGTCGGAGACCAGCGGGATGTCGCCGGTTTCGGGCAGCTTGGTGTAACGGTTGCCGTAGACGGTCTCGTTCTGGCAGATGTAGACGTAATCGGCGTCGGGGCTGAACGTGAGGCCGTCGACGTCGGGCACGTAGGTGAAGTTCTCGTCCTCGGAGCTGGCGATGCAGCGGGCGTCGCCGTAGAGCTTCGCCTCCTTGAACGCCTTCTTCGACCAGTTGCCCGACACGATGTAGTCGGCAACCTTGTTCTGCATGAGGTTCATGGGGATGGCCGCGAACTGCTGCGTGGCGCCGCCCTGCAGGAACAGCACGCGGTAGTTGTCGGGGATGTTCATGAGATCGCGGATGTCCTGCTCAGCGGTCTCGATGATGCCCTTGAACGCGGCGGAACGGTGCGACATCTCCATGACGGACATGCCGGTGCCCTGATAATCGAGCATTTCCGCGGCGGCGGAGGACAGCACCTCCTCGGGGAGCACTGCCGGACCGGCCGAGAAATTGTACACGCGAGCCATGCTGAACCTCCTTGGGTTGACGAATGGGTTGCAGCGCGCCCGCGAATGCGCGGGTTAGCGCCAGCCGCGGAGCACAAGCGCGTTCCGCACCGGTCTAGTATGGGCCTTTCGCATGTTGAACCTACCGGCGATACGGGATTTAAGGGCAAACGGCGAAGGCGCTCCGCGGGCGGCGGGTGCGGTAGCGGGTGCGGGCACGGTGGGCGAAAGACGGCGATTGACGAAGGCGCGGGAGCGACAGGTGCGGCGGGCGAACGCAGTTGACGGCGGGAGCGGCTTGCGAGGGCGCGAGCTTGCGTGGCCGCGGGTGCGAACGCGCACGAACGCGATTGGCGCGCGGATGGAGAAACGATGGGAACTTTACAGCTGTCAAGTCAGCTGTAAAGTTTTGCGGCATACTGCAGCGTCAAATAACCGCACGAAAGCATGGAGCGAACATGAGCGAGCAGGTCATCGAAAACAACGCAGGGCAAACCGGCGCAGGCGCGCAAGCGTCTGGCACAGCCGAGTCCATCGCAGCGCTCACCCAGGAGATCGCGCAGCTCAAGGAGCAACGCGACGCCGTGATCTTGGCGCACTACTACGTGCCGCCCGAGGTGCAGGCCGCGGCCGACTACGTCGGCGACAGCTTCGCCCTGGCAAAACTGGCCGTCGACCTGCCGCAGCAGACCATCGTGCTGTGCGGCGTGGAGTTCATGGGCGAATCGGCGAAGCTGCTCAATCCGGACAAAACGGTGCTTTTGCCCGAACCCGCCGCCGACTGCCCCATGGCGCACATGATCAGCAAGCCCAACATCGACCGCGTGCGCGCCGAATACGGCGACGACCTGGCCGTGGTGTGCTACGTCAACTCCACCGCCGAGGCGAAGACCTGGTCCGACGTGTGCGTGACCTCTTCGAACGCCGTGAAGATCTGCAGCAACCTGCCGCAGCGCAACATCCTGTTCATCCCCGACATGAACCTTGGCCGCTACGTGGCAAGCCAGCTGCCCGACAAGAACGTCATCTTGAACAAAGGTTATTGCCCGCGCCACATGACCATCAGCGTGGAGCAGATCATCGACCTGGAGGAAGCCCACCCCGACGCCGTGGTCATGGCGCACCCCGAGTGCCCGGCCGACGTGCTCGCCGAGGCCGACTTCATCGGGTCGACGAAGGGTATGATCGAGCACGCCGCCGCGTCGGACGCGCAGGAGTTCATCGTCTGCACCGTGGTCGGCATCATCCGCGAGCTGGAGCTGCGCACCCAAGGCACGGGCAAACGCTTCCACTTCCCCGCCACCACGCCGCGCTGCGAGAACATGGACCTGGTCACGCTGCCGAAGCTTGCCGCATGCCTGCGCAACCCCGCTCCGCACGAGGTGCACGTCGGCGACAGTCTGGCCCCCGCAGCGCGCCTGACGCTCGAGCGCATGCTGGAGTACGCGGCGAAGTAGGCGACGAAGATGAGCGAAAAGATCGAATTAGTTAGCGAGACGGGTGCTGCACCTGCGGAAACGGCGGTTTCCGCTGCAGCTTGCTCGCATGGCGTTGCACCACGCGACCCTGCCGGTGACCGATTGCAACCGGAGTGCGACGGCGCTGCCGAGGCGCGCGACATCGCCTGCGATGCGGTCATCGTCGGCTGCGGCGTGGCGGGATTGTACTGCGCGCTGAACCTCCCCTCCACGCTTTCCGTAGTGATGCTGGCGAAGACGACCGTGGACGAATGCGATTCCATGCTGGCGCAAGGCGGTATCTGCGTGCAGCACGACGACACCGATTACGCGCCGTTCTTCGAGGACACCCTGCGCGCCGGTCATTATGAGAACCGCTGCGAAAGCGTTGATCTGATGATCCGCGCAAGCCGCAGCATCATCTCCGACCTGGTGAAACGCGGTGTGGACTTCGAACGCGATGAAGCAGGCAACCTACGCTACACCCGCGAGGGCGCGCACAGCCGTCCGCGCATCTGCTTCCACAGCGATATCACCGGCGACGAGATAACCTCCACGCTGCTGGCGCGCGTACGCGAGCTGCCCAACGTCCGCATCTTGGAACACACCTGCATGGACGACATCCTGGTCGCGCAGGGGGATGACGAGCGCCGCCAGACGCAGACGAGTTGCTGCGGCGTCCTTGCGCATGCAGCCGACGGGGCGCAGCTGCGAATCTTCGCAGGTCAGACGCTTTGGGCCTGCGGCGGCATCGGCGGCACGTACCCGCGCTCCACCAATTTCCCCAGCCTTACCGGCGACGCGTGCGCCATTGCCGCGCGCCACGGCATCGCCCTCGAGCACATGGACTACGTGCAGATTCACCCCACCTCCCTGTACTCGACGCAGCCAGGCCGGGCGTTTTTGATCTCGGAATCGTGCCGCGGCGAAGGTGCCGTGCTGCTCGACGCTAACGGGAATCGCTTCACCGACGAGCTGCAACCGCGCGACGTGGTGAGCGCGGCCATCTACCGGCAGATGGCCGCAGAAGGCTCGGAATTCGTGCGCCTTTCTTTCGCAAATATGCCGAAAGACGAGATCACAGGGCATTTCGGAAATATCCACAAGCGCTGCCTTGAAGAGGGGTTCGACATCACGCGAGAGCCCATCCCCGTCGTGCCTGCGCAACATTACTTCATGGGCGGCGTGCGGGTTGACCGCAACAGCGCCACGGACATGCCGGGGCTGTACGCCGCCGGCGAGACCAGCTGCAACGGCGTGCACGGGAAGAACCGACTGGCCAGCAACTCGCTGCTCGAGTCGCTTGTGTTCGCGCAGCGCGCCGCGTGGGATATGTGCCGCAAGCTGGGCGTGAAGGCGCCCGTTGCGCAAGCCTACCCCGAGCAGCCCTGCGGCGCCGACGCACAGGCGTACGAGCGCCTCTGCGCCGTAGCCGAGCGCAAAACCCGTGAGAGCACGGCGCAAGGCGAGCCGCAAAACGCAACGCAAACCTGCACGCAAAACGCAGCACACGACGGGCTGCAAGCCTGCGTGCAAAACGCCGGGCAAAGCGCGATGCCAACCGAGCCTCGCGACGCTGGGCGCCCCGGTTCGCAAACCGCAGCGCAAACCTGCCCGCAAGACCCTTCCCCGTCCGATACCGATCGCACCGCAAGCTCCAAGGAGGTCATTTGCGCATGAATCCCATCACGCTGACAACCGTGGCCGAGCCGCTCATCCGCCAGGCGCTGGCCGAGGACATCACCAACGAGGACGTTTCCACCGCCTCCATCATGCCCGACGCACGCCCCGCCGCCGTGGACCTTATCGCGAAGGCCGATGGCGTGCTGTGCGGCCTCGACGTGTTCGAGCGCACGTTCGCCATCTTGGACCCCGCGACGCGCGTCCAGCGCTTTGCCGCGGACGGCGACAGCGTTTGCGCAGGCCAGACGCTTGCAACGGTGACCGGTGACGTGCGCGTGCTGCTTTCAGGCGAACGCGTAGCCCTCAACTACCTGCAGCGCATGAGCGGCATCGCCACCTACACGCACCGCGTGGCCGCGCTGCTCGAAGGCAGCATCACCCAGCTGGTGGACACGCGCAAAACCACGCCGAACATGCGCGTGTTCGAGAAGGAGGCCGTCAGGTGCGGCGGCGGGCGCAACCACCGCTACAACCTCTCCGACGGGGTGCTGCTGAAGGACAACCACATCGCCGCCGCGGGCGGCGTGCGCGAGGCTATCGAGGCCGCACGCGCCTACGCCCCCTTCGTGCGCGAGATCGAAGTGGAGTGCGAAACGTTCGCGCAGGTCGAGGAGGCGATCGCCGCCGGAGCCGACATCATCATGCTCGACAACATGGACCACGACGCCATGGCAGCGGCCGTCGCGTTCATCGACGGGCGCGCGAAGACCGAGTGCTCCGGCAACATCGACGCGCACAACGTGCAGGCCATCGCCGACCTGGGCATCGACTTCGTGTCCAGCGGTGCGCTCACCCACTCGGCACCCATCTTGGACGTATCCATGAAGCACCTGCGCATGCTGGACGGCAACGCCGATGACGAAGCAGGCACCGCTGACGACAATACACCGGTCACCGATATAAACCGGGAAAGCGGGCAGTAGCAATGGCAACGAAATGCGAGGCCAGACGCGCGTCGCTGCTCGATGCGCTTCGATCAGCCGATGCGCCGGTATCCGGCGGTCAGCTTGCGAACACTCTTAACGTCAGCCGACAGATCATCGTCCAGGACATCGCGCTGCTGCGCGAGGCGGGCGCGAACATCGTGGCAACCACGAAGGGCTACGTGCTGACAGATGCCGCGCAAACCTCAACTCAAAATGCAACGCAAACCATGGCGCAAAACGCCGCAGAGCAACCGACCATGCGCCTTGACGAGCCGGCCCGCACGTTCAAGCTGCACCACGAGGTCGAGGAAACCAGGGAAGAGTTGCAAACCATCATCGCGCTTGGCGGGCGCGTGCACAACGTGTCCATCAGCCATCGCGCCTACGGCCGCATCACCGCGCCTTTGGAGATCGCCGACCAGGCGGATATCGAGCGCTTCATCAACGATATCGAAAGCGGAAAATCCTCGCCGCTGAGCACCGCCACCTCGGGATACCACTATCACCTGGTATCAGCGCCGAGCGACGAGACCCTCGAAGCCATCGGCAGGGCGCTCGCCGACAAGAGCTTCCTAGCCCCGCTGCTCCCCCACGAGCAGGAAGCGTAAGAGGGCGGTCGCCCACGCCGCTTCCTCGAGCGCGTGCACGATTCGCCCTCTCAAAACCAAAAGCGTGGACGATACCTGCATCGTCCACGCTTCAAAACCAACACGCCGGCGCTCCAGCCAACGTGTTGCTATTCCCAGCTTTCCGGCATGCCCTCGATGAGCATGAACCGGGTCGAGCCCGCCAAAACCAGCTCGTCGCCAGCGTGCACCTCTACCGGTTCCGCACATGCGGAAGCGCTCGCGCGTGCCGGCTCCACCACCGTCTCGGAGCCATCTTCGCCGCTGATCAGCACGGTGCCGTTGGAGCTTCCGAGGCCCTGCACGCACCACCGGCCCGCTTCATTGCACCAAACACGCAGATGATGGCCCGACACATCGGGCTCCACGTCGTTGATGTCGTCGGGCCCCAAAGCCAGCGCGCCGATCTCCACGCCGTCGGAAAGCGGCTGCACCCAATGCAAACCTCCGGAAACCAGGCCTCCCACCATGCGCAAAAGCCCCAGCGCCTGCGCCTGCTCGCGCGGGTCCGCCGACGCCGCGCCGGGTTGCTCACCCTGGTCCATGACGGCGGCGGGGACGGTTTCCAGCCTTCCGCCGTGCACCGTCTTCACGTAATCAAGCACATAAGCGCACGCGCGTTTCACGTTCGCGCTGCACCCCGCCGCCACGAACAGCACCATGGCCAGCTCGGAGCGCTCCTCCACGCTGTAGCCCGCACCGCGAGCTAGGCGCTCCAGCACGTTGCGGTACAGTGCCAGGTCCTGGTGGCACTCGCGCAGCGCCTGCTCCATAAGAGCGCCGCCCTGGTTCGTGACCAGCGACAACGCCTCCTCAGCCGACAGGCCCTTCCCGTCGCGCGAGCGCAGGCGCGCCGAAACGCGAAGCGCCGCCACGCCCCAGTCGCAAAAGTAGCGGTCCTGCAGCGAGCCCACGGGAGCGTGCACGATGAAGCGCGAAACCCACGTGCGGTCATCGCAGCGCGACAGCGGGCTTTTGCCGTCGGCAAGCGGACGACCGGACAGCACCAGGCGCGCCAGGTCCTTATGGCTGATGCCGCCATAGCGCTTCATGGTCTCGAACAAGGCGCCGCACGGCGTCAACTCCGTCGCCATCAGCCTCACGCTCCTTCGCTCATATCGTCATATTCACCCTCAAGCACCGGCGCTGCCGCACCCGGAAGCGCCACGGCCTCGTCGGAATCCCCCGACGGTAATGCCTTACGGCGGATCATCTGGGGCAATGCCACGTTCAGCGCAAAATCGGCCACCATGATGCACCAGCCCGCCGCCACGGCGGCAACCAAGGCCATGGAAAGCAAGTGCTGCTGGGCCGCCTCCTCGAAGCGCATGTCGGCAAGCACCTGCCACAGCGCGGCGAACATGACCGCAAGGCCCGCCGTGCCGCGCAAAAAGCCCGCCGTGGTGCGCGAGCCGCCGAAGCGCAGCGATAGCCCCACCAACGCGGGAAACAGCGCCGCAACGGCAACTGCGACCCCGGGAAGGCCGCCCGACCAGGCAAAACCCACCGCATCAAGCGATGCCTGCGCCCCGTTGGCAAGCACGGCCGCCGAAACCGCAACCCCCGCCAACGCCGCCGCCGCGATGCCCTTGCACGCCATACGCACATGGGCCAGCGTGGAATCGGCAACGTCAAGCGCCGACGCGGCGAACCCGCCGGGCACGCACGGCACCAGCGGGCGACCGCAAAACGACCGCTCCACGTTGTCGGCGTAGTGAATGGAGAACGACGACAGCGCATCGCGAACCGCCGCAGCATCGGGGCGATCGGATTGCCCGCGAGCCAGGCAATCGCCCAACACGATACCCAACTGCTCATCCACGAAGGACAGCGCCTCGGCCGCCTCCGACACGCCCATCGGCGCGGACAGCTTGTCCTGCGCGTGTTGCACCGCAACCGCCACCTCGGGTTCGCGGGCAAGCGCCTCGAGCAGCTCGTCGGCTCGGGCGTGTGCCATCACCGCAGCCGGCGCGGGAGCGGCCATCTTCGCGCGATACGGCGAAACGGGCGCCCCATCTTCCCCAACCGCATGCAAATCGTAAGGGGCCTGCCCGCACGCCAGCTGATACACCACGCTTGCCGCGGCATACACGTCGATCGCCGGCGATTTGCGCAGCTCGGCCAAGCCCGGGATGTCGTCGCTGAGCATCTCAGGCGGCGCGAAATCAGCCGTGGCGCCGCGGAATACCGCGTTCTCGCTGGTAAACGACGTGGAGCGCGGCTCCGATTCGGCCGACGAGCCGAAGTCGATAAGGTACAGGTCGAACACGCCCTCGTCCACCTGCTGCTCCAAGGACAGCCGCGAGGTGCGCACCATGACGTTGCGCGGGCTGATGTCGCGGTGCACGAACCCGCCTTCCACATACCCCATGCGCGCCACCAGGTCGAACAGGTCGCGGCCCAGGCGCGCCGCCACCAGCGGGCTCACGCGGCCGCAGCCGTCGACGGCAAGCTGCCGGCGCGCGCGGTCCAAGGTGATTCCCTCAACCCATTCCATGACGATGCACGGCACCCCGTCAATGGTGCCCCGGCCATACAGACGGGGGAAGCCCTTCATCCCCGACAGCAGGATATGGCACTCGTATTCGCGTTCGAACGCGGAACGCGAGGCGCGCACGCGGCGCTCATAATCATCCTCGGTTTCGCCATCGCGGCGATGCGGAAGCGAAAGCAGCTTGAGCGCCAGGTGCTCGCCCTGCGCGTTGCGCGCGTGCTCCACACGGCCCGTGCCGCCGCGATGGGCCTGCCCCTGCGACACGAACAACGTGACGAAACGGCGCACGTATGACGGCCGATCGGCATCGGAAAGCGAAAGCGGCGCGCTAAAATCGGCCACACGCACCAGGCGCATGCCCTGAACGGCGCCCGACGAGGCGAGCGCGCCGCCCTTGTTCACAAACCCGCTCATAGCCTGATACTCGCCAACGTCTCGTTCAGGCGCGCCGCCGCAATGCTGTTGCCGGAGGCATCCTGATCAGCGCGAACGGGTTCCATCCAGCGATCAACCCCTTCCGCCGGGTTCTCGTATGCCAAGTTCAACCCCCACGCGTCGTAAATGACGGAGAGGTACTGGTCCAACGCGATATACGCACGCTGGAGGTTGCCCTTTTGCTCCAGCCAGCGCGAGCCATCGGCGAACGCGTCAGAATTGCGCAGCAGCAGGAAGTCGGTGAGCGTTTGGCTGTCGATGGCCGCGCACTCGTTGTAATCGCTTTGGCGAAGCGAGCGCGACGTGCTCATGCAATCGTTGTTGAACGCTGCCACGGCGTTGTTCAGCCGCACGACATAGGCGTTCACGCGCGCCTGGTGGTCCACCAGCACGGCGTACGCCGCCGCCTCTTGCTCGGCCGTGGGCGCGGCAGGCGCAGGTGCGGAACCGGAGCCGCCAGCGCTTTCCGAGCCCGAGCCGCTCGCGTCGTCCGAGTTGCTGCCCGAACCGCCGGAGTTGCCCGAACTGGAGCCGGAACCAGACGCGGACCCGCCGCTTCCCGCAGACCCCGAACCCGCCTGTGACGAGCCGCCGGTAGATGCGGAACCCGACGCCGAGCCAGACCCAGACGCAGCCGAAGCGCCGCCGGCGATCTGCTGCGCGCGAGCGAACGACGAATCCACCGAAGAAGCCCCAGATGCCCCGGTCAGCGACGCAACGCCCAGCATGCCGGAGCTCGAGCCGATGCCCAAAGCAGCCGCAGCATCGGGCGCAGCGGCATCGACCTTGGAGGCCTCGATCGCCACCGGGCCAACCGCGCCTGTCGAGCCCACGGGGCCCGCCTGAACCTCGCGCATCTGGCCGTCAAGCCACAGCGCAGATTCAAGGGGGATAACAACCGTGCTGGGCTTGTCGTCGGCAACCACTGCCGGGATTGCGGACACGTAACCGCCGACGCCAGCGACCATCAGGGCGAACGACGCGGCCGAGAGCGCCATCATGGGACAGGTGATGCCGGGCTTCCACCGCAGCCTGCGCGCGCGGCGCGCAGGGCGGTCGGTAGCGGCGAACGTGGGCGTGGGGCTAGGAGAAGGGCTGACGGCGCTGCCTGCGGGCGTCAGCTGATCGGCGGGTGCCTGAGGGCGCGCCGCTTCACCGGCGGCCAAGTCCGCCGTGTTGCGCGCATCATCGTGCGCGTTCCGCTCCGTCATCGCCTTCCCTCCTTTCCCTTCTTGTCCCAAAAGGCGCCGTTTAAGCCAAGCCCGGCCAGTATTGCTGGCGCAAAGCCTCGTACGCGGCTATTGCAACCGAATTGCTTAAGTTTAAGCTACGCATACCGTCGCGCATGGGAATGCGCACGCAGGCGGACTCGAAGCGCTGCATGACGGCCTCGTCGAGCCCGCGGCTTTCGCGGCCGAACACCAGCCAGGCGTCCGGACCGTACGAAACGTCGGCGAAGCTGCGCTGCACGTGCCCCGTAAACAGGTGCAGCTCATTGGCGGCATGGGCCTCGAAGAACTCGTCGGCGCACGACCAGCGCACGATGTCGACGTCGTCCCAGTAGTCGCACCCCGCGCGCGCAAGGTTGCGCTGCGTGACGGCGAAGCCCATCGGCTCCACCAGATGCAGTCGCGCGCCGATACAAGCGCACGTGCGCGCCACGTTCCCCGTGTTCTGGGGGATCTCAGGCTCCACCAACACGATGTTCAGCATCCTTGCAACCTTTCGTTCGAACGATCCGATTTTTCGCGAACCGGCGGTCTCCCGCAGAGACGCGCCTGCCCATGCAGATGCTTTCCCACCAACGCGCACCCGCCGTTTCAGGCTTTTGGAAAACCACGGCGCGCCGGTGCCCGCGCTTCCCGCCGCCGTGCACCCGCCGTTTCAAGCCCACAGACGCCACGACTCCAAATGACCGAGCCCCGACAACACCGAGCGCCGCCGGGCGCGCAATCGCACGCCCGGCGAAGCCCCTACACGCCCATGGCCTCGGCCTGTTTGGCCATCTCCTCTTCGAGCTCTTCGTTCAACATGAACCATTCCTCCTCGGCAGCAGCCAGGCGTTGCTTGAGCTTGGAGTGCTCGGCCACGGCATCCGAGGATGCGTCCTCGTTGATATAGAAATCGGGGTCGGCCATCTTCGCCAGCAGCTCCTCCATGCGAGCGTTGTCGCGCTCCATCTGCTTGTCGAGCTCGGCAATGCGTTTGCGGTGGTTCTTCAGCGCGGCGTAGGCGCGGTTGCGCGCCTCGGCCTCACGACGCTTCTGCTCCTTGGTCTTCGGCGAGCTTCCTCGCTTTGCCGTCAGCTCACCCGAAACAGCAGGCGCAGGCGAAGCGGGCGCAGAAGGCGCGGAAGAGGCGCTCTTCGATGCCTTCCCCTTCCCCGACC
>ERZ1034928.544-NODE-544-length-16757-cov-6.411508_pt1 | contig 16757 bp, 25 predicted proteins | sample MGYA00520627_ERZ1034928 | MGnify/ENA primary metagenome ERZ1034928 (study PRJEB33766, sample SAMN09781755) | gut metagenome | biome: gut microbiome | host: Homo sapiens | place: Madagascar | study: EMG produced TPA metagenomics assembly of the PRJNA485056 data set... | reverse complement strand
CGGGCCGGGGGCAGCACGGTGATCGACACCGGGGTGCATATCCAGCTGCCGCCCAACACCGTGGGGATGCTGAAAAGCAAGAGCGGCCTGAACGTCAAGGACGGGATCGTGTCCGAGGGCGTCATTGACGAAGGGTACACCGGGAGCATCAAGGTCAAGCTCTACAACCACGGCACGGAAGCCAAGCAGATCAAGGCGGGCGACAAGATCACCCAGCTGGTGGTGCTGCCGGTGCTGTATCCGAGAGTAGAGCAGACGGATGAGATCCAGGGCGGAGACCGTGGAGACGGTGGGTTTGGGAGTACGGGGCGATGAAAGAGATCATACCGTACTCAAATTTATCAGCGCTGTTGGAAAGTATCCCACGGGAGCACATGACCATGGAGGTCTGCAACGCATTTGTCAAAGCCTGGGGGCGGATCCACGGGAGAGAAGCTGTGGACGGCTCCGAAGCGTGGGCGGAGTACAAAAATATCATGGTCAGTATCAGCGGCGGCGCGGACAGCGACATAATGTTGGATCTGATCGAGCGGATCGGGCACCCTAAGAGCTGCGTCCGGTATGTGTTTTTCAACACGGGCATGGAGTTCCGGGCGACCCTGCGGCATCTGGACGAGCTGGAACAGACCTACGGGGTCAAGATCGAGCGATACAGGGCAAAGGTCCCGGTACCGCTGGGATGTAAAAAATACGGTATTCCGTTTTTGAGCAAGCAGATCTCGCAGTACATATACCGTTTACAAAAGCATGGGTTCAAATGGGAAGACAAGCCTTTTGAGGTTTTGTATGAGGAATATCCCCGCTGCAAAGCTGCATTACGTTGGTGGTGCAATCTATGGGGCGAACACAGCAAAATGAACATTTCAAATCGCCCCTGGTTGAAAGAGTTTATGGTACAAGATCCTCCCGACTTCCTGATCTCTGATGGTTGCTGCTCCGGAGCAAAGAAAAAAACTGCGGAAATGATCGAGAGGGACATAGCTCCTGACTTGTCTTGTCAAGGGGTTAGAAAAGCGGAAGGCGGGGTCAGGTCTACGGTCTATACCTCTTGTTTTGACCAGGGGGTAGACGGACACGACAAGTTCCGCCCAATATTCTGGCTGCGGAAAAAGGATAAAGAGGCGTATGATCGAGCGTTTGGCCTAAAGCACTCCGATTGCTATGAGGTGTATGGCTTACAACGCACGGGCTGTGCCTGCTGCCCCTTTGGACGGGATTGGGAGTTTGAGCTGCAAGTGGCTGAGAAATACGAGCCAAGCCTGTACCGGGCGGCCATGCACGTCTTTGGACCGTCGTATGAGTATACCAGGCGGTATATGGAATTCCGGGGGAAGATGAAGGAGGGGCACAATGGGAATCACGGTTAACATCTAACTGAAGGGGAAAGATTGGAGGTTGAATGATGGAAAGGCTGACAAAAAGGAGCCCCGAGACCACGCATGAAAACGGCGTGTGCTGTACGCACTTCAATGGGCTTGAGTGCTTTTCGGTAAATGGGAACTGTTCTATGGGGTGCCCCTGGGAAGAAGCTGCGTGGGAGAGATTGGCGGACTATGAGGACACAGGGCTCGGCCCAGAAGAAATTGTAAAGATGGGCATGGCCTACGAGGACAGCAAACGGTATGCTGCCCGGCTGGAAGGTCGGATAAAAGCATACGGGGAAGGACGCATAGTGGTACTTCCGTGCAAGGTGGGAGATGAGCTGTGGACGAACATCTCTATTCAAGGGGATAGATACAGACAGTCCGACAGACCGTACCGTGTGAAGGTCGTATTTATAGGGATGGGCCCCGAAACAGCATTCTTTCACATCCAGTATTCCAACGGACGTATCTTCCCAGTTGATAAAGAACAATTCGGGAAGACCGTATTTCTCACCCGCGAGGAGGCGGAGAAAGCGCTGGAGGGAAAATAGGATGACAGAGTTAAAACCGTGCCCATTTTGCGGCGGAATAGCAAGAATATCTGTTGACCTTGAAGCCAAAAGGGATTCAGAGGGTAGACTTTGGGCGTTTACGGTTGTTTGTGATCACTGTGCGGCATCAACTGGAGTTTCATACAAACCCGGAATTGTAACCAAATTATGGAACAGGAGGGCTGACAATGGCTGAATACATTAAGCGGGAAGCGGTATTTAAGCAATTTGATAACGGAGAGGCGGATGTGGTCGAAATTTATCCAGACGGTTCGGTTGATTATGGATTTGGGGCATCGAATATTCGGGATTTGGTGAACAGCATTCCAGCCGCCGACGTGGCGCCGGTGGTGCGGTGCAAGGACTGTACCCATCTGTATGGGACGCTCTGCACAGTCTGCGGCTTGCTGCCCCGCAAACCTGACGAATTTTGCAGCAGGGGCGAGAGAAAGGAGACTGACCATGCGGCTGATTGATTCGGACAAGCTGGTCGATATGCTATATGACAATGAATACACCATTCTCTGCCCTTTGGACGAGGTCAGCGGTGTAATTGACAACTGCCCGACTGTGGGCGTCGTTTCGCTGTCCGACCTGCTTGAACTGCGGGACTGGCTCTACGAGCACGACGCCATCACCATGGAGGGGCTGGCCCAACTGAATCAGCTGATTGCGGGGTGCAAAAAAGGGGGCGATAAATAAGTGGAGCAGCAATCGTTATTTACGGATAATCCGGAGTATGACGCATTTGTGGAGAAGTTCACCCCCAAAAAAACAACGGACGACTGCTACACGCCTCCATTGATTTACAACGCCATCCGGGACTGGGCCTGTAAGGAGTACGGGATCGACCCGGGGGCTATTGTGTGCCCGTTCTACCCTGGCGGAGATTATGAGGAGTTTTCGTATCCGGCAGGGTGTGTGGTGTTGGATAACCCGCCCTTCTCCATCCTGTCCAGTATCTGCAAGTTTTATCTGGATCGTGGTATTCCCTTTTTCCTTTTTGCTCCGTCTCTTACGGCTTTCTCAGGCCGCTCCGTGGCTATGCGGATGAATCATATTATCTGCGACGCCAATATCGAATACGAGAACGGCGCTATTGTGCGGACGGCCTTTGTGACCAGTTTCGGCGGCGACATTGTAGCACAGACTGCCCCGGAGCTTGGACGCGCCATCGCTCAAGCCGTGGAGATACTGCACAAAGAGAAAACCAGAACCGTACCAAAATACACCTACCCACCCCACATTTTAACCGCTGCTATGCTCCAGAGATACTCCCATTATGGGGTGGATTTGCAGATCCGGCGCAGTGAATGCGTGCTGGTGTCCAAACTGGATGCGCAGATTCTCGAGAAAAAGGCTATTTTTGGGGGCGGCTTGCTGTTGTCGGAGAGAGCTGCGGCGGAGAGAGCTGCGGCGGAGAGAGCTGCGGCGGAGAGAGCTGCGGCGACCGTCTGGCAACTATCAGAGCGGGAAAAACAAATTATAAAAAGTTTGAGCTGATAAAAGGAGGACGTAGGCCATGAGTAAATGGTGCTTTGGGCTTTGCGGCCGGTGCGTATGGAAATACAACGGCGGTTGCTCAGAATGGAGGGTAGACCATGAGTGAAAAATATTTGGGCCTGATAGGCCCCGAGGACAGCGTATACCTGCGGCTGATCCAACGGAAGGCGGATAAAGCCGGGCTGCCGGTGCTGCGGGTAAGCCGCCGGTCCGAGCGCTGCGGGTGCTATGTGATCGACAGCGAAACCGGGGACGCTAAGATCGACCTGACCTTCGAGGAGGACATCGACTGCGTGCAGCATCCGGGGATGTCCTGTGTGGCGGAGGCGGCGCTCCAGTACGTTCATCGTATGTTTATACCACTTTCGGTGGTCGGCTTGATCGGACGTCGACATGCGGTGCAGGGCCTGGGTGAGGCGCTGGTGCGCAGCGGTCACGCTGTACTGCCCTGCAACCGAGCTATGCACCCGTGGAAGGCACTGTATGGGGCTCAGATCATTGTAAACAGCGCTCCAAAGGCTGACCGGGATCTGCTGGATGCGGTCTGGGAGGGGAAACACCGGGTCATTGACATCAGCGGAGCGCTGGAGCCATTGACGCAGAGCCCCGACTGGAAGGGGCTCTATATTAGCCGGGGCGAGATCGGCAGGAAGAACGTGGAGATCCTGCTGGATCGGGCGCAGGCGGCGCTGGCTGAATGACTAAGGCGGAGCTGAAGAAGGCGGTGAGCTACCAGATCTTCTGCCGCAGGACGGACAAGGGGATCAGCCAGCCGATGCTGGCTTACATGCTGGGGGTACACGAGCGCAATGTGCGGCGGTGGGAGAGCCGGGACGGGCTGCCGTCGCCGGTGATGCTGTGCCGCATGGCGGAGATCTTTGACTGCACCACAGACGCCTTATTGGGGAGGGAGAGAGATGAGCAGCGGGTATCTGGAGCGCCAGAGGAGGATGCAGGACGAGGCAATTCACATGGCGGAGCGGGTGACCCGGCAGTATGACATGGACTGCTGGCAGATCGCTCTGGCTCGGTACGATAAGCTGGAGCTGGGGTATCAGCGGATCATGGAGATCACGGAGCTGGCCCAGCAGGTGCGGGAGGAATACGCCGGGGCCATCCGCCGGGACAACGAGCAGGACAGATACCGGGTACATATGGATCGGGAGCTGCAGGAGATCGCCCGGCACAACATGCAGGTGATCCCCTTTGAGAAACGTTATCCGGAACTGAAGCGGTTTCTGGGACTGAAAAAATAGAGGACAGGAGACAGAGAGATGAACAGAGAGCAGTGCAGACGGTGCGTGCATTTTAAGACATTGACGATGGGAAACAGCATACAGGCATGCCACTACATGCTGGACACGGGAATGAGGCGGGACAGAGAAGGAGACAAGTGCCTTTCCCGGGAGACGAAGCGGGAGACAAAGCGCCGGGGCTTTGATGCGCCGGGTGCCCAGAGATAAAGAAAGGAGCGTACCCATAGCCGGGTGCGCTCTTTTTCTTTTTGTCAAGGCAAAAAAATAAAAACCGGGCAAGTTTGTCCGTGTTTTCTTTTTGGTTTATTTGAGAGAATAGGTCAGGCGGAAGCCCCAAACCGCCCGGACAACCTCCAATGACCTGCGGTGCGCCACCGTGCCGCAGGGCATATGCAGACGTAGCTCAGATGGAGATGAGCCGCCGGTTTTATTGGGCCGGGAGTAAGGGTCGCAGGTTCGAATCCTGCCGTCTGCACAATAGAGTAGCCCTTTGGGGCTGGGTAGATCTGCTGCGTGGGAGCCAGGGGTGGGGGCCAGCAGCAAAAACAGGAGATATGTATGGAAATCACGAACAAGCGGCTTGCTGACATTGTTCCGTATAGCTCAAATGCGAAAAAACACGATAAGCGTCAAATCAATAACGTAGCTGAAAGCATTAAGCAATACGGTTTCGTACAGCCCATCGTGATTGATTGTGATGGAATTATCGTCATAGGACATTGCAGAGCGCTGGCAGCTCAGAAATTGGGCATGCAAGAAGTGCCGTGCGTTTGTGTCGATGATCTCACACCGGAGCAGGTAAATGCTCTGAGGTTGGTGGATAACAAGAGCAACGAGAGCGACTGGGACTTTGATTTGCTGGCTGATGAGTTGCCTGGTCTTGACCTGTCTGCTTTTGACTTTGATTGGGGCCTGCGAGATGAACTCGACACGTCCGTTGTAGAGGATAACTATGATCCTGTCCCCCCGTCAAATCCAAAAAGCAAATTGGGTGATGTGTACCAGCTTGGAGATCATCGGCTGATGTGCGGAGACAGTACGTCTTTAGAAGACGTACAAAAACTTGTGGGGGGGGCACAAATGGATTTGCTGCTCACAGACCCCCCGTACAATGTGGACTATCAGGGCACCGCCGGAAAGATTAAGAACGACAACATGGAGGATACAGCGTTTAGACGGTTTCTGACGGATGCGTTCTCCAATGCGGCAATGGTTATGAAACCCGGCGCGCCGTTTTACATTTGGCATGCAGACAGCGAGGGATATAACTTTCGTGGTGCATGCAGAGACGCGATGCTACGCGTCAGGCAGTGCCTAATCTGGGTAAAGAATTCCCTTGTGATGGGCCGACAAGATTTCCAGTGGAAACATGAGCCGTGCCTATACGGAGAAAGCGAAATTGAAGAGGACGAGCATGAGCCGTGTCTGTATGGATGGACAGAGGGGCATAAACATTATTTCTTCAAAAACCGCAAACAGACCACTGTTTTGAATTTTGATAAGCCGGTTAAGTCTGCGGAGCATCCGACCATGAAGCCCATAAAACTGTTCGACTATCAGATGCAATGTTCCAGCAAGCCAGGGGAGAACGTGCTTGATCTATTTGCTGGTTCCGGTACGACGATCATGGCGGCAGAACAGAACGGCAGGCATGCGTACTGTATGGAGTTTGATCCAAAGTATGCCGACGTCATTGTTGACCGTTGGGAAAAGTTTACAGGTAAAAAGGCGGTGTTGGTTAATGACAATTAAAGAAGCGCAGGCAATTATTGCTAAGACCAATAGCCCATACTTAAAGCGGGATCTGGAAAAGTTTATTGAGCGCCAGAAGGGGAAGGAGGGCGTACATGGCAAGGCCAAGAAAGGAAATAGATCAAAAGCAGTTCGAAAACCTTTGCGGTCTGCAATGCACGCTTGAAGAGATTTGCGGTTGGTTTGATGTAACCGACAAAACGCTGGATGGTTGGTGCAAACGCACCTATCATGCAAGTTTCTCCGAAGTATTCAGACAAAAGCGAGGCGCGGGGAAAATTTCACTGCGAAGAAGTCAGTGGAGACTGGCTGAAAAAAACGCCAACATGGCGATCTGGCTGGGGAAACAGTATCTCGGTCAAAAGGATATTGTGGAGGTTGGGCTGCCTGATAACAATGTTCAGGATGATGCGTTGAGCGTTAGCTTGCGCGAAATGGCGGAAGGGTTGGAAAGCGATGATTAGCGCAAAGCAGAAGAAGATCCTCGCCTTTCCGTATAGCAAATATGACGCTTTGATCTGTGACGGGGCCGTCCGCTCCGGCAAGACCTCCATTATGATGTGGGCTTTTGTTCGCTGGGCTATGGAAAACTTCAGCGGTCAGCGCTTCGGCGTCTGCGGGCGCACGGTGGATAGCTGTACCAAAAATATCATTGTCCCGTTTATAGCAATGAGCCTTGCCAAAGAGCGCTATATAATCCGCTGGCGTCGTAATGACAAAGTTATGGAAGTGCGTCGTGGAGCCGCAACGAATTACTTTGAGGTTTTCGGCGGAAAAGATGAAGCAAGCTACACCTTGATTCAGGGACGCACACTGGCTGGGGTGCTGCTGGACGAAGTTGTCCTTATGCCACGATCTTTTGTGGAGCAGGCGCTTGCGCGATGCTCCGTTGATGGGGCAAAGCTCTGGTTCTCCTGTAACCCAGGCAGCCCGCACCATTGGTTCTACCAGGAGTGGATAAAGCGCCACAAAGAGCGCAATACATTGTATCTCCATTTTGAAATGCGAGATAACCCAGGGCTAAGTGAAAGGACGCTGGAACGCTACGAGAACATGTACGCAGGTATTTTCTACGACCGCTATGTGCGGGGCCTGTGGGTAGCTGCGGAAGGCGTTGTCTATAAGGACTTCGCCAATAACACAGAGAAGTACCTGATTGATGACCCGCTGCAATGGGCGGCGCAGAACGGCACCAGGTTTTCTATCATTTCCATTGGCGTTGATTTTGGAGGAACAAAATCAGCGACAAAGTTTCAAGCGACTGGCATCACTCCAGAGTTCCGGGTGGTGGCGCTGGAAGAAGAATACATCAAAAACGAAGAGATTGACCCCGATGCGCTGAACCGGCGCTTTTCCACGTTCTGCCGCCTGATTACATCAAAGTATGGCAATAGCCAGACGCGTGCAGATAGCGCAGAGACGGTGCTGATCCGGGGCCTTGCTCATACGGCGCAGGCCCAGCAGCTTGGCACGCAGGTCAAAAATGCCTTAAAGCTGCAAATCACAGACCGGATCAGGCTTGTAGTCCTTCTGATGAAGCAGGGCCGGTTTAAGGTGTCCCGGAATTGTCCGCACTTGATTGATGCGCTGCAATCCGCAATTTACGATCCTGACAAATTCGAGGATGAACGCCTTGACGATGGCACGTCAGACATTGATAGCCTTGATGCCATGGAATATTCCCTGGAGCCTTACTATAAAGCCCTCGAACAGGCAGGGCACAGAACAGGAGTTTACGCATGAGTAATGCAGTCATCGTAAAACTGAATGAGCTGGGCTATACCACGATCCCCAAAGCGTTCTATAGCAAAGTCACGGAGTGGAAAAGCTGGTATCAGGGTAACGTCAAGGGCTTCCACGATTACCGCGTGCGTAACGGTGAGAGAGTGATCAACTGTAAGCGCTATTCACTCGGCATGGGAAAGAAACTGTGCGAGGACTGGGCGAATCTTCTGATGAACGAGAAGGTTCAGATCACGCTGGAGGGCCAGAAAGAGCAGGAGTTCATTGACCGCATTTTGACGGAGAACAATTTTGACGTCAAGGCAAACGAGATGCAGGAAATGAAATCCGCACTCGGGACTGTGGCTTATATCCCTCGCGTGGTAGGTCAGGAAGTCAACGAGGGCGGAGAGGTTGTCCCCGGGAACGCATCCGGCATCATCCTGGACTATGTGACCATCGAGAATATTTACCCTTTGGCTTGGTCTAACGGATATATCAGTGAGTGTGCGTTTTCTTCCGCAGTGTCGCGTGACGGACATGATTACCTGTATTTGCAGATCCACCACAAAGAGGACAGCGGCGAATATGTCATTGAGAACCGCATTTATCGGTATGACAATGAAATGCTGGCAGACGAACAGCTGGTCAATGTCAAAGGATTTGACAACATTCCGCCTGTGGTACATACAGGCAGTGACAAGCGGCAGTTTGTGATCGACCGGCCCAACATCGCTAACAACTTCAATTATCTGTTGCCAACGGGCATTTCGGTTTATGCCAACGCCATTGACGTGCTGCAAGGCGTGGACATTGCCTATGACAGCTACGTCAACGAGTTCAAGCTGGGCAAGAAGCGGATCATGGTAAAACCGTCCGCTGCGCAGTATGTAGATGGTCAGCCAGCGTTTGATCCGTCCGACGTGGCGTTTTATGTGCTGCCGGATGATGTGACCGATGGTGCTGTTATTCAGCCCATCGACATGACGCTGCGGACGGAAGAGCACAATACCGGCATTCAGGATCAGCTCAACATCCTATCCAGTAAATGTGGCTTTGGTGAAACCTATTATCGCTTTGACGGCGGCAGCGTTGCGACGGCTACACAGGTTATCAGCGAGAACAGCACCATGTTCCGTACCATCAAAAAGCATGAAATTGTGTTGGAGCAGGCATTGACGGAGCTGTGCCGGATCCTTCTGCGGCTTGGCAACACGGCCATGAACGCAGGGCTGAATGAAAACGTTGAGATCTCCATTGATTTCGACGATTCTATCATTGAGGACAAAGCTACGGATTTTTCCCGGGATTTGCAGCTTCTCAATGCTGGGATTATGAACGACTGGGAATTCCGTATGCGTTGGATGAACGAGGATGAAGCCACCGCAAAAGCGGCGCTGCCGAAGATGCAGGACATGACTGACGAACAGCAACAGGAGGTAGAGTAATGGGCTATGGAGAAAACTCCGGTACTTTTTGGGTGAACATTGGCACAGATGAAAACCCCGATTGGGTATTCTTAGGCTATGCAAAATGAGCCGGTATCCATTTACACCTGAACTGCTGGATGCCATGCCCGAAGAACTGGCGGAGCTGTATCGTGGGCTTGAGGACACGCTGCTGACGGAGATATGCTCCCGGCTGAAGCTGCGGGACGAGCTGAACGAGGTCACGGTGCAGGACATCAAGGCGCTGCGGGCGCATGGCATTGACCTGAAGGAGATCGAGCAAGCCATACGCAAGACCACGGGCATCAGTGCGCAGAAGATCAAGAAGCTGCTGGACGATGTAGTGGCACGGAATCAGGCGTATTACACCGAGCTTATCACGCTGGCGGATGTGACGCAGCCTGACGTTTTGTTAAGCATAGAGGATACTTGGGCAATTTACGAGCAGACCAAGCAGACCATGCGGAACATCACCAGAACGATGGGGTTTCTCGTAGACAATGGCCGGACGATGCTGCCGCCTGCCAAAGCGTACCAATGGTGTTGCGATTCTGCCCTTATGCAGGTGCAGAGCGGTGCGATTTCTTACAATCAGGCAATCACCAGCGCAGTTAAGCAGCTGGCGCAAAGTGGTTTGAAAATCGTTGATTATGAGAGCGGGCACCGAGATCAAATCGACGTTGCTGTGCGCAGGGCCGTAATGACCGGGATAAATCAAATCTGTGCCAAATACACGGAGCAGTCCGCCGAATATTTGGAGACGCCATATTTTGAGGTTTCCGCCCACGCTGGAGCGCGTGATAAACCTGGTCCATCTCCCTGGTCAAGCCATAAGGGCTGGCAAGGGAAGGTTTACTCCATCCGAGCTGGCGATATCTACCCCAGTATTTATGAGGTCTGCGGATTTGGGTATGTGGACGGGCTGGAAGGAGCCAACTGCAGACACAGGCGCTTTAGTTGGGTCGAGGGCGTGAGCGAGCGTACTTATACAGATGAGGAACTTTCCCATATTGACGATGGTTTGGGGTGCAACTTTGATGGTAAGACCTACACGGCGTATGAAGCCACACAAATGCAGCGCCGTGTGGAGCGCCAAATTCGGGCCCAGAAGCGCCTTAAAAATGCCTACAAGGCCGCAGGTTTAACGGACGACGCCACAGCAGCAAACGCAAAATTGCGCCGTCTGAATGCCAAATACCAGGGGTTCAGCAAGGCAGCAGGTCTGCCGGAGCAGCCGGAGCGGTTGAAAGTGCTGTACGGCGACAAAAAAAGTGAAGCCGCTGCACGAGGGCTAAAAACGCGGCGCGATGCGAAAGCTGCGTTGAAAAACAAGGAAAATATTGCTATACTTAACACAAGGATTACCAGCGGAGAAATATCCACAACGATCAGACCGCAGGTCCAGGCCCGCCACATCGAAGGGACGGAAGAATTTGAGCGGTACAGAGCGCAGAGGTTTGCGAAAGGGCAAACGCCGCAGAGTATTATGACCATTACGGAACAGGAAGCGCAGAAATTTGTAGATGGGTATGCGGGAACGGGAACTGTTGTGGTGCAGACGCAGAAAAGCGGAGCGCTCAAAATTGTAGAGTTCACCGACGCAGACCGCGTGATAGGACGTTATTATAAAAATAATGCTTATCATGATACAAAACGAGCAGGAATTTACTACTCAAAAAAGGGCGCTCATGTTGTGCCAACAAGGCCAAAGGAGGACGAATAAATGGTGAACATTTGGGATTATGCAAATCAGCTCCCGTATGTGAAACTTGTTACATCTTCCGGCGAGCCATTTAGTGGCAAGGTGATCGCGGTTTTAGATGCGCTGGAAGCAGACGATGAACAGGACAACATGGTGGTGGAAGCGGACAGCGGGGAGATCAAAATTTTCCACCCAGACGAGATCGAGAGCATCGAGGTGCTTACATGATCGACGAGAAGCTGAAAGCCGCCATAGAAAAGGCTCTTGCCGCCGGATGCCGGGTCCAGCTAAAACGAATGAAAGACGGCAGCGTGAAGGCGCAGGTCATCAAGGCGGAAGAGCTGAAAAAGTAAATACATTCCCACCGCACAATTGAGTGCGTGGAAGTGGCACGAAGAGCCAGTTATCGAGAATTTCTCGGTAACTGGCTCTTTTTGTTTTATCAACACTGACCGACAGGTCGTTAAACAAGGAGAATTTTATGGCAGAAGAAACCAACGTGCAGGGCACGGGAAACACTGCTCTTGAGCAGGAGAAGACGTTTACGCAGGCCGATGTTGACAAAATGATCCAGTCTCGGCTTGACCGTGAACGGAAGAAATACCCCAGCGAGGAAGAGATCACCGCATACCGCACATGGAAAGACAGCCAACAGACCGAACAGGAACGGCAGGCAAAGCGTGATAAGGAGCTTGCGGACAGCAAGAGTGCCTTATCCGTTGCGCAGTCTGAGCTTGAGCAGGTCAAGCGTGACAAGTACGTGCTTTCCAAAGGGCTGACCGGCGATGACGCGGAGTTTATCGCGTTTAAGGCGCTCAAGATGGTGGATGACAAGACTACCTTTGAGCAGGCCGTGGATAAGCTCACCGAGAATCGCCAGAAGGTCAAGTTTGACTGGACGGCTCCTGCGGGCGGCGGTGAAAAACCGAATGCAACCAATGCCGCGATGAACAGTCTGATCCGCGGCGCACTCAAGTAAAGAAAAGGAGATGCTAACATGGCAAATATTATTGACAGAACTGCACTTTCCGGTCTTATCCCGGAGCCTGTGACCCGCGAGATCATGCAGGGCGCCATCGCCGAATCCGCCGTCCTGCGCATGGGTCGCCGTCTGGCCAACATGTCCAGTAAGACCCAGACCATCAACGTACTGGATGCCCTGCCCTCTGCGTATTTCGTAAACGGTGAGGCTACCGACACTGGCGCCGGTGACGCTTTTAAGCAGACCACCAAGATGGCGTGGGACAAGAAAAAGCTGTACGCCGAGGAGATCGCCGTTATCGTGCCCATTCCCGAAGCGGCCCTGGACGACGCCGACTACGACATCTGGGGCGAAGTTCGGCCCCGCCTGACCGAAGCTTTCGGTAAGGTCATCGACGCGGCTATCCTGTTCGGCACCAATAAGCCCAGCACGTGGCGTGCGGGTGTCGTGCCCTCTGCGATCGCTGCCGGAAACGGTGTTCCCATCGGCACCAGCGTCTTTGACGACATCATGGGAGAGAGCGGCCTTATCGCAAAGGTCGAGCTGGACGGCTTTAACCCTAACGGCGTTATGTCCGCTATTCAGATGCGCGGCAAGCTGCGCGGCCTGAAGGACACTACCGGTCAGCCCATTTTCAAGAGCGATATGCAGGGCACTACTCGCTATGGCCTGGACGGCATGGACATGTACTTCCCCATGAACGGCTCTTTTGACCCAAACCAGGCCCAGATGATCGTAGGCGACTGGAGCCAGCTGGTGTACGCCATTCGGCAGGATATGACCTTCAAGATCTTTACTGAGGGCGTTATCCAGGATCCCAGCACCAAGGCCATCACCTACAACCTGATGCAGAACGACATGGTGGCCCTCCGTGCCGTCATGCGTCTGGGCTGGGAGATCGCTAACCCCATCAACGCCTACAATGCTGACATCACCAACCCCTTCCCCTTCTCTGTGTACGGCAAGGCGGGCACTGTGTCCGCTGTGACTGTGGCTCCCGCTACCGCCACTGTTGCTAAGGGCGCAAGCAAAGCGTTTACCGCTACTGTGACTGGAGATGGCATTGTCAGCGGTGATGTGGAGTGGTCCCAGGATGGCACCAAGTCCAGCATCACCGATGATGGTGTGCTGACTGTTGGCTCTGCGGAGACTAAGTCCAGCATCACTGTGACCGCCAAGTCCAAGCAGGACACCACCAAGACCTCCACTGCTACCGTTACCGTTCCCTGACCTGAAAGGAGCTGGCCCGCATGGTCTACGCTGATTATACATACTACTCCGGTGCCTACATGGGCACTGTGAGCGAGGAAGATTTTCCGCGTCTGGCTGTTCGGGCCAGCTCCTTCCTCGATTACTACACAATGGGCAAGGCGGAAAACAACGCTGATCTGGACGCTGTGAAGATGTGCTGCTGCGCTCTGGTTGACCAATACGCTGTCATTGAAGCGGCAAAAGCTCTTGCAACTAAGCGTCTTGCAAATGCCGCCGCAGGTGATGCGGAGGTAAAGAGCGAAACGGTAGGCGGTTACTCCAGGAGTCTGGCAACTGGTGGTGAAACTGCTTTGTCTGCACTGAACACGACCGAAAGCGCCAATAAGATGCTGGCCCAAACCTGCAATGAATACCTGGCTCACACGGGCCTGTTATATCGTGGAGGGGGGTGCTGCGGGTGTACGCTCCCCACACTGTAACGGTCTACAACATCGTCCAGGAAGTTGACCCATCGACTTTTGAGGAGACAGAAAGCGTTTACATCACTATCCTGCGGGGCGTGATGCTGCAAGCCTCAAAGGCCGTCAACGTCCGGGAAAGCGGCCTGGAAGGGGCTGACGCTGTCAACCTGTATATTCCTTTCGCTGTTGATGCTGTAGATGGCAAGACAGGTGCGGCAAAGACTTTTTCCAAGCCCCAGGCGTTCAACGCCGCTGCAGATAAGGTGGGACTGTGGACGCTTTCCTATAACGGGAACGGTGGAGAGACGGTCTTTGTCAAGGGTGAGTTTGTTTCCGACAACATGACCATCGTTCGAGCCCACGATGACTGCTACAACGTGACCAAAGTTGACGAAAAAGATTTTGGAAGCGCTGACATGCAGCACTGGGAAGTTGGGGGAGCCTAAATGGCACTTAAATTCTCAGTCCGAACCGACGGGGTGGACGCCATTAAAGGAGCCATTGCTTCTGCGTGTGGTCGCGCTGAACACATTTTGGCCCAGCAGATAATGAAAGACACCACCCCTTTTGTGCCTGCGCTTACAGGCTCTCTGACGCAGAGAACGCGGGTGGTTGGCAACGAGGTCATTTACCCCGGCCCATACGCCCGGTTCCTGTACTACGGAAAGGTCATGGTTGACCCACAGACCGGCAGCACATACGCGCCCAAAGGCGGGCACAAGGTGGTCACAGACCGAAATCTTGTATTTAACACAACAACGCACCCGCAAGCACAATCGCATTGGTTTGAGGCTTCCAAAGCGCAGAACATGGAGAAGTGGATGCGTGTAGCAGATAAGGCGGTGAAGAAATACGGAAAAGATTAAAAAGACGGTGTCCGCAGCGGAGGAAGATCAGATCTCCAGGAAGCTGCTTGCGTGGCTAAATACTTTCCCTGATAAGCCGGTCGATTTGATCCGCTTTGAATTTCTTCCCGCTGATACCGCAGCGATGGCGCTGTCTACAATCCAGGCGGCGTACATCGTCAAGAAATACATCCTCGGTGGCTATCAAGCGGAATACCAGTTTAAGGTTATTTACCGCATAAAGCCAGGGAACAGCAATGATAAACGACTTAAAGCAGATGAGCTGCTGAACGAACTTGGTGATTGGGCGGAATTGTTCGGAGGAGTGAACGACGACCCGTTTATTGGCGAAGGAAAGCATGTTATCCGCATTGAGCCGACAACCAGATCCTCTTTGTTTGCTATGTATGAAAATGGCGACGAGGATCACCAAATCCTTATGAAAATGAATTACGAGGTGAATGTTTAATGGCAGATTTGACTTTTGCGACTACCGAAGGCCAGACCATTGACCGAGAGCTTTTGATTGCTTACCTGAACACCGGTACCGCTTCTGCTCCTGAGTGGAGCGCTATCGGCAAGCGCGTGGAAGATTCCACCGCTGAAATGGACTGGGGGCAGGAAAGCAGCCAGGATATTCTCGGCAATACCTTCACGACCATGAAAAAGCCTACCATCACGCAGACCTTTGACCCCATCCCTCTGGATGCGGGCGATGCTGCGGCGGTCAAGATGTGGAATCTTGCCGTCAAAGACCACGACGCGCAGGCCCTGTCTAACCAGGATATGATGATCGGGCACTTCTATGTCACTTCCGGCGAGGCAAAGTTTGCGGAGCGGTATTCCGGCTGCGCCATTGCTGTGACCAGCATCGGCGGTGATGGCGGAGGCACGCTGAATATCGCCACCGAGATCACTTACGGCGGCACTCGTACCCTGGGCACCGTCAAGAAGGGCAGCACCGGCAAGATCGAGTTTACCGCTGACACCTAACGACAAAGGGGCGGGGGATATCCCCGCCCCTTCCTGGAGGACGACATGGAAAACCTGAATTTTTCTGACGGCAAAAAGACATTCCTGGTCAACGGCAAATGTGAGATCACTTTCAACCCCACGGACGCCGCCTTTGCTGGAAAGCTGTATGACGTGTTTGAAGCGCTGGAGCAGAAGCAGAAAGCGAGAAAAAGCCTTGCTGATGCTAACGCAACTGGACGGGAAATCTTCGACCAGATGCGCCAGCTCGACAAGGAAATGCGCAATGTTATTGACGGCGTCTTTGAGGCTCCAATATGTGATGCGGTGTTTGGTGACATGAATCTGTACGCATACGGAGACGGCATGCCCGTGTGGGCTAATTTCCTCCTGACGATTATTGACCAGTTTGACGAGGGCATCAAGAGGGAAAAGGCGCTGTCCAATGAGAAAATCGCCAAGTATGTGAAGAAGTATCACCGATGATGTACGACCTTCCTAAGAGCCTGGAAATAGCGGGGACGGAATACGAAATCCGCTCCGACTATCGAGCCATTCTGGACATTTTCGGCGTGCTCTCTGCCCCGGAGCTGGATAACGAAGAAAAGGCGCTTGCAACGCTTGATATCTTCTATCCTGATTTTGTCCACATTCCCGGGGATGCTTTGCAAGAAGCACTTACCAAGTGCATGTGGTTTATCAACTGCGGTGACGAGGGCGACAACCGCAAACGGCCAAAACTGATGGATTGGGAACAGGATTTTCAGTATATTGTAGCCCCCATTAACCGCGTTTTTGGGCAGGATGTCCGGGCATTGCCCTATATCCACTGGTGGACGTTCATTGCAGCATACTACGAGATCGGGGACTGCTTCTTCGCTCAAATCGTCCGGATCCGCAATTTGAAAGCTAAAGGTAAGCGGCTGGACAAAGCGGATCAGGAATTTTACAGAGAAAATAAGCGTCTGGTGGATATCAAGCGAAAAT
>ERZ1034928.543-NODE-543-length-16837-cov-12.446073_pt1 | contig 16837 bp, 22 predicted proteins | sample MGYA00520627_ERZ1034928 | MGnify/ENA primary metagenome ERZ1034928 (study PRJEB33766, sample SAMN09781755) | gut metagenome | biome: gut microbiome | host: Homo sapiens | place: Madagascar | study: EMG produced TPA metagenomics assembly of the PRJNA485056 data... | reverse complement strand
CCTTTAACTCAAACCCACCTGTTTAGTTTTACATTAAAATTGGTACGCACTATTTCAAATATTTCAAAAGAAGTGCGTACCATAAAAAATATTATTTAATTGTTAGTTATTTGTTCCCACTTACTACCATTCCATAACCACCAGTTATAACCATCCCAGTGCATAGTTCCTTTAGGTGCTCCATTTTGCTTAGTGTTAGCACAGTTGTTACAGATTAACACGTTAACATCATCAGCTTGAGTAAAACTTGATGAGTAGTATTCCCAAATAGAATTGAAGCTAGTTGCTGGGGCATTTCCTGTTACAGTTTTAATTAGATCAATCAAAGCTGTAGTTGCTCTTGGTACAGCAATAAAATCAACGCGTGTAAAACTTGAACCTGCCACTAAAGCAACTATTTTATTCATGGTCTGTATAGTGGGTTCATTATCCATAATATTTGGTCTTGAACTAGGAATATCATGTAGTGCGTTATTACTGCCGTTAATTGCAATACCACAATTAGATTCATAATTTGACTCATCTATCTCAGTAGTATAATTAGGATATTTTGCACAGCATCTCATTCTAACACCTTTTATTGTATTACTATTACCTATAATATGTATAGCACAATTATAAGAGAAATCACATGTAAAATTTGTTACATCATTTGCATTAGCTTGAATTAACATACCTTTGCTTGACATACCATCACATCTACAATCAATTATTGTATTTAATGAACCTGTTATATAATATCCTATAGAACAATCGTAAGCTCTTGTATTTAAAACATTGTTATCGTTAGCTAAAATGTATACACCAAAATAGCATTCAAACATATAACAATCACTGATTTTAGCGTAATAGTCACACTTTATTCCACTTCTACAATGATAGACAGCACAACCATTAGCTCTACTTCCATAGTCATGTAAATAGATACCTGTTTGATCGCCACTTTCGTATTTACTATATATTGGCTGTTGTGCTCCCTGTCTAGCTAATTCTCTATTCTCAGTTTGATAATAACTGTGTCCTCTTACAACAATATTTTCAACAACACAAGAGTCATTTACTTGAATAATAGGGTCAGCGGTACTGTCAATAACAGCATTGCTAGCAGTTCTCCAACCTCCAACCTCACCAGTACTATGATTGATTTGTGGCAATGAAATTGGTGTACCATAAATACTAGAATATACATTGATTGTTTTTTCTGCGTAGTAATATCCACTTGGAAAGAAAATACCGTTTTTAGGTCTTAGCGAATTTAACTTATCAACGTCAATCTTACCGTTTGTATCAACACATCCACAACTTATAACATTTAATGGTGTTTGTATTAACACATGATAAACATTACCATATTTTTCATAATACATGTTTTCTGGTTCAATTAAAGTAGTTTTCCATATACCTGCTCCACCATCGTTTACTTTGTGCCTTCCTAGTACATTATAAGTAATATTTGGAATATTCTTTGTAGCTAGATCAAATGTATCAAACGTTCTAATCATAAAACTTCCCATCAGCGTAGCAAGCGTACCATCTTCTGCCATTTGATCAAGTTTTTTATTGATCTCATCTTGTACATTAAGATTTTCAAAATATTTTTCAATAAATTCCTTTAGTGTGTTAAAAGCACCGTTTAAATCTACAATCACATTATGTAACGTGTTTACATCTTCCATAGTTTTATTAAGATAGTCAACAACTTTACACAGTAATTCATAATAGCTTAAACTATCATCATAAACAAGAGGAAGGACTTTCTGACACCAAAACTTGAATGGTTTTAATTCTCTATATTCGCTCATAATTTATCTCCTAACTTACCATAGTCCAAAGAATAATTCACCAAACTCATCAATAACCTGCATGTCAATATTTAACATGGTTTTTCTGAACTCTTGCAACAACTTACTATAGCTGTCTGTTCCCTGTTTGCCACTAATAGTTTCGATATATTCTTCTGTACTGTTATTACTTCCATTACTCTTTTTTGTCCCATTACTTGTTCCTGTTGCGCTATCATTTTCATTCTGTGTACTTTCCCCGTTTTGTGTGTTAGCTACTGTATTACTTTCTGTTTCATCATCAACATTAGTTACTTTTCTAGCATTGGTCAAATAATTTTCATTTTCTAATCCTGTTATAGCACCTTGAGGTGTATCAGAATATAAGTCTTTTTTAGTTCCATTATTATTTACGACTCTTTCACTAGTACCGTTATTAGTTACTTTAGTTGTACCATCACTTTTTACTGTTCTTGTATCTGTTGTTGTGTTTGTTCTAGTTTCATCATCTGTAGACGTACCATTAACAGTTCTGTTGTGTGTTCTACTTAAATCAACGTCCTGCATAGGGTTGAATTTAATTTTTGCACTTTCATATAGTTGGTTATAATATGGCATGATTTCCTCTAGCTTTGTATTCATCCAAAGCATCCAAACACCAACCGTCTCAGCTCCAATTTCTCTAAGGTAATAGTGTTTCAAAATCTTCTGGCACAGAACACTTCTGTATGCTTCATCAAAAAATGAAACTTTTGAAGTAAATATTTTGTCCCACGAATTAGCTAATATTTCATCAATACTATTAGCACCTTTAGATTCTTCTAATCCACTTTTGGATTCACAGATAAATCTTACTTCTGTTGTATACTTACTCATTACCTGCACCCCCTATTGTGTCTGCTCCTGCTTCTTCTGGAATAGTGTCATTGTCAACCTGTTGGAAATCTTCGCGGTAATTAACTTCTATATTAGTACCAAACATAGCATTGATTTTTCTTGCCGCTTCTCTCCTGCTGTTAAGTCTGCTGTATCTACTTGCGATTGTACCACCTTGATTTCTTGTAACTTCATCGGTAATCAGTCTTTCACGCTTTTGAATGTTAATATTGCTAATACCCAAATAAGTAAGAGCCTCATTCCAAATTTGTGTCTTTAATGTATACAACTTATCACAAACATACGGTGCACCAGTTTGTAACACCTTTAACACATTAAGATCAAGATTTTTGTCACCAAAAATAAAAGGTGCGTTACCGTCAAATTCTTTATAAAGATTCAACAAAGTAAGTCTTTGTTTTTCAGTACCTTGAACTAAAACTGGTGTCTTTTGTGCGTTTGCGTTCACATCAATGATTCTATCAAGCACATACAATCTTCTAGCAAACATTTTAGTATCAAGAATACTATTTGTGTGCAAATAATTATTCCAAATGATAACACTATTACTTTCTTTTAATAATGCGTTATAGTTGTTATAACCAGAATAAGCCCTTCTTAAAACTGGATCGCCGTAAATTCCTAGTCTACCATTAGCCATGCAGTCTAAGCAGATATTACCCAGCACTTCATCATTGAAATACACCATGCATCCTGTCTCAAATAAATGTAATTCAAGATATCTTGCATCAACACTTGTTGGTAAATTTTTCCACTCAAACATGCTAATAGCTAATTCAGTTAAACGATTAAGGTATTGTACATAAGTTAAATTATTAAGTCTTGCACTATCCTCAAATAAATTAGCTGTTCTTCTTTTATTGCTCACAATTTCACCCCCCTTTTTATACAGTATTGTCTAATTCATAGTGTCCTATTTCTGCACCATTTTTCCAGAACGTAATTCCATTATTATAGATGTTACAAATTTTCTTCATATCATCAGATGGAATACTTCCAGTTAAAGTACATCCAACTGTCTTAACATAGTTCCAATGAGGTCTACTATTTCTATTTGGTACTTTTACACGTTTAATAGCATATCCAAACATAGTAAAATAGTCGTCAATCATTCTAGCAAATTGTGCAGTAACAGAGCACCTTCCACCATAAAATTGTTGCTTATTGTTTGCTACATTTGCACCGCCATTGTTAAGGTTTCCTTTACTAATGTCAGCGGCTATAGATGCACGGTATGTCTGTGATAACGTATTAGAAATTTGTGAAATAGCATTCAACTTCATATTGTACCCTGCTAATGGATGCCAAATATCGTTAAGAGCTGTCGAAGCTATATTAGCACTTGCACCTAAAGCAATAGGTAAACTATTTTGTGCTATCCACGCTTGATAAGCGTCAACATTCCACGAACACATAGGATAACTGTGTAACTGAACACTTTCAGTGTTTAAAGTAGTATACCCACCTAATTCACTATAACCTGCTACACCTTTATAACCACAAGCTCTAAGAACCGCAACAACTGGTTGAGTTACTGTGCCACTAATTTCAACAACTGGTGTGAGGTTTGGAAAAAATTCATAGCGTAATGTAAGTTCACTACCTGACGCGTTGTCAATATGATAGAAATTATATGGATATGTATATAGCTTTTTGTTCTTTGGCTTATATCCATTTAATGTGTCACTTGTACTTGTCCCTGTTAAGGTAATAATATTTGCCATAGCACTTTGACCATAGCTTAATTTATGCGTTGATGGTATAGCATCCCCAATAAAAATCTTGGGAAAAATGTAAACAGAAATAATTGAATCTGGTTTCTTATTATAGTTGTTAATTTTTTCGTTAATACCTTCAACGTCAGTACTATCATATACCCACAATTCTGCACTGCCATATATACCGTCATACAGTGTACCGCTTGAACCCTCATCAACGTCAACTATAGCTAAACACACTACCATATCAATCATTCTAACAATACTAGAATAATCATTAAACACATACTCCCCTGTTGCTACACTCTCTGGTTCAATGTGCTCTCCAATTACATCTGTTTCAGTATGCTCTCTTTCAACAAAGCAATGATCAACGCTATAATTAAAAAACCATGTTTGCATAACGTCAATCTCAAATGTAATTTCACTACATTCATTGTTAATAAATTCAACGTTTGTGATGTAAGCATAAAACCACTTGTCACCATAAGCAGTATTTTGAAACATCATATAATTGCAGTCATACAAGCTATCAGCTTTTATTCCAACTCTTGATACACCTCTTTTAACACGCTGATAAGTGTAATTAACCATATTATATTTAACCAACCCATTAAAATAGTTGTACTGGTTTGTAGCATTATCAAAATAAATAGTGTGTTCATATGTTGTATCAAGTGGGACATTTCTTAAAATCTTAATATTTGTTGTAGGTTGAATATACATAAATTCACTCCTTTTTTATAAGGGGAAAGAGACAATTCCCTATCCCCCCTTTACTTTAAGATCAACCCTTGTTAAGTGTAAATGTAGCATCTACAGTTGTTGCACCAGTAAGGTTAGTGGTAGCTGTATACAGAGCACCATTGATCTCAGCAACGATTTTAACGTCTGTTGCAACCTGCGAAGTAGGAATAATAATACCACCAAATTTCTGTACAGCGATACCTGCTTCTGTTAAAGCTTCTGTCTGAACAAAATTAACATTTCTTGGGTCAAGCCCTGCACTCTCATACTTTGGACTAATTGTAAATACTGTAGCCACATCGCTTTCATCCTTGCTGTCTACATGTACTGTGATGCTTTCTGGCAGATCTGTATTAGCCGCTGTAGTAACAAACATTATAGCGTTTGCAAATGGTGAGTTACTGATAGTTTTCCATGTATGATAGAAATAATTCCAGTACAAACCACTAGCAATATAATCCTCTGTAAATTTATTGTTGTTATCATAAACTTGAAACCAGTTTTCATCTAAGATAACAGCTTTTACGTTTGCCAAAAGAGCTAGTTCAGCTGATGTGACTTCTTCAATACCGTCAGAATTAGCTCTAATAACATCAAAACGTGCATTGTCAAATTCTGTCCAGTTGTCAATAAGAAATAATCTGCCCATAAAGTCAGCTTTTTCCATATTGAATGCACTGGCAAGTACATTTACGTCAAATTCTGCATTAAATAATGAGTCCATAAAGATAACCTGTCTGTCTTTAGGTGTATTGTTTTTTACATTCAATTCATTGTATTTATCTGACATAAATGTGATCAAATTAGAAGTACCTCTAAACTGTACAGCCGCGGCATCAAGGTTTGTACCATCACCTACGCTTTTACTGTGAATCTTACCATGACTAATAGCCTTAATCAGTAAGTACTTAAACAGTAAGAACTCGTCATACTCTGCGGCAGTATAAACAGAATCAACGATCTTTGCGATAAGATTCTGTACACCATCAATGCTAAGAAAAGCCTGCTTTAAGTCCTCATCCTGAATAGTAACAGGGTACATAACTCTCCAGTTCATTGTGTGGAAAGCTGATCTTACATCTGGAATAGTTCTCTGAAACTCACGCTGTGCGGCTTTTTCTGGGTCAAAGTCAACAGCTTTTGCAATAGAAACAAAAATATCTTCTACTGTTTCACCAAACTCAATGTACCCCTTTTTTAAAATAGAATAAGGATTGTTAAATGTTGCACTCTGGACACGCACAATAGCAATTCTATTAACAAGTGCGTTAATAAACTGGTTAGCAAAAGCGGGTGTACCATAGATAACTTCTCCTACCCTTGGAATATCACTTGCTTTTGCTACTTTTGGTACATTCTGCTGATATTCATATGAAGCATTCTGACGAATAACATTCATAATATCAATCGTTGACGCATTAAGCGTACTGTTTGCAATTCTTCTTGACATATCTTATTTCTCCTTTTTTAAATAATATTTATGCTAAACTGTTTTAAACAGATCGGCAAACGTTTTTGGGGTATTAGGTTCATCTGGCTCATCTGGTTCATCTTTGGGCTTTGGACTGTAGAATCTTTCTGTATATTTCTTTCTCCATTCTGCATCATTGTCCTTGTATTTCTGTTCCCAGTTTGTTGTGTCACTAGCTTTTGACTCTAAATCATCTAATGTATCACTAACATCTTCGAGAAAAGAAATTGTACCATCATCTGTATTATCACCTAGTTGTGTTTTTAACTGCGTGATAATTTCTTCTCTAGTTTTTACTGCCATGTGGTTCTCCTTTCTACGATATTTTTGTCCACTTAGTTGCGTCAAATAAGAGGCTAAGTCTTAATGCAAGTGGGTGATTAGGTGAGATCATAATTGTACCATCTTCTGTCACCATAATTGTAAACCCTTCTTCATGTTTGTAAGTACCTGCTTTGAACGGAATATTTGTTTCTCCTTTCTTATTAATAATGATATCTTATTTTCATCCAAATAGGCATTTTCTTTTTACGCTTTTTGGGTGGAATCATTCCAGATAAATAACGATAAGCCATAATAGCGTTATTGAGTGAATTACTTTCTGGCAGATATATGTTTTCTGTGTACCACCTTGTTATACTGCTATCGTCATAGTGATCTTGAATATAGTTGTAACATTTATTTGCAAATTCTACACGCAAGTCCCACGAAACATCATGAATACCTTCCCAACACTGGTTAAATGCGTGTGTTAACATTTCAATATCTGTAGAATCTGATTCCAAAAATTCAGTCAGTGTTTGAAATGTGTAATCTGCGTGTGGTATCCACAAATCCTCGTATAATAAGAAAGCAAGCTGTCCGTCACCATCGTCCTGTTCATATCCGTTTTCTGTTAACCATGTGGTAAGCTGATATAGTCTACCATGCGTGTCTCCATTAACATTTGTCCACTGACCTAGTCCGTATCCTTTACGCAAATCAGTTGGTAAACCTGGTGTTAAATTTTGCCATACACCTGGAGATAAAGTTGACTCCTGCCAAAAGTTACCACATATTGCAGAAATAACATAAATACTTGGACTCATAAGTTGCTCTCCTGTTTCATTTTTTCATTCACAATTTTCTGAATAGATGTGTAGTCATATCCTGCTTGTGCTAGTCTACGCTTGCGTTCATCACCGTTACCCCAGTTGCCTCGAATTACTTCAAGGGCAATTTCTTCATTTGTTTTTGATGTGTGAGATGAACCACCCTGCATTAACTGGTTCACACGCGTTTGAACTGTAACATAGTTAAAACCTGCTTCCTCTAAAAGTAATTTTCTTGTTTCGCCATTTCCATATTTTCCACGAATAACGTCTAACGCGACAGCATCTAAGTCAACTGCTGTGTTAGAAGTATTTTCAATGTATCTCAAATGAACGTCCCAACCGCCCTTGTATTCGTAGTAAGGTGCAATGCAAATTTCTTTTCCAGTTTGATCTCCTGTTGCACCACCTTTTATTGTACCGTTTTCATTGATAGTAGCATGAACTATCTCGTTTTCATTGATACTCATAACAACATGTTTTCCTGTTTTAAGGTGAATGTCGCCTGTTTTCCATGGTGCTTTACAATCAACAAAACCGCAACCTCTAAGCTGTTTTTCTAAGTTACCTGTCCATGAATATGGTGAAACATTAAAACCTGCGTTGTGTAAACCGATTGCTACTAAAGAGGAACAGTCATAATCTGGACTGTAACGATTAGTTTGGTCATATCCATGCGTATTGTCATTAGCTGTTTCAATCATAAACTGTACTGCTGTATCAATGCTTGGCATATTTAATCTCCTTTTTTATCATCGTAAATGTGAAAAAGCTCCATTAGTTTTTCTGGTAAAATATCTGGATTGATCTTGCAAATATTTTCCAGAATTGATACTAGTTCTGTTGTACATACATATAGAATAATTACTGGAAGAACTGGCACGCTAAACTGAAAACCAATAATAGAACCTTGTGTGTCAACTAGCCATGCTATGAAATAACACAACATGAAACCAACCTTTTTAAAAAGACCGTCACGCAATTTTGAACTCTGGATATCTTTCAGTTTAACAGCTGTGATAATACCAGTACATAGGTCTAAAAGATTGAAAACTAGTGCAACAATAATAGGGTAAAATTGTTCCATTTCTTTCACTCCTTTCCGTTTTTATCTAACAATATTATATCATATAAATTGACAAAACGCAATAGGTATGCTATAATAAATAAAGAAAGGAAGTGACTATAAATGAGCAAATATTATGATGGTACTAAACTATTGTCAATGAATGACATAAATGGAAACAAACCAGAGATATACATGTGTACAACAAATAGAACTGGTGGAAAGACAACATATTTTGGTCGTCTTTGTTTAAATAGGTTTTTAGATAAGGGTGAAAAATTCTGTCTCATTTATCGTTACAATTATGAACTAGACGACGTTGTAGATAAATTCTATAAAGATTTGGGTAGTTTGTTCTTTTCAACTCATGAAATGACAAGCAAAAGACGTGCTAGTGGTATTTTTCATGAACTCTTTTTGGATGAAAAAAGTTGTGGTTATGCTTTATCACTTAATAGTGCAGATCAGATAAAAAAATATAGTCACTTATTTTCTGATGTTATGCGTATGATTTTTGATGAATTTCAGAGTGAGTCAAACCATTATTGTAATGATGAGGTAAAAAAGTTTCTCAGCATACATACTTCTGTAGCAAGAGGACAAGGTAAACAAGTTAGATATGTACCTGTCTACATGCTAAGCAATCCTGTTAGTATCATCAACCCTTATTACGTAGAAATGAATATCAGTGCTAGATTAAAAGACGATACTAAGTTTTTAAGAGGTGACGGTTTTGTTCTGGAACAAGGTTTTGTTGAAAGTGCTAGTGAAGAACAAAAGACAAGTGGTTTTAATAGAGCTTTTTCCAGTAATTCATATGTAGCTTATAGTAGTGAATGTGTTTATCTTAATGATAACAAAAGCTTTGTTGATAAGCCTACTGGTAAAAGCAGATACATTTGCACACTGAAATATAAAGGAACAGATTTTGGTTTACGTGAATTTGGCGAAGAAGGTGTTATATATTGTGATGATAGACCAGATAGCACATTTGCTACTAAAATAACCGTAACAACTAGCGATCATGAAATCAATTATGTTATGCTAAAACGTAATGATTTCTTCTTATCAAATTTACGATATTTATTTGAAAGAGGTGCGTTTAGATTTAAAGATATGCGTTGCAAAGAAGCTGTCCTAAGCGCATTAAGTTATTAACATTAAACTGGTATCTTCTCATGTTTTCATCAATGAATAAGTGGGATAGCACACTTGAAATTATAGTGCCTGCTTTATTTGTCGTTATTGCTAAGCGCATTGTATGGTACATGAGTTAAGGATATAAAGAAAAGCAGAGTAATGAACATTTTGTTCACCTCTGCTTTTTCTATTCCTTAAACCATGTAAATCTTTTTACCTTTTAATTCTGCGTAAACCAATTCGTAAGTTACACCATCATCCTTTGTTACAACATACAAACAATCACACCAGTCAATATTTTTAAAACATTTTATAATGCAATCCTTCAATTTCATTGGTTCTTTTCTTACGCTTCTAACAATGTTTTCTGATGAGCACCTAAGCGTGTTGCATACTGCTTCAATCTTGTTAATGTTACTAATACTTCCAATCACATATATTTTATTCATAGTGTTTGTTACCTTCTTCCTGTTGAACCAAAACCACCACGGTCTTTTCCACTAAGATTTTCTACAATTTTAAGCTGTAAGAGTGGTTGATGCTCAATGATTCTGAATTGACAGATTCTTGTGTTTTTAGGAATACAACAAGCTCTGGTAGCATACACTGGAAATCCCCACTCATCATTGTTTCCACAATATGCTTCATCAATTACCCCGACAGAATTTGTCATAATTACACCATAATGCTTAAAAGTTGAACTACGCGGTACGACAAGTGCTTCATAGTTTTCTGGTAATTTCATTGCTACACCTAGAGGAATAATCATAAAATCACCTGCATTCATTTCTACGTCAATAGCTGTGCGTAGATCAATCCAATCACCACCTGCACACTGTGCTACTGCTGTAACATCTTCTCTAACATATTTGATTTCAATTTCTTTTAATTTCATAATTTGTCCCTTTCTATCCATTGGAGTACACATAGGTGTGTTTCTAAAAGCACAATCTTGACACCCATTATAAAAACCACATTCATCGCATGTGCAAGGTTCATAGTCATATTCTGGATATTCACTCGCTAAAGCAGTTGGGCAATAACCGTTTACACAAGTTATTCCACAATAATTTACACATCTTTCCATAATTACCTCATTTCATATGGTGTGTCCACAAGTAGTACACCACCACGTATTCTTTTTGGTCTTAATTTTCCGGGTACTTTTAAACCAACTCTAAAGTCCCTCATTGTTCTCTTAATTGGTTCACCAGTTTTAGAATTAAGTAAAAATTCTTTTTCATCATCACTCCATTCCTTTTTTATTTTTTCACCTTTACTATTTATGTATCCGTCAGCTGTAGCTGTACAAGATAGTGACACTTCAAACAGATCTTTACATTTTTGTGGCATACCTGCACACTTAATGTTGTTGTATGGCTCATCTATAGGTACAAGATTTTCTGCAACAACGTGCTCAATGTAAGTCTTTTGTCTGGTAAATACAGCTACGTCCCAGTTACTTTCCAGTTTCCAACAACAAAAATTTTTATCATGGACTTTAATACCAACTATTTTTTCGGGTGGAAGGTCACAATGTATGCTATCTGTATCTGCATATATGAAACCTGCTTTATCAACTCCATGATAATTTTTTTGGGCAGCTCTGATAGTGAAATTTCTAGCATAGCTAGTAATAGCTGAGCCGACTGGAATATAACCAGGTTTTTTCTTATCTTCTGCAACTGGTAAAAAGCCAATTGAACCATCGTCTTTAACGTAAGCTATTTTAAAACTTGAGTCTGTACTACTTGCCATTTTACCGTACAAGTTATTTAAGAATAATTTTGCAAGTTCACGTAAAGCACCTTTACTTTCCTGCTTAATCTTTTTGTACTTGTCAATGTACTCATCAAATATACCTATTTCACTGTAAAACCAACAACCATCAAGTATTTCAAAATCAACTAGTTCATAGTGCTCTTTTAATAATTGATAGTCTGTCATTGTTAAAACTAGTTCAACTCTTGTGTCGTGTGTGTTACCATCTTCGTCAATCCAATGTGTGTATTTTTTACCTGTTTTCTTATCATACACATCAGTTGACTCAAGTGCTTCAGTACCGTCATATAATAATGAGGACTTTATTTGTATAAATGGTAACATATTTTCTTTAATATAAAAACGCGTTTTAACTCTAACAAAGTAATACTTATTTTCCCCTATAGCTTTATCTGGAATCATGTTTCCCTTCCAGAAACACGGTTTACCTACTGGATACCTATTACCACTTTCAGAACTCATCATAGAGGGGTATAATGAATTAACGTCTGCTGTTGTACCATTTTTGTATATTTTGTTTTCTTTACCTTTAACCAAATAGCACCAACCACCACGGTATGATTTACGAATATAATCACCTGCTGATGGATAACCGTATAACGATTTATCTATTTGAATTGTGTAAAGGTCTGGAAACATTTCCTCATAAGACAGAACGTTTTTAGTTGAAGTCTTACAAATTTTTTTGTATTCTTCCAAACAACACGCGCCAATGGTTAATTTATCATGCCCCTCTTGAAACATAATTTCAAGTGACTCTTTTACAACTAAAACGTCATTAGCAATATACTGTTTTTCCTCATCAGTTATGTTACAACCTGCGTATCTAAAACCAGTATACTCCATATCAAGTTTTTTATGTTTAGTTGCAAAGCTTTCACCTATTCTCTTAACACTAAAAGGTAAAAGTTTTAATGAGTCTCTTATTTCAATAAAATAACCACCTGTTTTTATGATTATTGAGTACCACTGTCCACGTTCTGATATACTGTATTTAAATGTGTTGTTGGTCATTTCTTTTTCCTTTTGCCATTCAACATCATAGTCGTGCTCACCTATTTTATTGAATGCCTGTTTGAAATGCTTATCAACCAATAAATAAGATAACCAGAATGCACCATCAAACTTTAAATTGTGATAGTAGGCAACTATATTAGATTTAAGACTTTTAAAGTATTCAAATTGCTCACCTATGGAATGAAAAATAGATACCCTGTCAGTAAACAATTCTACAGACGCACTTGCCCAAACCTCTGTAACTACCTGCCCCGTGTAAACAGTTGTCTCAAAATCACACATGAAATAACGAAACTTTTTTACTCTCAAAATGGTATCTCGTTATCTTCATCTTGCTCGAATGCGTCCATTACTTTTTCTCTAATATCATCTGTATCAGGCATAAAATCCATCATATGGCTCATGTACTCGAATATTTTCTCAGCTTCATAAGCTATTTTGTAATTAACCAGATACCCTGCTTTAGCTCCATCTTCTAGCATAATAGCTACACCCAATTCACCATTTTTCTCTATTTGTGCGTCCAACCAATGAGTTAATAAATCTCTACACATTTCATTAAATCGTAGCAAATTTACTCTGTAATTAGAAATAACAACTCTAGCAAAAAATGAAGTATCATGCGAAACATAAGTAGGTGGTGTAAAACCTTCTGTGTTTGTACTTTCTTGTGTAGGTGGTTCAACTTGGATATTACGCTGTTTTTGCTGTTGCTTTACAATTTGTAAGCCTTTTTTTCCGGAAATAACTTCGCCATATGTTGCTTCTGAAACGTACTTAGCTTTTTGATACAGCTTATTAGGAGTTAATTTTTCCAGTTTTCTAACGCTAGCTTGTGTTATTCTTTTTGGTCTATTTGGTATTACATTTTCAGAAAAAACAAAACCTTTTTTCTCTGCTCTGCGTATAAAAGATTTTACTCTTTTAAGCTGTTTGTTGTACTCCTGCCCTACTGGAGATTTAACCTTTTTAATAGCCATAAACCGCACCTCTTACTTAAAAAGAGGAGTAACAAAAATTCTACGTGTTACTCCTCTCTTATCTTAATATTCCTGCTTTAAAATTTAAATGTTAACTGACTCTGTGTCAAGTACACAGTTTACAAAGTCCCGTCCTGCTCTGGTTTTACCAGAAGTCTTAATTACTGTAAATGGTTCTCCATCCATGATCTTTGCAATATCTGAAATTGATCTCTTAAACGTTGCAGACTGACAGGAATAAACCTTGTTATCTGGTGTGATGATAGAAAGAACGTTTACTACTTCTCCGTCATCTTCCTTTACATCTTCAAATTTCAGTGTACCCGCAACTGTGATCTTTGTACCATCTGGAAGGTCTTTCACAGATGTAATTGATGGTGAAATGGTCATAAGATACACTTCACGTTTATTAAACTCTCTACTCATTTCTTTTAAGTTAATCATAGTATTAGTCTCCTTTTATGTGTTAGTTCTGGTGTGTGTCACTACCTGCTTCATCTGTTGTACAATTTCTTGGCGGTAACACCTTTGCGTGTTCCATGAAATCCTGCTCTGTCATACCATACAATGTCTCAACCTGCTCTGTGCTAACGATGTGTGCCGCCTTGATTGTATCGGTTTCAACCATAGGCTTAATCTTCTTTAATAAAGATTCCTCATCCTTGTATGTACGCGGCACTGTTACACTTACGTTGCAAGGCTCTCCCTGCTCAATGTTGAGGCACATTACGACTGCCTTTGTTGCTGTGATTGTTCTTGTTACCATCGGAACTCTAGCCATGTTTTTGTTCTCCTTTTCTGTTGTTTAGATGCAAAAAATTATTTTTCACCCTTTGGGTGAGTGGGTAGTACAGGAATCGAACCTGCAATTTCCTAGCTTACAACACCTTGCTATATAGTAATTGAGTTGAATATGACGATAATCTCCTGCATAGTTGCTATTATAGCACTTGAACCCTGCTAATAAGAGGGAACAGCGACTTACCTTTTGTCTGTAACTACCCTAGTGAGGTTGGGTAGCTAGTCACAGCTACCCAAATGGCTATGTAACCATTAAGAGAGGTTGGAAGGAAACCTTGTCTATGTCTCTTTCTGTTTACAAGAGTATTATAGCATGTTTACATATAAAAAGTCAATACCTATTTACAAAAATTTTTTAGAAAAAATGTAACGAAACAATGTACTTAACATAATGATTTAAAATATCGTTTGTTAACGTTTTTACTGTATTAGTGTTTGTAATTTCCTGCGATATGCTTTCTTTTATATACCTGCAATTATTTCCTGCTTTGTCAATGATATCAACATACAATGTGTTAGAGTGTACGTGAATAAAAATATCATCTTTTAACCTCTTTTTTAGTTCCTTTTGCAATAGTACACATAAAATCGTTTTCATGGTAATTTTCTCCTTTACTTATGATGTTTAGTTGTCAATGTGCAATGCTCATGTTGAGCGAAAAGGCGTATAGCGTTGAAGCTATAACCGTGCCTGCAATTCACACGCGCCTTATTATATTCTGCTTAATAGATTATTTGCTAGTTTCTTCTCTTAACTTGTATGCGTATAGGTTGATATCTGACCATGCACCATAAAGCGGTGTATCACGCAAATCGTTTTCATTCATTACAATATAAAGCTTTGCGGATATTTCTAGCAACTTGTAATATAATTCTTCGTTGGTCATGTGTTCACGCTTTCTTTTTGTTTGATGTTATAAACATTACCGCATAGTTGAGCTTTGAGTCTAAACGCTTTAGTTCTTCCAGATAGTACTTCATTAGTGCTCTATCATATAGATTCTTTTTGCCAAATGACTCATATTCATTTTTTGACTCAATATATGAATAATGTGTCAATTCTAATTCATGCACAAATTTATTGCTAATTTTTGGTAGTGCTAAAGCAGTTTTACATGTGTCACGTTTTTCACACATTACGCAATAAAGATAATTTGCACTAGTGCAACAAGCACTTTTAAACTCTGACTTCATTTTAGTCATCCTCACTTTCTGAAACTGTGACATAGCGTTTTGGTAATACTTTTGCAAGCTTAATAAATTCTTCTTCTTCCATACCGTAAAGCACACTTTCAACCGATGATTCTACAATGTGCACCAATTTCATGGTATCAGTTTGATAAGCGTCCTGCAATGCTTTTAAGAGGGTATCACCTGTTAATTCACCACTAATAGTATACGATGTAATTGATACGTCTGCTGTGACAACATTCAATGTCATAACCTTTGCTGTAGTCTGTTCAATAGTTCTTGTTACCATTCTTTTTCTAGCCATGATAAAATTCCTCACTTTATTTTAGTCTCACCCTGTTAGGGTGGAATGGACTAGAGGGAATCGAACCCTCTAACCGCCTGTTTACGGTGTCCTGTTAGATACCTCTTACATGACAATAAGCTATAAAACTTGATTTAATTGTTAGTACAATCAATGTTGTCATTTCTTGCAAATCCAATATATTGTAATCTGTAAAAGCTCTCTTAATCATCCAATTCACCGATGTGCTGACAGTGATACCCTCATCAAATTGTGATAAAGCTATTCTAATTGGACTGTCACTATTTGTATTTGTAACAAGCTTCATTAAACATCCATTTTCAGAATAAGTTACACAGAAATGTTTAATATTGACGTTAAATAATTCGTTCAATCCCTTAACAATATTGTCAGCTAATTCTTTTAAACTATACATAATACCTCACTTTTTTGCTTTTTTTTGAAACTGGTTTATTCTACGATACCAGTTAAAACGCTTTACTTAGTCTTTTTTCACATTGCTAAGGTATTCCTTGCCACTCTGGGGTATTGGCAACCCTCACGTTTTAGCAAAAACAGTAGTTAAACTAGCTTATTTTATCCGTGTCTATCCGCAAAACAAGCCCCTAAAAAGCATGTATCCCTTAATTGTTTTTGAGTGGTTTTTTCCACTGGTTTTAGTTTCAGTGATTTTCCTCACATGGTGTTTTAAGTCGTCGCCACTAGACTAAAAGCTACGCAAGGGATTGAACCTTGCGGACTGCCTTTACAGTGTAGCTAATTCATGCAAAAATTTAGATAACGTCTCACGCTCTCTCCTGCTAGTTTCAAATAAAACATGACTAATTCTATACCATGAATCATTTAATGCT
>ERZ1034928.542-NODE-542-length-16856-cov-7.371228_pt1 | contig 16856 bp, 15 predicted proteins | sample MGYA00520627_ERZ1034928 | MGnify/ENA primary metagenome ERZ1034928 (study PRJEB33766, sample SAMN09781755) | gut metagenome | biome: gut microbiome | host: Homo sapiens | place: Madagascar | study: EMG produced TPA metagenomics assembly of the PRJNA485056 data set... | reverse complement strand
ATCATCCGCTTCATCAAGAAGATCATCACCTTCTTCGGCAAGCTCTTCGGCTCTTCAAGCGGCTCTGACGGCTCCAACAGCTGAACGACAAGCTAAGCCAATCGAACAACAAAGCCGTTCGAACGGATGAACTATTCGAACGGCTGAATAAGTCGAATAACTGAACAAGTCGGACAGCCGAACGATTCAATCAGCCGAACAAGTCGAACAGCTTAACAATTCGAAAAGTTGAACAGCTTGAACGGCTGAACAAGTCGGACGGCTGAACCGCCTGACAGCTTTCCTAAATCCCATTGAGGTAATTCAATAAAGTACGCCGCGGCGCGGGGAATATCCATTCCCCGCGCCGCGGTGGTTTTTAAAAGGCGCTCAAAATTTGAATTATACTATATAGATAAGGATATCACTTTATGTGTTGTAGAATAGCATATGGATTGATAAATTAGAGGTGCCGTATTTTTTACCAAAAACCTGACCTTCTGATACCGTAAAAAGTTGGTAGCAAGAGTGAGCCGTCGTGAGCGCGTTTACAAGCGAACAGGCGAACCGCAGCGTGACTTTTTACGGAAGGTGAGGAGCAACGGAATGAGCAAACGGCGAGGTTTACCGCAGCCGCAACGATATGTAGTTTGTGACGAACCCGTGTCGTGTAGGGAAAAAATACCGCGAACGCGGTCAAACAAAGGACTTGTAATTGAAAGCGTACTGTGGTAAAATTTATTATATATTGAACCAATGGGGGATAAGTATGTCCGACGGTATTACATTCCGTTCGTCTGTAAACGGTTTTAACAGAAACGAAGTAATCAAATATATTGAGTCGCTTTTGAAGGAGAAGGAAGAGCTTTCTTCCGAAATCAAGACTCTTGAAGCGCAGAAAAAAGCGGCTGAGTCCGAGCTTGCGACGGCGCTTGAAATTCTTGAACAGGAGAAGCAGAAGTGCAGCAGGTGTGACGTTGCTCAAAAAGCCGAAGCAAAGCTCGGTGCTGCCATGCTCGACGCAAAGCGTTTTTCGGAAACACTTGTCCGCGATGCCGAAGCCCGCACGAGCGAGGTTTTCTCCGACGCGTCCGAAAAAGCCGGTGCTGCGGTTTCGTCCGCAGGCAGGATATCCGAAATGCTCTCGGCGTTTCTCGACAAATGCTCGGGTGAAGTGTCGGCTGTACTTGAAACCGTAAACGGAATAAAGCATTCGTTGGAATCGTTTGAAGAGGAGCTTGCTTCTTCGGCACCCTCACGAGTTGAACAGATTTTCTCGGATGAAAATGTATCTGCCGATAACGGGGCATCAGATGAAGCCCCCGTGCGCGAGGCGGCAAAAACGGACATTCCTCCGATAAAAAGCGGCGTAAGGGCAGACAGAGAAAACACTCCCGTCTTTGTCGATGATAAGCCGCAAAACAATGAAGAAACAAGGGCGGATGCGGTTCAACCCGACCCGTTCAATGCCGTGCTGTCCGGTGATGACGACTTCAACGGTATAATAGACGCGCCTGTCGTCGACGGCAGATTCGGTTCGTTTGCCGCAGACGACCTTGAAAACGAGATCACTGACGAATTTGAGTCGATAAACGGTGAAAATGTGAAGGTTCCGTTTTTCGCCGATTCCGATAACGGTTCCGAAGATGATTTCGACATGGACGAGGACACCGTATCCGTTCCCGACACGGAGGACGGCACGGACGACGCACAGACCGACACCCCCGCCAACGGCGGACAGGGCGGCGGTTTTGTCCCTGACTTTAATTTTGACGATGATTTTACTATTAAAGTCAGCCTTGACGACTGAAATACACACGAGTGACGGAAAGAGGATATATGGACAACAAAAAGATCTCGGAGCTTAGAAAAAAGATAATAGAAAAAAGATTTTCGGGACTCAATAATATGCAATTCCAAGCAGTGACCGCAGTGAAAGGGCCACTGCTTATTCTTGCAGGCGCAGGAAGCGGAAAAACGACAGTAATAGTCAACCGAATAGCGTATCTTATCGAATATGGCGACGCATATAATTCCGACAGGGTGAACACTGGCTTTGAAGAAGAGCCGGAGGAGATTTTGTCGTCATACCTGAACGGCGACAGCTCTCTGTATGAGCGCGTTAAGCCCATGCTTACCGTGGACGCGCCGAAGCCGTGGCAGATACTTGCCATTACATTTACGAACAAAGCTGCCGCAGAGCTTAAAGAGCGTCTTGTGAAAATGCTCGGCGAGGACGGCAACGAGATTTGGGCGAGTACCTTCCATAGTGCCTGCGTGCGTATTCTCAGGAGATATTCCGACAGACTCGGATATTCCTCGCATTTCACAATATACGACACGGACGACTCCAAACGGGTGATGAAGGACTGCCTGCGCAGTCTTGGAATAGACGAGAAGTTCATGCCCGTAAAGACCGTCCTCAACGAGATATCAAAAGCTAAGGATCGCCTGATTGAACCTGATGAGTTTGCCTTGCAGCAGGGTAAATCGTACGATGCGAGAAAAGGCGAGATAGCGAAGCTCTACGAGAGCTATCAGACTCGTCTGAAAGACGCGGACGCAATGGATTTTGATGATATTATTGTCAATACGGTTCGTCTGCTTCAACAGGACAGCGAAGTAAGAGAATACTATCAGAACAGATTCAGATACATCATGGTGGACGAATATCAGGACACGAACCACGCGCAGTATGTCCTTGTGAGCCTTCTCGCCGGTGCGCATCACAACCTGTGCGTTGTCGGCGACGACGACCAGAGTATTTACAGCTTCCGCGGCGCAAATATCGAAAACATATTAAATTTTGAAGCGCAGAACGAGTCCGCAAAGGTTATTCGTCTTGAAGAAAATTACCGCTCAACGCAGACTATTCTTGACGCTGCCAACGCCGTTATTTCTCATAACCGCGAGCGAAAAGGAAAAAATCTTTGGACCTCGAACGGTGAGGGCGATAAAATTGAAGTGCATACCTCCTCGACCGACACCGAGGAGGGCATATATGTTGCCGACACGGTCACGGAGCTTTCTTCGAAAGGGTATTCCTTCTCCGATTGCGCCGTGTTATACAGAATGAATGCGCAGTCAAATAACATAGAGCGCGCGCTCGTGAGAGCGGGTGTGCCGTACAGAATCATCGGCGGACACCGTTTCTATGACCGTAAGGAAATAAAAGACGCGTTGTCTTATCTCGCCGTGATTTCAAACCCCAACGACGGCGTGCGTATGCGCCGCATTATAAACGAGCCGAAGCGAAAAATAGGCGAAGCGACGGTAAACGCCGTATTCGAAATATCGGCGCGTTTGGGTGAGCCGATTTTTTCGGTTATGAACCGCGCGGACGAGTATAACGCGCTGTCGCGCAGCGCTTCACGGTTGAAGCTCTTTGCCGAGATGATAAACTCATTTATCGAAGCGTCAGGCACAATGGGAATAGCGGAGCTGTTCAGACTCGTGATGAACGAGTCGGGCTATATCGCTTCTCTCAGCAGTGATGAACCGGAAAAACGCGAGGAGCGCATTTCGAACCTTGACGAATTGTATTCTACCCTTGCAAAGTATGAAAACGAAAACGGAGCGGACGCAACGCTTGAAGGCTTCCTGGAGGAGGTCGCGCTCTTATCGGATATCGACAACTACAACGCCGACGCGGATACGGTGACGCTCATGACGCTTCACGCCGCAAAGGGACTTGAATTCCCGGTCGTTTTTCTTGTCGGTATGGAAAACGGTGTGTTCCCGTCGCAGCAGTCGCAGTTTGACCCGACGCTTCTCGAAGAAGAACGGCGGCTTGCATACGTCGGTATAACAAGGGCAAAAAAGAAGCTCTATATTCTCAATGCTTACAGCCGTATGCAGTTCGGCAAAACCACGGCAAATCCGCCCTCGATGTTCATAGGCGAGATCCCGGAGGAGCTGACCGAAAACACCTCCGTCCCGAGAGGGTCACAGGGCTTCGGCGGCTACGGCTCATTCGGCGGATATCAGCAGCGCGGAAACGGCAGATATTTTACGGATAGTGCCGACAGAGGGTACGCGCCGTCACGATCGGGTCAGTCATATTCCGATTTCGGCAGCACCGCACCGGAAACGCCGCGTTATCCCGCGCGCCGTCCCGAAAGAACGATACCGAAGTATACAACGGGCGAGAGCAGCAAAAAAACACCGTCCGCCGACATTAAAATCGGCGTAACGGTGATGCATAAAAAGTTCGGTAAGGGGCTTGTTGTATTTGCACAGCCGCTTGCAAACGACATACTTCTTGAAGTTGCGTTCGAGTCATGCGGCACGAAAAAGCTCATGGCAGGCGCGGCGCATCTCGAAGTTGTAAACGACTGATTTTATCAGTTCTGCAACGAGAATATCGGTGCAATGCGGACATTGGTGACTTCTCTGTCCTTATCGAAGCGGTAGATGCTCATTGCGAGTCCCACTGCTATATAGATGCACAGGTTGGAGGAGCCGCCTGCGCTGAAAAACGGAAGCGTTATTCCTATTACCGGCAGAATTTTAAGGCACATTCCTATGTTTATTATCATCTGCCCGATTATCATTGCGGCTGTGCCGTAGCACATGAGCGAGGTTGCGCCGAATTTCGAGCGTCTGCCGATATGGATCATTTTCAGCGATATTGCGGTGAGCATAGTGATTGCGAGGACGCAGCCGACAAAGCCGAGCTCTTCGCCTATTGCGGTGAATATCATGTCGTTTTCGGCCTCCGGAATGGCGTTGGGCTGTTGGGTGAGTATGCCATTGAACAGTCCGCAGCCTGTCAGTCCGCCGTTTTTGAGGGCTTTCAGTCCTTGCTCCTGCTGGTACATGATATCGGAATAAAGCTCGGGGTAGATAAGCCCGAGGAAGCGTTCCTTTTGTGTGGAGTCAAACAAAAAGTACCATACGGCAGGCGCCGCCGCACAGACGGCTGCCGCGCCGACAGCAAAATATCTCAGCTGAACTCCGGCGCAAAAGGCGATGGCAATAAATATGAGCAGGAAAACAAGTGCGCTGCCCATGTCGCCCGACAGAACGACAAGTCCTATCGGTATCGCCGCATGAATGCCGAGAAACAGTATGTGTCTGAACTGCGTAAGTCGGTCGCCTATAAGCTCTATGTGCATACTGAGCGTTATAATAAAGCCGACCTTCATAAGCTCCGATGGCTGAAAGAACAGTCCCGTTGAGCCGAGCTTCAACCATGTTTTTGCGTCCGGGCGCTCCGCCGGTCCGACGCCGATAAAAAGCGTAAGGACAAGCAGCAGCACGCACACCGCACCTATCACCGGGAACATTTTCGATATGAAATTGTAGTCGATGAACGATATTATTATTGCACCGACGATTCCGGCGGCTACCGCTATAATCATTGTACGCGCGTCACGCGAGATTACCATGGACGGGTCTTTTTCGGCAAGGGTGGCACTGTAAACCATCAGAATGCCGTAGCCCGATGTCGCTATGCACATGAAAAGCAAAAAGAAGTCGGTTTCGCTCAGCACGGTTTTTATTATATTTATTATTTTCGACATTGTTTGTCTCCGTTTTGTTTTACGATTTAATGGGGCGAAAACAGCTTTCGCCGACCCGTTTATACATTATATATTTTTTTTCGTATTATTTCAATAGAGTTCGGGGGAATAGCCTTGAAAAAATATTACAGCTCCGGCGAGGAGCAGACCACTCTCATCGCCCGTGAAATATGCGCCGACATTCCCGGCGGAACCGTGGTCGCGTTTTCCGGCGGCATGGGAATGGGGAAAACGGCGTTTGTCAGGGGCGCGCTGAAAGCGTACGGCAACGATTCGTTCGTTTGCAGTCCGACCTTTGCGCTCGTTCACGATTACGGCGGAGAGCCGCATATATATCATTTTGATATGTACAGGATTTCGGGACTTGACGACTTGTACTCCACCGGATTTTTTGACTATCTTGACGACAACAGTATTTTATTTATCGAGTGGAGCGAAAATATAAAGGAATTTCTGCCGGAAAACACCGTGTTTGTCGATATTTCGCGCGGTGAAAACGAAAACGACAGAATCATCACCGTAACGGGAGGCGCATTTTGATGAATATTCTCGGGTTGGACACTTCCGCAGTTTCGTGCGGCGCAGCCGTGTGCCGCGACGGAAAAATCGTGTCCGATGTGTACATAAATGTAGGGCTTACCCATTCGCAGACGGCTCTTTGCGCAGTGAATTCCGCTCTCGAAAACGGCTCGGTGTCGCTTGACGATGTCGACGCACTGGCTGTCGCCGCCGGTCCCGGCTCTTTTACCGGGATAAGAATAGGCGTTTCGGCGGTAAAGGGAATGGCTTTTAAACGCGATATACCCGTTTTCGGTGTGTCGACGCTTTATGCCCTCGCGTGCGGCGTTCGGAGAAAAAACTGCATTATCTGCCCGGTGATGGACGCGAGATGTTCTCAGGTCTATACGGCGCTGTTCGAGTTTGACGGCGAGAAAACAATAAGACTGACGGAGGACACCCCGTTGAAGCTCGACGAGCTTGAAGCAAAGCTCGGAGAATATGATAAACCTGTCGTTTTTACGGGCGACGGCTGCCGCGTTGCGGAAAAATATTTCGGGAATAACGAAAAATACGAATTTTTTTCGGGGGTTTTTGCGTTTCAGCACGGCTGCAATGTTGCATTGGCAGCGTGGTTGATGTATAATAACGGTGAAAAGCCCGTCAGCGGCAAAGATCTGTTCCCGAGGTATCTGCGTCTGTCGCAGGCTGAGCGCGAACGGAACCGAAAAGGAGAAGATAACAAATGATAGCATTGGGAAGCGACCACGCAGGTTTTCCTCTTAAAGAGGCAATAAAAAAATATCTCGAATCGGAAAATATCGAGTACATCGACTGCGGCGCATACAATACCGATTCCTGCGATTACCCCATACAGGCGGAGAAAACCTGCCTTAAAGTTGTCGGCGGCGAGTGTGATAAAGCGGTTCTTTGCTGTGGCACCGGCATAGGAATTTCGATGGCTGCGAACAAGGTAAAGGGAATAAGAGCCGCCTGCTGCTCCGATTATTTCAGCGCAAAATATACCAGAATGCACAACAATGCAAATGTTCTCTGCCTCGGCGCACGCGTCATCGGCGAGGGCGCTGCCATTGAGCTTGTCAAGGTTTTTCTGAACACGGAATTCGAGGGCGGCAGACATCAAAGACGCGTCGATCAGCTCACGGAGCTTGAAAACAGACAGTAAGCGATAGAAATATTCTTTTTCCGGTAAAAAGCTATTGAAAAAGCTGTTCGCCGGGTGTATAATCATAAAAATTGCAAGTGAAAGGAATATCAAAACATGGGAAACATTACAATTACAAATCATCCGCTTATTCAGCATAAGCTCTCCATCCTGCGCGACAAGAACACCGCTTCGAAAGAGTTCCGTGCACTTATCGGCGAGATCGCAATGCTTATGTGCTACGAGGCAACGCGTGATCTTCAACTTGAAGAGGTCGAGATCGAAACTCCCGTTGCAAAGGCAAAGGTTAAACAGCTTTCCGGCAAAAAGCTCGCTATTGTTCCCATCCTCAGAGCCGGTCTCGGTATGGTAGACGGCGTAACGGCTCTCATTCCTTCGGCGCGTGTAGGTCATATCGGTCTTTACAGAGATCCCGAAACGCTTCAACCCGTCGAGTATTACTGCAAGCTCCCTCACGATATCGAGGAGAGAGATGTTATTGTTGTTGATCCCATGTGCGCAACCGGCGGTTCCGCCATCGATGCAATTTCACTTATCAAAAAGAGAGGTCCCAAGAACATCAAGTTCATGTGTACCATCGCCGCTCCCGAGGGACTTAAAGCCCTTGCCGAGAAACATCCCGATGTTGATATTTACTGCGCCGCACTTGACGACTGCCTGAATGAACACGGCTACATCGTACCCGGACTCGGTGACGCCGGCGACAGAATTTTCGGCACGAAATAAAAAACTGCCGTACGGTAAGCGCCTTGACTTTTTCGGCGCAAAGGCTGCCGCGAGAAAAACGGCGGTAAACGCGTAACCCGGTTTATGAACGAAAAACCGCTGCCGTGAATAACTCAAAAAACACCGTATGCGGTATTTCGGTCGTTTGCTTAAAAACCGTCGTAATAAAATTATGCAATAAAAGGGGCTGTAAAAAAACTGAGTTTTTTTACAGCCCCTTTTTTAGGGGATAGGAAAAAATGTTCAGAGTGAATCAACCGAACCTTAACCGCCGTATTTACGGCGGTTAAGGCTTGCCCGAAGGCGTACGAAGGTACTCCGAGGGTGAGGTTGGTTCAGAGCAAAAAAGCATATAATTTTAAACATGAAAATGCCTGACTACCCACAGTTTTGTTTTCTTGACCGTTTATATCGGCTTTTGTTCGACAATTCCGCTTTTTTGCGGTCTGGGCTTTTTTTACATCCCCTTTTCGTGCGCGGCAAAGTTGTTTTGCTTTTGCCGCCGCTATATTTTCCTGCATTTATATAAGTTCGCCCGTGCATCCGTCGCTGTCGGCATCGGTAATGCGGACATTTCTTATTTCGCCGGTAAGAGTTTTAAGTGTGGGAACTTTGATCGGTATATAGTTTTTTGTATAGCCGTGCTGAATGTTGTTTTTCGGTGTTTCAAACAAAACTGGTACAACAGAGCCGATATGCTCCAAGAGAATTTCACTGCGTATTATATCGCATTCATGTTGCAGTTTGCGGCACCGTTCAGCCTTTACTCCGTTGGGTACGGGGTTCGGATAGGTAGCCGCAGGCGTGCCTTCGCGCGGCGAGTACGGGAAAACATGGACCTTCATAAAGCGTATTTTCTTCGCGTATTCAACCGTTTCTTTGAACATTTCCTCCGTTTCGCCCGGGAAACCTACTATAATATCGGTCGTGAGAGATAAGTCCGGGAATGCGTTTTTAAGCTTCTCGCAAAGCTCCGCGTACTCCTCGGCGGAGTAGTGGCGGTTCATTTTTTTGAGGACATCATTGCAGCCGCTTTGAAGTGACAAATGAAACTGCGGACAAAATTTTGACATTTTTGAAAGGCGCTCGATAACTTCGTCAGTAATGTGATCGGGTTCGAGCGAGCCGAGCCGTATTCGTTCTATGCCGTCGATTTTCTCCGCTTCTTCAAGTGCGTCGCAGAGGTTAAGCCCTATGTCCATGCCGTAAGACGACAGGTTTATTCCGACAAAAACAATCTCCTTGTAGCCGTGTTTTGCCAGCTCTTTTACTTCTTTCCTTACATCTTCAAGCGGCTTCGACCGCGAAAAGCCCTTCGATTTCGGAATGATGCAATAGGTGCAGTAGCGGTTGCAGCCGTCCTGAATTTTCAAAAAGGCGCGCGTGTGTCCTTCAAAAGTATGTATTGCGTTGCCCTTGAAGGGGTCGCTTTGCAGGTGCGGCAGAACATCGACCGTCTTTTTCCCGGACGCGGCAAATTCCTCCAAAAGCCGCGGCAGCTCCGAATTTGTCTTGTTGCCGATTATTATGTCCGCGTCGCATTTTTCATCCGCTTCTTTCGAGAATGCTTGCGCGTAGCAGCCCGTCAAAACGATTATTGCATTGGGATGCTCCGAGCGGAAGCGTCTTAACGCCTGACGCGATTTACGGCTGCTCTCTGCGGTCACGGTGCAGGAATTTACTATGTATGCGTCGGCTTCGCAGTCTGAATTTACGATAGTGTGACCGGCAGCGGTCATAAGCTCCGCAAGCTCCTGCGATTCGTAGCTGTTTACCTTGCAGCCGAGTGTGAAAAAAGCGATCTTCATTTCTGTCCTCACCAAAAGCGTTATGATACGGTCGTTTCTTGCAAAAAAAAGATACAAAAAACCCCTATAAAGTATACGGCATATCCGCCCTCAATTCAAGGATAAAATGAATTATTGCGTCTGCGTGTGCATATTTTTTAACATAAAACAGTGCGGAGGGCATGACAAATGAAAAAAATAACGGCAATTTTAATTTCGATTTTAACTGTTGTATGTTTAATTGTACCCGTAAACGCATACGGCGACAGCACAGGAACAGTCGCGTCCGATGCGTTTGAGATATTCGAGGGCGCGGACGCGCTGCTGACGGTGGACACCGCCGTTCAGTTCAATATATCCGCAAAGGCGTGGCTGCTGATGGACCGCAACACGGGGACGGTGCTTGCGGCGCACAATGAACACCAACGGCTCTATCCTGCGTCCGTGACAAAAATAATGTCGCTCCTTTTGTTTTCGGAAGCACTCGACAGCGGCAAGCTCTCGTACGACATGACTGTGACTTGCAGCGATACGGCAGCCGCAAAGGGCGGCTCGCAGATTTGGCTCGAACCGGGCGAAACCATGACGGTGCGCGAGCTTATGAAGGCTACCGCCGTGTACAGTGCAAACGACGCGTGTGCTCTTTTGGGCGAAACCGTTGCCGGCAGCGAAAAGGCTTTTGTCGACATGATGAACGAACGCGCGGCGTCCCTCGGGATGAACGACACGCAGTTTGATAACTGCACCGGACTTGACGACGATACCGAAACACATCTGACCTCCGCATACGATGTTGCGCTTATGTCGAGAGAACTTATGAAGCATTCTTCGGTAAGGGATTTCTCTACGATTTGGATGGATGAACTGCGCGGCGGAAAGACGCAGCTTGTCAACACAAATAAGCTGATAAGAACCTACAAGGGCGCAACCGGTCTTAAAACCGGCACGACCACAAAAGCCGGGTGCTGCATTTCGGCTACCGCGCAAAGGGACGGCTTGGAGCTTATCGCTGTCATACTCGGCGCGCCGTCCGGAAAGGAGCGTTTTGCCTACGCAAAAGAGCTGCTCGACTACGGCTTTGCAAAGTACGAGATATATACGGCAGAGCCGAAGCTCACGGGCGAGGAGAGAGTAAAGGTCACTCACGGCGTTGAGAGCGAAATAACCGTAAAAGCCGGTAAATCCGGCGAAATGCTTATCGACAAGGGCGGCAAAGACAAAATCACCGAGAAAACGACTCTGCTCGAAACCGTTGAAGCGCCCGTGTCTGCCGGTGATGTTGTCGGCAAAACGGAATACTTCTCGGGCGAAACAAAAATCGGTGAATCTGCCGTCATTTCGGCTCAAAACATCGAAAAAATGACGCTTGCGAATGCCTTGACCTGTATTTTTGGTGCATTTGCAAAAAAATAAAGTGTAAAATTCACAAGTTCCTTATTGAAATCCTATAAAATATATTGTAAAATAACGGTGAAAGATTTTCCGGAGGTCTATTATTTTATGTCATTGAAATTAAACTGCCGTTACCTTGACGGCTTCATCGGCGAAAACGAACTTAAAGGCATTGCGCATCAGGTTAAGGCCGCAAACGCGCAGCTTTACGAAAACAGCGCCGAAGCTCAGGGCAACGCCTTCCACGGCTGGCTCAATCTGCCGCGCGACTACGATAAAGAGGAGTTTGCGCGCATAAAGAAAGCCGCAGCGAAGATTATTTCCGATTCCGACGCTCTTGTCGTTATCGGTATCGGCGGCTCCTATCTCGGAGCGCGTGCCGCCATTGAATTTGTCAAATCGAAAAACTACAATATTTTTGCGGAGGGAACGCCTAAAATATTCTTCCTCGGCAACAGCATTTCTCCCACGGAGATAAACGAAGTTCTCGCTTATTGCAGAACACACGATTTTTCCGTAAATGTCATTTCAAAGTCGGGTACTACAACCGAGCCTGCGATCGCTTTCAGAGTGTTCAAAAAGCTCCTTGAAGAAAAGTACGGCGCAGAAGCCGGCAAGCGTATTTTCGTAACCACCGACGCACACAAGGGAACTCTTAAAAATCTCTCCGACCGCGAGGGCTACGAGGAATTCGTAGTGCCGGACGATGTCGGCGGAAGATACTCCGTTTTAACGGCTGTCGGACTTCTCCCCATTGCCTGCGCGGGAATCGATATCGACGCTATCATGAAGGGCGCAGCGGATGCAATGGAAAAGTATTCGTCCGGCGGTGTCTTTGAAAACGACTGCTGCAAGTATGCCGCAATCAGAAATATTCTCTACCGCAAGGGCAAATGCATAGAGATGTCGGTCGCTTACGAGCCGGACTACACTATGATGAACGAGTGGTTCAAGCAGCTTTTCGGCGAGAGTGAAGGAAAAGACAATAAGGGTATATTCCCGGCTTCCGCCGTTTATTCCACCGACCTTCATTCGCTCGGTCAGTATGTTCAGGAGGGCAGAAGAACGCTGTTTGAAACGGTCGTTACCTTTGCCGAGCCGAAAACCGACCTCACTATCGAAGCGGACGCGGAAAACGCCGACGGACTTAATTTCCTCGCCGGTAAAAATATGTCTTACATCAACGCAATGGCATTCCAGGGAACCGTTCTTGCACACAATGACGGCGGCGTACCCAATGTCGTTATCGAAGCCGGGAAAATGGACGAATACAATCTCGGTCAGCTTATATATTTCTTCGAAAAGGCGTGCGCCGTTTCGGGATATCTCCTCGGAGTCAACCCGTTCGATCAGCCCGGCGTTGAAAGCTATAAGCGCAATATGTTTGCTCTTCTCGGCAAACCCGGCTATGAAGATCTTGCAAAAGAGCTTGCCGAGCGTATAAACAGATAATCCGGAAAACAAATATATACACCAAATTGAAAGGAACGATAAAAATGGTTAAACTTTTAATCGGAGAAAAAGGCACAGGCAAAACGAAAAGACTCATCGACTGCGTAAACGAGGCTCTCGCTTCGTCCAACGGTCATGTCATCTGCGTTGAGAAGGACGATCTTCTCAGATATCAGGTGAACTACAAGGTAAGACTTCTCGCTGCCAGCAACTACGGCATCGCAGGCTACGACGCATTCTACGGCTTTTTGAGCGGACTTTGCGCAGGCGACCACGATGTTACGGATATTCTCATTGACGCTACTCTCAAAATAGGCGGCAGAGATTATCAGCAGCTTGCCGATTTCCTTGCAAAGATCGCACGGCTCGGCAAACTCACCGAAACAAATTTCGTTTTCACCGTTTCCACTGAGAAAGAAAATCTTCCGGCATCCATATTTGAGTGCTGCGAAGAAATAAAGTGATAAATTTGCGGATTTAATCGAATTTTATATTCAAAAAAAGGCGGATTTGCTGTTGACAAACGGCAGATCCGCCTGTATAATATATGGTGCGTTTGTGCGAATAACGCTATTTGTCTTTCGGAGGAACAGTCGTGTTTTTAGAGCTTGAAGCTGTTTTTGCCCGCGAGGGTGAGCTTAAAGAAATAAACTATGAGTTTTCTCTGCAAGACGACGGGTTCGTGACGCCTGTTTCCGTTTCCGGTCAGGTCGTCAACAAAACGGGTATAGTATATCTCGAAGCACGCGCCGGATTTGACTATTCCACTTCCTGCGCAAGGTGCGGCAAGCCTATTTTGCGCCACGCAAGCGTCCCGATACGCCACATTCTCGTGTCCCACCTCGACGACGAGAATGATGACGACGATTATATTATTGTGGATAATATGCGGTTTGATTTGGACGGGCTTGTCACTGAGGATATTTATCTCGCTTTGCCGCCGCGTTTTTTGTGCAAAGAAGATTGCAAAGGGCTTTGCCCGTATTGCGGCAAGGATCTCAATGAAGGGGAGTGCGGCTGCAAAAAGCCGACGGATCCGCGTTGGGATGTGCTTAAAGATCTGTTTTAAGCGTTAATAATTCACTCAATTTAGGAGGATAAATAAAATGGCAGTACCTGCAAGAAGAGTTTCAAAGGCAAGACGCGATAAGAGGCGTCAGAATGTTTCAAAGGTTGCGGCTCCGGTTCTCGCAAAGTGCAAGAATTGCGGCGAATTCATGAAAGCGCACAGAGTTTGCCCCGTTTGCGGTTACTACAACGGCCGTCAGGTTGTCACCGTAGAGGAAGACTGATTTTTTTGCCGTCTGTCACCGGTCGGCTTTTGCATTAACTTATCAGCTCAGGCGGAGAAGAATGTGCTTCCCCGTCTTTTTGCTGTTGATGAATTATTATAAAGAATGGCAGTAAAAATATTCAATGTCGCTCCTCACTCCCCGTGTGCAAGAAGGGGAGTTTCGGCAGGCGACAGCCTTATTTCGGTAAACGGAAATGAAATAAACGATGTGCTCGACTACCGTTTTTATACGGATGAGCGCAAATTGAAGCTGTGTTTTTGCACCTCCGCGGGAAAAGAGCGGAAGATAACTCTGCACGGCGTGGAGTCCTGTGACGAAATAGGCTTGGAATTCGAAACATATCTGATGGATAAACATATGTCGTGCAAAAATCACTGCATATTCTGCTTTATCGACCAGCTCCCCAAGGGAATGCGCAAGTCGCTGTATTTTAAGGACGATGATTCGCGCCTTTCTTTCCTGTTCGGAAACTACATCACGCTTACGAATCTGACGGAACACGATGTGGAGCGTATCATAAAGATGCACATAAGCCCCATAAACGCTTCGGTGCATACGATGAATCCGGCTCTGCGTGTCGAAATGATGAAAAATCCGCACGCGGGGGAGTCGCTTCGGCATCTTAAACGCTTTTCCGATGCGGGAATCGCGATAAACGCGCAGCTCGTTTTGTGTCCCGGAATAAATGACGGCGAGGAGCTTCGCTATTCGCTCGAAAAGCTCGCCGAGCTTGATTCCGTGAGGAGCATTGCCGCCGTTCCGGTCGGGCTTACAAAGTTCCGCGAGGGGCTTTATCCGCTGCATAAATATTCGAAGGAGGAAGCCCGGGCTGTCCTCGATATTTTCGATGAATTCAACCGTGAATATACTGCGAACGGGCGTGAGAAAATCGCATTTCCGTCCGACGAATTTTTCCAGCTCGCCGAGAAAGAACTGCCGGACTACGACTATTACGGCGATTTTCCGCAGCTTGAAAACGGTGTCGGTATGATAGCGTCCTCGCGGCGCGACTTTTACGATGCACTCGAAAACGAGCCTGCCGACAGCGAAAAGCGCGTATTTTCGGTCGCTACCGGGCTTGCCGCATATCCGCTTATAGACGAATTTGCAAAGGCTTTTGAGAAAAAATACACCGGATCGCGGATAACCGTTTACGGCGTCGTCAACACCTTTTTCGGTGAAGATGTAACCGTGGCAGGTCTTTTGACCGGTAAAACGCTTGCGTCAGAGCTTAAAAAAAGCAGCTTTTCGGACGAAGTTCTCATGCTTCCGTCCGTTATGTTCAAGGGACCGGACGAGCTTATTTTCCTTGACGATATGACAAAAGAGGAGCTTGAAAACGAGCTTCATACACACATAAAAATAACCCCGTGCGACGGTTACGGGGTGTTCGAGAGCTTTTTCGAACAAAAAAACGATACGGAGGTGTAAAGTATGGGAAAACCGATTGTTGCTATTGTCGGCAGACCGAATGTCGGTAAATCGACGCTTTTTAACAAGCTCTCCGGCAAGCGTCTGTCAATAGTCGATAATACTCCGGGGGTGACCCGCGACAGGATATATGCCGATTGCGAGTGGCTTAACAGACATTTTCTCATTGTTGATACGGGCGGCATAGAGCCGTATTCCGATGATATCATTCTTTCGCAGATGCGCCGTCAGGCACAGATGGCTATCGAGAGTGCCGACGCTATTATTTTTGTCTGCGATGTTAAAACGGGAATAGTCGCAACGGACGCGGAGGTTGCCGCAATGCTCATAAAGAGCGGCAAGCCCATAGTTTTGTGCGTAAACAAGTGCGATTCGCTCGGCGCACCGCCGGCGGATTTCTATGAGTTTTACAACCTCGGACTGGGTGACCCCATCGCCGTTTCGTCCGTTCACGGACACGGCACGGGCGATCTTCTCGATGAGGTGATAAAATATCTGCCCGACGAGGAGGAGAACGGCGAAGAGGACGACTATGTCCGCGTTGCCGTCATAGGCAAGCCCAATGTCGGCAAATCCTCGCTTGTAAACGCTCTTTGCGGCGAGGAGAGAATGCTTGTTTCGAATATCGCAGGCACCACACGCGACGCGACGGATACCGCCGTCGTCAACAAGCACGGCAAGTTTATGTTCATTGATACAGCCGGTCTGCGCCGTAAATCAAAGGTCGACGACCAGATAGAAAAATACAGCGTTCTCAGGGCGGTCGCAGCTGTTGAGAGGGCAACCGTGTGCGTTATCATGATAGACGCGCTCGAAGGCTTCACCGAGCAGGATTCAAAGGTAGCCGGTATCGCTCACGAAGCCGGAAAGGCGTGTATAATCGCCGTCAACAAGTGGGACGCGTACGAGAAGGACGGCAAAACCATGGACGCTTACAGAAAGAAGCTGATGAACGACTTTTCGTTTATGTCATATGCGCCCATTATCTTCATTTCGGCAAAAACGGGACAGCGGCTCGACCGGCTTTACGAGCTTATAAAGTTCGTTGACGACCAGAATGCCGTGCGTATTCCGACCGGCAGGCTCAATCAGGTGCTGGCTGATGCCGAAGCGCGCGTTCAGCCCCCCACGGATAAGGGCAAGCGCCTGAAAATTTACTACATGACGCAGGCTTCCACAAGACCGCCGACATTTGTCGCATTTGTCAACAATAGTGAACTGTTCCATTACAGTTATCAGCGCTATATTGACAATCAGATACGCGAGGTTTTCGGACTTGAAGGCACTCCCACCCGTCTTGTTATCAGGGAGCGCGGCGACAAATAACCCGATTTTTTATCATGGAGCACAGTGACAAGCAACCCGTTTTGTCGTGGGTGCGGTGATAAATAAACCGTCTTGTCATCATGGGCGCGGCGATAGGCAACTGTGAAAAGCGTCCGCAAAACACGAAAGGTAAGATGCCGCCCGTTTGGCGTGCGTTGAATATTTTCCGTCCGCCGTTTTTTCGGCAAAAACGCGTCTGAAAAGCGTTTCTTTGCGCTTTTTCGCTCACCCGGTCAAATTCCCCATTATAATATTATTA